>JAABUL010008319.1_pt1 | contig 10627 bp, 18 predicted proteins | sample 5559151 | NCBI WGS metagenome assembly JAABUL01 (sample SAMN10711876, study PRJNA513368) | rock metagenome | isolation source: Antarctica rocks | place: Antarctica: Victoria Land, Pudding Butte sud | reverse complement strand
CAAGACTCACTGCATCAACGTGCGGTCACAAGTGCAGAATCAAGGCTTACCAAAGCCATGAGCAATCCACTCGACAATTGCCACAACCCATCTTTCAGCTGTGTAGTCTGGCTCCTCGGCAAGAAACGCTTGGTCAGTGGCCATTCGCTTCAAGAACAAAGCGACCAGTTCCTCAAGGTCAATGCAAACATACTGGGCTTTGTGTGACTTTGGTTTTGTCAAGGTCTTCATGTCAAAGAACACAGAAAGCAAAGGTATTGCCCCACACAGAAGAGTCCCCATCATGTTGAGCTGGTGATCGAGAACGTGACCCACAAGCAGCTGATGGCAGATTTGTATAAGTACGGCATACAAAGTGGCTTCCCTCTCCGACTCTTCAGGTTTTTCCTGAAGATAAGCAACCAGCCACTCTAGTGTTATCAACACCCTGTTTGCTATGGTTTGGATGTTCCCCCACACTGCTGCAGTGGGGGTTGGCCAAACTACTTGACCATCATCTTGGCTACCATAGACCTTGCTTGTAGCTGCTGCTGCCGCACCTGGCACTATTGCTTGTGTCAAATCCAAGCAGCTTGTGACTTTTGAGGGCTCCTCGACATATGAGTGCACTGACATTGGCTCAACAAGCAACAGATCCCTCATCCAGAGTGCTGCGTTCAGCATGATGACAAGGTCGTCATCTTTCACTTGGGCAGCTAGTGGGACAGATATCTTGGAGTATGCTCTGAGAACTGCAGCATGCCACACTTTGTCAAACAGCTGGTGCCAATTGAGGTGCAACAGGCAATCGACTTGTCATGTCAAGCAAGTAGATGCACGCACAATCAAATCAAGCAGATGCACGCAATATCAAACACAGCTGTTGCAAGCAAGCATGACACAATGAACAACATACTTAAGATTACTGGTATTCAAGTTATGAGCAAGAATAATGACAATGTCAAATATACAGCAGTCATGTGTGTTTCAACAAGCTCATGGCTTACTGCTAGCAGCTTTGGCCATGCTGACTTTTGGGGGGCACAGCACATTGGACAACAGCAGCACTCCATTCATGCTGATCAGCTCAGTCTGAACAGCTTCCCTCTGGTCAGGAGATAATTGAAGATGCAAATGGCTCAATGTTACTGAGGCCGCCCTTGCAATGTTGCTCCATTCATCCATAGCACACACCAACACGGCCAGGCTGCCTGTGCATCAGACTTTTCAGGTTGCACAACAGTGTATCTGAGTACATTCAAAAGGCAATCAGCTTTTGATGCAGGAGGAAGACACGCACAACACAGATTGAAAGCCAAGTCTAAGGACATTACGTACTAGGGGCAGCACTTACCCATTTTCAGCATCTCACAAGCAGCAGCCTTTTGCACTGCAGCAGATGACTTCAAGAGAGCTTGAAGTAAATTGCAGCTGCCCAGACAGGCATCATCATCACGTGCTAAGAGCTGCCGAAGAGTAGGTGTCAGTAGCTGAACCAGAGCCTGACAAAGGCGCACATTCTCACTGTCAGCAGCTGTATTTGCATCCTGTTGCGAACCTTTGGGGTGAAATATCTCATGTACAATGACACGAGAAATTTCTCCCAGTGCATTGAGGAGCTCTCGAAGAGCAAGATTTGCTTGCTTGGCACCCAACAATAGACCAGCCAGCTTTGATATCAGAAGCGCACTGCGGAGCTGTATAGTAAAGTTTGCGCAGCACAAGTTGCTCTGAGCTTCTTGTTGATTTTCAGGCAAGCATTGTTGCTGCTCCTGAGTTCTTTTGGTCAGCAGTGCATCTTTAGGACAGGCCCCTCCTTTGCCCCGCGTGTGCACAGAGGCTGACAAGCGTTCAAGTACAGCTTGCAGAAAAGTGATTGACGGTGGCGCAGTCTGTGAGGCTTCCCCTTGAGCCCCATGCTTGCTGTCTGGCAGCATATACGTGCAAGGCAGTGCTGCCAGTTGTTGACAGGTCCTGGCGTCTGCCATTGCATCATAATATTGTATACTAGTCTCCTCTGCTGTGGCGCGCACTAAATCTGAAAAGCCCAGAGTAACTACTGAGCTTGCAAAGGTGCTTCTGACCAGTACGTAGAACGTCAGTGTGACTCTGAATGATGCTGTCAGCAGCAGGAAGGATTGCTGGTTGTCCACCTGCAGTTTTGGCACATGTTAGCGAGTACGGTCTATTTGGAATGCTGTCAACTGCTGCAAGCGCCGCCAGAATGCAAGCACAAGTAGCATGTCTCGCTAGTCCTGTACCTCTTGCAGCAAACGTGCCTGATCCAACTGATCTCCATTATGACTAAGGTTGCAGTCTTCTGATAGCAGACCGAGTTGCTGGCAAAATTCTGACAACAGGTCCCCGACTGATCCTCCGCCTGACCACTTGCACCGCCACTCATACCGGTAAGGCTCCTGCAAGCCTTTCATGTGATGTGCAAACATACGAAGCAGCGCATATGCAGCCCAGGTTCGATACTCACCTCAACGACGATCAGGATCTGCATAAGTGATCAACCCGAATGTTCACACGTCAGACGAGCACGAGACTCTTGCACGTATCTGCAGTACCATACAAGGCATGCTAGGAAACAGAAGGCGCTCTGCACTAATGTGACCCGTATTGCAGCGCCGGTTTGAGGTGTCACATTGGCTGATACGGCCTGCTCCGAATCCAGCACAGCAAGATGAATTGACGCGGTATCAATGTCACAGCGAGTTGGCATTGCCGTCATAGGTACATCTGAAGTCATACTGCAGCTACCTGCAAAAGCTGCTGTTGAAACGCACCAAATATGCTGTGCACAGGGCTAGCCTTGCGGCTGTATCTGTAATGAATTAACTCATGAATGCCAACACCTCATAACTGGAAGCATTTCTGCAAGCTTTATTGCTGCAGTCTGTGGGACTTGCTGTAGATGACACTATGGGCACACTGAAGCATGCATGCCCAACTCTCTCCAGAAGAGTGCTGGCAAGCCAGATAACACAAAATGGCTTTGATAAGACCGTGGCAATATAAAGAAGAGGTCAGATCACCAGCAATACTGATAATCAACCTGTACTTGTAACAGGTGCACTGGCAGTCTGCACATCTCAGGGGTGCATGCTGTGTCTGCGATAGCACTGGTGCCGGTGCTTGCTGCGCTGCATGCCTTTGGTGAAGGTCATTTTGGCCAGCAGCCTGTCTTGCAGACAGTTGCATTTGCCATCCAAAAGTGCTTCAGCAAAGATCAAGAAAGGATGGGGACAGCTCAACTGCTGGTGTAGCTGCCATGTCAATGTGCAATTGTGAGGACAATAACAAGCACTGCTGGCAGATCTGACATGATTGAACACATGTGACGCCCACATCAGGCTTAGCTGTCAATGCTGCAGCTGAACAAACTTTAGGTGAGGAGGAGCTGCATGAAGCTAGCGAGTGGTCAGCGCATCCTGACTTAGCACTCTGAGAGCTGCAAGCTTGGCCCTTCCATGCCAAGCAGGAAGGGTCTGCTCGAGGACATGCAAAGTAATTCAAAACTCTTTTGAATTGCACGTCCCCAAACTATGGCAACAATTGTTTCTGGAATCATACTAGCAGCGTAAGGCTTGCTGATGGTAGGCCAAAGAGGACGTTACTGCAGCCCTCTGACAAAAGCAAGGCATTTGGTCTATGTGTGTGCACTGTTTCTGTTGCTCAATGGTCTGCCCACATGCATTGGCACAGCCAGAGCATTAGATAGCGCTGTCATGTGATGTTGTCACCTATATGTCATAATGATATCATCCAAGTATTTTTCCTGGAATATTGGTTGCTGGCGCCTAGGAAATCTGCAGATGTTGCTGCCATCAACTTTTGGGTGATTTGCTGCAGTCTAGTTTGTACAAACCCTCTGATGGCTTCAACCAGAGCTTAAAAGCAGTATGCAGCCTGCACCAGGTTGCAAACAGTCAATGACTGATCTCTAAGCTTGTTATGTTACGTAGCAGGCACGACCAGTACACATCTGCGTTATTTTGAGCACATTCAAAGCAGACAAAGCCAGCATCCCAGCATATACGCGGTGCTGCGGCACTCAAACACCACCAGGACAAAGCTGCTCTAGGTACGCTGATGTACAAGAACGTGCATTGATGAGCGCAAATGCAACTCACCACTCTGTCTTCAGGCCGTGCTTGTCCTGTTCGTGAGCTGCCCTGATCTGCAAACATGAAGGACCAAGAGATTATAGCATATATTCAAAAATAAATAAATAAAACAAACAAGCTGCAGTTCAGTCTATGGAGCTGCTGCCAAAATCTGGTAGCACTTATGTTCATTGTCGTTGCGGAAACATATTCATTCGTCTCCCAGTGAGTGTTACAGCCTGAGTGCAGCATTCAATGAATTGAGGAGTTGAGTCACTGACAGCAGCATTGCATGTGCATGTGCATGACTTCTGTTTGGGCATGTGCAAAGGCAGTCATGGACAGCACAATCAGGTGCAATTGACTCAGCATACCCGTGAGGTGTACTTGGCGCCCACCACATGCGTCACAGAGCCACTTGTGCAGTATTCTGCACCAAAGCTCTGAGCCTTCTTCTTCAACTTCTCCTCTTCCTTCTCAGACGAAAATCCGCTTAATCGCAGCTTGACCCCAGCAAGCACCTACAATGGCAAGACATACACATGAGGCTGGGAATGACTCATGCAGCCTGTACAGGAGAAGCAGCTCGATCATGCTGACTGCTCTTGCCAACTTTGACACTCAGGAAACTGAGTACACTGAGGACACTGAGAGCACTCAGGAAACCACGAATCTGGTTGATCACCTGCAGTCGCACAGCTGACAGTGCTTGAGGGACGTCTCTGCGTGGCCATGGCAAAGGGAAGGCAGCATGAGCAGCGGTCCTGGCATTGTCAAGCACTCGCTGTCTGGTCCACAGCACCAGGTCTTGTGCTGCTGCCATCATGTCTGACGTAGCATGCTCATCCTGCTCAAGTGGGGGGAGTAGTGTGGAGCCCTGCTTTGGCCAGTAGTTGTAACGAGCAATGCAGATGAGCTGCCGCTCGTGCTGCGGCCACTTATCAGGGCTGTCATCCAAGATCAAAGCTACATCCTCCCTGCCTTGTAATCCCTGCAGCGTAGCAGGCGTGTGCATATGCATTGCAAGCGTGTGTACATGCATGTTGCTTGATGTCTGTCAAAAGCCTGTCATACCTTACAATTACACATACACACATCAATTGGCACAGTCAACACAACGAGAAGAAGAAGGACTTAGCAGCCAGACTGAAGAACAGGACTACAAACATAGCGTGCCTGACAAGATCAAAACTTGGGAGGAAAAAGAAGACAGGGAAGTCACAGAGTCATTCATGCAAACAGTATGCCCTGCCAGGCACCTTCACACACACACCAAGCATATTGTGAACATAAACTCTGTCTTGATCTCAGCAGCAAAAGAACATATGAAATTGCAACCATAGACGTGAGGAACAGAGCTGTACTGACCTTGAAGAAGCCCTTCACTGGGTCCCCTCCTGCACCCCCTTGGGCTATGATGTGCCCCTTAAACAGCAGCCCACTGGGGTCTAGGATGACAGCCATCTGCTCAGCATACCAACTGCAGCATAGAACGCTATGTCACAAGCGCCACTGAACTGCCTACTATTGCTACTAGTGAGAGCAAGTTTCAAGTCAACAGGTGACCTTCCTGCTGAACTTTGCTTGGGGATCATGCACACATATGCAGAAAGCATCCTTTCAGAGCCAAAGGGGATAGCCCCAAGGCATAAGACCGTTTGGTACAGCCTCAACTTTCAGGACTGGCAGTGCTATACTGACCTCTACGACAGCCAGTCAGTCTGTACACTTAGCAAAACTTACTCTCAAAAGGAGATACCAATGACGCTGAAGACACGCATCATGTGTACTGTTGTCAATGCGATGCAAGCTTACAGCTGTTGACAATCAGGCAAACACAGCAATGTAGCCACAATGTGTTTGGTAGCATGGCAAGACTTGTCATGTGTTACCTGCAGCCATTGGTGATAATCCAAAGCTCAAAAAAGAGGGCCACAGCTGCCAGAAATTGGCGGACACCTGGCCTGAGCTTGGGTACAGTAGCCTCTGCCAAGACAGCTGAACAACGTGCGTTGCATGAAAGGCAAAGCAGTCTCCTGTACCAGACGCGCTGTCAGGGCTTGATCCTCATCAGTGACACAGACAGCCGGACTTGTGCACTCATTGAAGCACAGCAAGGTGAGGCCTAGGTCCAAAAGGGGCACAGTTTCTGGTCCCTGGAGACCACAATCACAATGTCATAGCTTGCCTATGCTGGTGATACGTACTCATATGCTTTGATATGGGTTGACAGGTGATGACATGACACACAGCACACCTCATATAGACAAGCCCAGAGCAAGGTCTTAAGGTTGTGCCTTACTGTCAGTCTGACATGCGCTCCAAGAGAGCAAGAGTACTGCTTATAAGACAAATAAAATGTGAAACTCACTTGGGCATGGCACTTTGAACTCCAGCATCCAAAACTGCTTGCACAAATGCCCCATTTGCCACCCTTGCGGCAGCCTGTGATGCACCTGGCGCTCCATATGGCCAGATTGCCAAAGATCTCTTTGCCAGAAGGTAAGTAGGAGTAGGGCTTTTAGGCACAAGCTTATGACAACTACGCCAGCTGTAAGCTGCTGCAGCTGCATTTGACACATGCGATCATTCAGGGTGACTGTACCTGCAGCCATTTGTAAAGATCCAGAGCTCAAAGAACTGTGCTGCTGCCTGAACAAACTCAAAAGCACCAGGGCGAAACTTGATGTGCATCCTCATTGCTTTCAGATCAAACAGAGTTTGCTGCTCCTGAGGCAGAACCGCTTGCTCTGCCTGAAGGGCTGGCAGCTGCTGCTGCTCCTCTGCGGTGAGCCTATCCTCATCAACACTGTGCACGATAGTGTGGTCCAGGTCCAGCACTAGTTGCAGCACCTGTCCTCTGCAGCACCCACCGGGGTAGTGTATTTGTGCATAGGGCTGGTGCAGTATACAGCTTTTATTGTACAACATCAAATGCAAGAGTTGCATGAAGAATGTCTGTGATGGTCTTGTGACAAATATACTCATTCTTGAATTCAAGCAAACAACTGCTTACATCTGTTCAAGACAAGCAGCAAAAATCAACATTATGCAGTGACGGTGCAAGCGTGTACTCTACCTCACGGTTGGTAGCCAGCGCAACATTGACCTGTTGGGCTGGAGGGGCTGCATAGCATGCAAAGCATGCGCTTGCCAGGCTGGCCTCTGCTTCCTCTGCAGTGCCTGCTGATGCTCCAGCTCATGTGCAACCAGCTGCTGCAGATGGCCAGAATGCCGCCCATGGCTGGCAGGCTGAGACATACCCCCCATTGGGTGGAGATGACAACATTGCAGCGTGGTGTTGAGCAGAAGCATGCAGGCTCTGTGAGTGTGCATGGGATGGATCGTGATGGCGGAGGGGCGCCTGGGGCTCAGCAAACACGCCTCTGGAGGGATGAGCACGTGCCTGGTGTCTTGCCAGGGATCCAGCAGAGTGAAGGGGCTGTAAAGGGGGCTGTTGTTGGGGCGTGGTTTGGGGTGCAGGCTGCTGAGCATGAGCAGTCCTATCACCTATATTGCTCAGCCTCTGAGCACGCCTGCTTTGGTTTATACATGCAGCAGGCTGCATAGCTGGCAGCTGCAAGGTGTTGCTAGAAGTGCTGCTAGCGTTTACAGAGATCTGCAATATATTTGAAGCTTGATTTGCAATTGAAAGCAGCTGCTTGTTGCTGCTATTGTGTACAGAGGTGGTGCTTGTGATCTGGCTTCTGGTGGCAGCATAGTCAACAGCTGATGGCCTTTCAGCAGCAGGGCCTGTCTGTTTGCAGCTTGGATGTGCAAAGGTAGCAGCTGAGGGGCCGGCTGAACTTGGCAGCTCATCCGCAGTCGATGTCAGATCAATAGTGGGCACAACAGCTGAGGGCGCACAAGGCATGCTGGATGTAAGCCTAGCTGAAGGCTCTTGCAACACACTACTGCGGACACCAGACCTTGGCAACAGAGGCCCTGGCTGCAGGCCAGCAGCGTGGAAGTGAGTGAGTCACCACACATAACAGCATGTGAGGACGCAGAGCGTAAGGGCAATAATGTAGGCAGAGCTCCATCAGCATCTGAGGGAGAACCTGACTGTGCAGATGCAAATGCAGGTGGGGCATTTGGCTTCAACTCGTGGCGGTCACATGCTGCTGTGCCTGCTCTGTCAAGACCTTCTGAGGACCCACAGCAGCCTGATGGCAACCTAAAGGTGACACACTCTGCCCGAGTATGCTGAGGAAGCACTGTTTGGGAGTCTGAAACGCAGAGTTGCTGTGGCCCTGCACTGCTTCTTACAATGGCATGTCGATGGCATGTGCTTGCACACCTTTTTGGATGTTGGCATGAGGTGCCGGTGAGCAAAGTAGCTGCAATGGTGGGAGAGAGCAAATGCTGTAATGCGTGTGCAGCAGTCATGCTTTGTCAATTGCACCATGCTGTCAGCCGCACCGTGGCAGCATGCACATGACGTCATCTGTTTTGCAGCATGAAGAGCGAGGTGACATTTACATTGCAACGTGCAGGGGAGCCAGCCAGTTGGCAAGGACAGCAGGTGGACCTGCAGCCCAAGAGAGGCTTGACAAGAGTGGGTGCAAAGATGCTGGGCCTGAAGATGCCTTGTCACCGGTCAGCTCTGCTCAGGCGGGCTCCCCCAGCAGTACTTCCCTCATCACTGCAGCCGTTGAGTGATCAGTGATGGCTGCTCCTGTGATTGCTGCTCATTGCTTATGGCTTCAAAAGCACTGTGCCAAGCCTGGCTGGCTTTCACCTTGCTATTGTATTCCTTCACACCCTTGTGCAAATGCCACTAGTAGTGGGGTTGGCAACGCTCAACTGATGAACCATGTGTCAACAGTCAAATGCTCTGATTGCGTTATGGTTCCTTGATCTGACTGCTGTTGCCTGTTGGTCTTGAGCATGGTTCCCCCTTGTTCATGAAGCTTGCGATATGTCAGCAGAAATGTTTCAATACACAGATCGATTGCAATGATTGCAAGTGATTGGCTGCAGGCTGGCCTTACTGCATACCCTTGGCAGCAGCATCCACAGCTGCAGCACCCACCTCCACAGCTGCAGCACCGACCTCCACAGCTGCAGCACCCACCTCCACAGCTGCAGCACCCACCTCCACAGCTGCAGCAGCAGCACCACTACCACCCACAAAGCTTGCATGCTGCTCACCTGTGGCAGCCGGCAGCAGGCTGTACCTCAGATCAGGTGGTCCAGGGGAATATGATGGATGCTGCTGCTTCACATGTGCCGTTGAGGCGTCTGAGGCCCTCAATGACTCACAACAGCAAGGCGCAGCTTATGGCACAGCATTTCCAGGTCAGGAGGACTACACCACCTTGTTGATCGAGTACAGTAGTCACTTCCTGTATCAGGAACTTTTGTGCAGCAATTGCACAAGTTTCACTTGTGTGTTCCTTATCAAGCCCGTCGTTCACAGATCTGAGCTCATCTGCAGAGGGCTTCCCAGTGAACGCATGTGATGGTGCAGCTGCGTGGTAGGGGTTTCACTGCAAGATGGGTCATCGGTTCTGCGTTTCAAAGCCTGGTTGCTGGATCTATCACCTGTGACTCTGTCTGGCTTGGCCGCAGGAAACAGGTTACAGGATAGAAGGCGACTACCGGGACAAGGCTGACGGGGGCCAACCTTCCAACACGCACTCGCAGCAAGCAAAGCAGCGGCACCACCAGCATCAGCAGAAGCAGCAGGTCTCAGCGGGACTTGCACATGAGCCAGGCCACTGCACTGCTCAGGCCAGTCTGCCTCTGTTGTGGTACTGCCTCACACAGGCGCACAGCTCCATCCGTGCCAGCCCTCTTGGGGACACACAGCACAGCCTGCAAATGCCCTTGCAAGACCTGCAGCCACTCAGCCTGGATTCCATTTATAGCTCCTTCTGTACAGACTGCTACATACCTTGCTGCTGCAGCTGCTGCTGCTTGGGGTCAGCCAGCGCCCTCGCCCTCAGCCCCTTCTCTGCAGGACAGCATGCAGTCACAGAGACAGAGATCAGACGCATCACAGCCTGGTGCAGCTGCCTCTGCAGCTGACCCTATGCGCCAGTCTTCTTCTCTTGCATATGCTGCAGCCTATCGAAACACTGCTGGCAGCTCAGCAGAACCAAAGCCAAATGCCCCACCTGCACCTGCTACTGCATTTGCACCTGCACATTCAGCTTCTCCCTCAGATGCTAATGGGCCTCTGCCCACATTTCTACTCTTACGCTCTGCGTCTTCACATGCTGTTGTGGGTGGTGACTCAGGCGTGGAAGTGAGTGAGTGACCACCCATAACAGCATGTGAGGACGCAGAGCGTAAGGGCAATAATGTAGGCAGAGCTCCATCAGCATCTGAGGGAGAACCTGACTGTGCAGATGCAAATGCAGGTGGGGCATTTGGCTTTGGTTCTGCTGAGTTGCCAGCAGCGTTTTGATAGGTTGCAGCATATGCAAGAGAAGAAGACTGGCGCATAGGGTCAGCTGCAGAGGCAGCTGCACCAGGCTGTGATGCGTCTGATCTCTGTCTCTGTGACTGCATGCTGTCCTGCAGAGAAG
>JAABUL010008315.1_pt1 | contig 10629 bp, 2 predicted proteins | sample 5559151 | NCBI WGS metagenome assembly JAABUL01 (sample SAMN10711876, study PRJNA513368) | rock metagenome | isolation source: Antarctica rocks | place: Antarctica: Victoria Land, Pudding Butte sud | reverse complement strand
ATTTAGCAGCTTTTAAATAGACTTTGTCTTTACAATTTAATTTTGTAATTTTTGAATAGATTTCGATTTTGCAACTCAATTTTGCAATTTTTGAACAAATTTCGATCTCTTAGTTTAATTTTGCAATCTTTGAACAAACTTTATTTTTTGCAAACTTCGATTTAGATTAGTTGCAAACTATATTGTATAAAGAAAATTAACACTTATTAGTAGAACAAATATAGTATTTGTTTTGAGATAAATCGACTAATTATTATTGCGTTTCTAAATATTTTAATAAATTTTTATAGAAAAATACAAATATATTTTCTAGTCGATTCAAGATATTTAATTTAGACTTTTTTTATTTAGATATTTTAGACAATTATAGATTAAACAATATTATTTTTGTCTATAAGAAAACAATATATAGAGAAGTCTTTATATTTGTCGAGTATATAAATAATTATATATATGTTGTTAGCAAAGTTGTTGTTCGAAACAATCTCTCTCTTTGTCTTTGTAACTTTGCTATAATGTAATATTTTAAAAAGATAAACAACTTTAAACAACAAATATTTTAAAATCTATCTTTTTTAAATTTTATCGATAAATTGTAGAATTGTTTTAAGATAAGAATTAGCAAAATATTTAACAAATTAATGTTAGAGATTTTTATTGTTAAAAATATTAAAAACAAACAAGAGACTACAAAATATTTGTAGAATATTATTTTTTATATATAGTTAATAGATATCGAAGAAATTTAGAAACAATTAATCTAAATATAGAATTAACTCGAGATAGAATTGTATTCTATTATTAGTATATCTATTGTCTATATATTATTTTAGAACTTTATTAAGAAACTCGATACAAAACGCAAAATATAGAAAATAATACTTGTCTATTGTTTTAATTAGCAAAATTCAAATCGATTAGATAGATAATTAGAAAAACAAATTGTTTGTTAGTCTATACTATATATATCTTGTTTAATCTATCTTTTTTGTATACTTTTCTATTAGCAGTTCGACTATATATATTTTTCTTAACAATATTTTGTTAATTACAAATATTTTAGACAATCTATGCAAAATTTGTAAAATTTTAACAAATAGTTTAGTCAATTAATTTAATAGATATTGTAATAGTTTTAGATATTAAAGTCTTTTGCAAAACTTGCAATTATAGCAATAATAGATTTTTTCGCAAATAGTTAGAGCAAAAACTCTTATTATTAAAATTAGAAAACAAAAGATAGATAGAACAACATATAGCAAAGTCGAGATAACTATTAAGATAAATATTGCAAAAATTATTGCAATAACTATTAGAGTAGCTACAAACAAATAACAATTTATTAAGTTTTTGTTGTAACAATATATTACGCAAATTTTGCAAAATATATAAAATCTATTTATTACTTTATATTTTTCGAAGATTTTACAAGTTATTATAGCAATCTATATATAGATACAATAGTATATTATATTGCTAACAATTAGTTTGAAGAGATATACTATATTGAGAAAAAAGTATTAGTAGTTGCTTATATAGTCGATTTGTTATAGAAAGCAATTTATTAGACAAATACAATATATATTGAGTTAATATTAATATATTTTCTACTATTTTTTAAATACAAAAACTATATTTTGATTTTTCTATTAAGAAACAAGTTTTTTTAGCATATTAAAAACAAACACAACAAAATATATTGTCGGAAATTTACTAAGATATTTTATATTAATTTTGTTTTTATTAAAATAGATTTTATAAATTTAGAGTTAATTAAATTAGACGTTCTATTACTATATTAGAATAAATTAACTTTTAGACGTTGATACTATACAATATATTAAATAGCATTTTTATAGAAAGATATCTCTTGTGCTATTTGTGTCGATAGCGAATACACTATATTATTAATTAATAGTAACTTTTTTAGTAACTTGAGACTAAAGTATTTTACAAGACAATCTAGCGTCGTCGTATTTGTACGTAGTATTAAAAACAACAAATATTTAATTAACAATTATTTTTGACTTTTAATATATTTTTAAAACAAAATAGACAACAAGATAGTTGTTGTTTACTTTTGTCGAAAAGTTTATATTGTAAAAAATCTAAGAACAAAGTTGCTACTTAAAATAGATATTATTGATTTCGAATATATAGTTGTTGACGCGAATAGACACAAACTAATTATTAAAAGTTGTCGAAGTTTAAAAACAAAACTAGAGATAAAATCAAAAAACAATATTAGAATAAAATAAGTTATTAAAATTGAAAAAAATCTTGTAATTGTTATCTATTTTGTTTTAAAATTTTTAGTAATTGTGCAAGACAATATTTTGTCTAACAAAGACTATATTTTTGAATTAATTTTGTTTGACACTTATTTTTATATCGTAGATAAAGAAATGTTTTTCGTATATATTTGTAACAATTGTTTGATATTTTTTTATATTTTATAGTACGCAATATTTGAACGTCTGCTAGAATTTAAGAAACAAAACTATTATTAAATTAGCTCTAACAAAAAAAATTAAACAACTAAAAAAAATATTAAGATTAATATATTTAGTAATAATTGTTAAGTAGATCTAATTAATAATATTTATAACTACAACAATTTAAACAAAATTATTGCGCTTTAATATCTTATAACACGTTTGCGTGTCTTGTAAAAAAATATCGATAAAACTATTAATTTTGTTAAAAATAATTGATTGTCGATTTTATTAAATAGCGATTGAAACTCTACGTTAGTGTCAAAAATAAAATACAAGATTTATTTTTTTAAAAAGCGCGATCGCAAAATAGTTAATAAAGAATTCGATAAACTATATATTTAAAACAAGATAATATAATTGATCAAATTTTTGTTGTTTGAATTTTTTGTCTTTGTAGTTTGACAAATTTTGTTAGATAGAATTTGAAAGTATCGAGTAGTAATTGATATTCGCAAATTGAATAAACTAATTACTACAAATAGATATTCGATATCTATCTAAACTAATATTATAGTTTAAATTTGTAATTGTAGATATATAAGTTTAATAGACAAATTAACTTTCTTTTTGCAATTCTTGATTGTATTGAAAAATAAATATAAGTTTTTCTTTATTATTTATTAAAACAAGAAACAACTCAATATTGCTATTATAGAATTCAAAAATTTGTTTGTCTATATTTAACAAATAATAGATAGAGAATTCCGTCAATTTAGAAAGTTCTACTGTATCTATATTGACAATATTGTTGTTTTTTTGCAATTGTTCGATATATATTTAGCTTATTTTATTTAGTTGTTTGACAAATTAGTTTTGCTAAATATTATACTTAGTTTTAAGAAGATTTATCTTAACTATTCTAGTATTATATTGCTAGAGCAAAAAGTAGACGTCTTTAACTTGTTTATTACTAAAAAACATATTGTTGCTATTAAGACAATCAAATTTTCTAAAAATTTAAAAATATTTAAAATCTATTTTAGTTTTGTCAATTATTAAAGAAACAAAATTGTCTAATATATTTAGCAAATCAATATTTTACAACAAGAAAAAACTTGTTTTCTAAAAGAATTTTCTATTGTCGACAAGCAAAAACAAAAAACATATTTAAAAAAAATATATATTAAATATTTGTCTACTCTTCTTTAATTTTTCTATTAACTATAGCAATTTTTGATAGCTTCGAACTTCTTGATCTATTTCGACAACAATTGTTGTTTGTATATAGATTTAAATATCTTCAAAAAGTGCGAATTTGATATCGAGATATATTATATTAAAGACAATTCAATTAATAACAGTTTTATATAAAACAATATTTAATATATTTTGTTTCTATTTAAGATTCTAAGCTTTGTCGAGATAAATTATTAATTAACTAAAATAAAAATAATTTGTTTTGTATAAACAATATAGAAGACTAGATATCTAATAGAAGCAATTAAAAAATCTATTATAGTCTATATTAATTATTCGATTACAACAAGTATTGTTAGACAAACTATATTGTTTTTTTTATTAATTAACAAACTCAATTTTTGTGTTGTACGTGTTTTTCAATATCTTTTACAATTTTTACTCGATATATATTATTGTGTAGAAAGACTATATATAATTTCGAATATATTGTTTAGATTTTTTGTATTTAAAGATAAATATAACAAAAACAAATTATTAATCTTAAATAAAATAAATAACTTTGCAACAAATATATAAGCTATAATTAAGTTAATGCGACAAACTTTTAAAGAAAAAATAAATTTAATCGATTAAAATACAACTAATAGAACAATCTTATTCTACTCGAATCTTATTTAAATAAGTAAAATCTTTAAAAAAAGATTTCTCGAGATATATATTAAATCTATTAAGTAAACAGAAATTCTAACAACAATTCGAAGATTATCTATATTTTCTAATATTTAGTTTTTTGAAAGAAATAACTTATTCTATTTTATAGATTATACAAATTGCAAAAAACTATATTTGTTTAAGAAATTTAAGATAGAAATCTTTTATTAGATATACAATATAAATAGTTATGCTAGCTTTATTTGCACTTACGAGACAATAATAATTAACTTTTATTTTTGCAAGCTTGTCTCTTAATTGTATCGATATATTGTTTATTGTTAAGAATACAATTTTTGTCAAATTAAACACTATTAATTATATAGAAGTCTTAATCTAATTCTAAGTTCTTTTATATTTTTTTATACAATATATATCGATTTTGTTTTAAAACTTTTGCTATATTAGAGTTTCGATATTGTTTTAATAACAATTTGCAATTTTTTAAAAAAAGTAATTGTTTTAATTGACAAAACAATTTATATTGCAACAAATTAAACAAGTATTCTTTTTAATAATTTTGTCGACTAAGAAATTTCGAGAGCGTTTGTATATAATAGAGATTGCAAGTTTATATCTAAATTTTGAACAACTATATTTTAGAAGCTAGAAGTTTAGTTTTTGATCTCGACAATATACTATTTGCAAATAGACAAATAAAGTAAACAAACAAATTAGATAGTTAAAATAGTTTTACAATATATAGCAATTAGCAATTTTGATCTAAACTAAATAATTTTTTTGTTTGTATTTTATGCTTGTTTTAATAATTTGTTTAATGCGTCTATTAAACTATTATTAAATAAAATAATTATAGACTTTAAAATATGTAACTTTTTGTCTTTTTTTAGATTTAATAATGTTTAGATAAATTGATTGCAAAAGAAGATTATTAATATTTTCGAAATAGAAACAACAATTGTATAGATTAATATAGCAGTCAAAACAATATATAATAGATATTATAGATCTATCGAGTTTTTTGTAAACAATATAGTATATTTTTGTCTTTATAAGAACTACTTTTTGTTGTTTGTTAAATTGTTTAAATTGTCTATTTAATATATTAGATTTTTTAAGATTCTCAAACAAAAAGACAATCTAATATACAAATTAAATTTTCCAACAAACTAAAAAATCTATTTAGTTATATTTATTGTCTATTTTGAGTTAGTGTTAGACAATAAAGATCTATATAATTGTTTAAAATCAAATTATTTAAAAACTATTGTCGAGTTAAATATCAAATAGTATTTTTATAAGATTGAAGTCTTTATTAAGTATTGTATTTGCTAATATAGACAAGATTGTTCTATTTTAAAGTATCTTGTTCGATAAAAGAGCTACAATACTAAGTAAGATCGATAGTATAACAAGAATTTGCTAAACAATTTTGCAGATCTTGTTAATAATTACAAAACAAAATATAGAATATTTATTTTTTCTATTATAAGACGCTCTAAAACAACTATTATAATATTTAAAATAATTGTTTTGATATCTCTAATAGATATTGTTGTTTCTATAGTATTGTCAAAAAAGCGCAATCGATTGTCTAAAACAATAGAAAATGCGTTTATATTTAAAAAAAGAGATAAATCGCTTAAGATTAAAATTGTTACAAATAGCAAGAAAAACAATAATGTTTGAATATTATCTTAATGTTGTTGTTGTCGACATTCAAGAGTTGATAACAATAAACTACTTGTTTAGATATAATATTAAACAATTATAGTTTATTGTTTATTTATAGTAGACGCTTTATAAGTTTTAATTATAGAGCGCAATTTATTAGAGTACTAGCACAATTAATACTAATATTAACAATATTACTAAAATTTATTATCTTTAATTTTGTCAATACATATTCTTGCTTACTATTGTTAGCTATTATCTTTATATTATCGACAATAGTATTTTTATTATTGTTATTGTATTGCAAGATCGCTTGTCTATTGCTATTATTTAATAGACAATTAATATAATTTTCGACAAAAAAAATAAAATCTTTTATTTTAGTCAAAATATTGCAAAAGTTTGCAAACGCAAAACTATTAATTAAGCAATTAAAGACGATCTCGCAAATACTCTAAGTTAGTAAAATAATAATAATTAGATTAAATTAGAAGACAACAAACTAAGTCTAGAAAATATCAAAATTAAATACAATTTTTTCGAAAAGTATACTATAGCAGATATCGAGCAACTTATTTGTAAAATATCTATACTTAACAGTTATTTTACTATAGTTATATTTTGTAAAAACAATAATATATCTTTTGTTTATCTAGTTTTTAGAAAAAAGATTTTAAGCACAAAAACAATTAAAATAGATATTGTTTTATTCTAATCTAATAGAGAAATAGATATCGACAACTATTTTAGCTATTTGTTAAGTTATACGTATCTTATTAATTACAATATAAATTGTATTGTTTGCGTTAATATTACAATACGCAATTGCTTTTTTCTATAATTTGCAACTTTTGACAAAAACAACAATATTTGTATATTATATATATTTCTAGAATCTATTTTTGTATCTATAGATACTATTGATGTTTTCAAAAAAAAAAATTTGCAAAACAATATCGATATTTAATCTATTTAGATTGTCGATTCGCAAAAGAGATACAAAACAACTAAAATAAAGAATTTTGTATATAGTATTATATCTTATTAGATATTAATATATTTTAATAAGTTGTTGTTTTTAAGAAAAGATTAAATTTTTGCAAACTACAAAATTTGCAAATCTATTTTAAATCTTGCTATAAAAGATAATCAATTTTCGAATTTATACTATAAAAAAGATTTTAAAACAAACAACTCTAACAAAAAGACTATATTAATTGAAGTTTGTTAAGCAATCAAATACAAAAGCGCAATTTTATTCAAAGTACAAAAAACACAAAAAACAGATATTAATTATATTTTATTTAAAACAATAATGTTGTCTTGCGAACGTCTAACTTCGATTATAAAAATAGACAAATCGATTTCGATTTTAGTTAAAAAAAATATTTTTTTCGATTTTGTTTTATTCTTTGTCTTTCGAAATTCAAAATTGCTAAAATGCTACGCAAAAAAGTTGGAAATCGAAACAAAAACTATTTGTTAAATATTAAATTCGAAAAACAAATTAATTTGCAAAAATATAGCTACTAGACTTGCAAATACTACTAAGTTTATAGATATTTCTATTACTAATTGTTAGACAATTTGTTTTGCGACAACTACTAAATATCTACTAGACAAAATAACAAATAGTTCGAACAAAACAACAACGCATTTTTAAGTTATACAAAATAGCTACAATACTATTCTCGACTTTATTGTCCAGATCAATATCTATATATTTCTTAAAAATATTGTCAAATTTGCTAACAAATTAATTCAAATTGTCAAGATTGTCGAATTATTTGAAAATAGTTTTTAGAACAACTTTGCAACAATTAATATAGACAAGATATACTTAAATGCAAAAAAAAATATTTATTGTTAACACAATAAGAAGTTTTACAACAAACTAAATATCGAGAAGAATTGAGCTAAGATTATTTAGAAATATAATGTTTAGACAGACAAGAACAACAAATTTATTTTTATTAATTAGACTATTTGAGTCTTAATAGAATAATAATTGAATCTAGAAATCAAATAACATAGAGAATGCAATATAACAAGAGTATTAGTATCTTTTCTTTTAAGAAAAGTATATATTACAAGATTTGTGTCTAATATTTTTGTCAAATAACAAAAGAGCGTTTGATATCTGTCGATAACGTTTGCTTTCGAACAATTAAGTATAACTCAATTGTTAGTTTAGTTCTTAGACAATTACTTTACAATTACTATAGATATTTGTCTTGTTCACTTGCGTGTCTTTTTATCTTGTCTAGTTGCTTGTCTTGTCTTGTCTGTCTGGCTGCCATCTTTTGTCTAGCAATATAATATTGTTAAATATATTAAAAGCAAAAAAAGAGAATATATTAATTTTAAAATATATATTAAGATTATTAATATCTTGTCGAAAGAACAATTAGTAGATAGATTTTGCAAAAATACAATCAAAAATAAATCTAATTTAGATTTTGTTTATACTAATTTAGATTTTATCTATACTAATTTAGATTTTATTTAGACTATTTTAAATTTTGTTTAGACTATTTTAGATTTTATTTAGAATAATTTAAATTTTATTTAGATTGTTTTAAATCTTTTTTAAATAATTTTAGATAATCTTGTTTTATCTGAATATTATATATAGATATTTCTGTATATTAATATTTTAAAGAGAAAACAAATTAATAATAGTATAGAAAATTTAAAAAAATATTAAAGTAAAATTGTTTACGTTATAATAGTCTTTATAATTTAAAATATAACTAATAAAATTATAGATTTAAAGTACAATTTTGTAGTTATTAAAAAAAAAACAGTAATATTAACAAGCTTGTTATATCTGTATTAAAGATATAAAACAAAATTATAAATAATTCTATTTAAAAGAAGTTGTAGAAAAAAACTATATAAGAGTTTTGCTGCTAATAATATATAAGAGATTGTTATTTTTTTCGAAATATTAATATTGTAATAAGCAAGTAAATATTTAAAGCAAAAATATATATAGATAAAATACTAGAGAAGTTTAAAGCAAAACTAATTGCAAGAGACTTTATACAAGTTTTCGAAATTAACTATAAAGATATTTTTGCTTTAATTATTAAATTTAATATCTTATAAATATTTCTTATTATTGTTATACTAGAAAATCTGAAATACTATTAAATAGATATTAACAGTATTTTTACTAAGTCTTTTTTTAAAAAGAAAATTTATATAATATTTTTATCTAAAATAAATATATTTTCAGAATAATATTTGTGTATTTTTCGAAGTTTTTATAATTTAAAACAAGTTGTTTGCAACTAATATAAATATTGTATTAAAGAGTTTGTTAAACTAGACTTTAAGCAATATAATACTAATTTTTGTCTTTTGTTATATCTTGAACAATATATTATATTTTTGTTTTATGTTGACAATATTATTATTGCTACACAATTAATAAATAATATTAATTAATTTAAATACAAGTTTTAAAAGATATTTAAGATAAAGAATCTAATAGAAATATAAAGAATTCTTAATATTAGAATTATTTGCAATTAAAAGGTTAAAACTTTATATATAAATTAATCTTATTATATTAATAAAATACTTAATAGATTGCAAATATCTATTAACAAAAGCAATTTAACTAAACTGTTTATAAATAAATATAATTCTCTTCAATCTATTAAAATAAAAAACAAACAAATTAATTAAAAAAATTATTAATATACAATCGAAAGTATTATATATACAGCTATTTATACTTGTTTAGATATTGCTTTTGCAATAGAATATCTAAATTAATATCTTATTAATTCAATAAAATATTATAGTTAGATTTTAAAAATACTGTTTCGATATTTTTGTTTTATTGTTAACAAAAAACTAATATATAGTAGCAGTAAAAGATTATATTTAGTAATATATTTTAACTTAGATTATATATTTGATAAATTAAATTAAAAACTAATTTTTAGATATATATTTATAATAAACAGAAAATTAATTGTATAGATATTACGCAAGCAGAAGTTAGTAACAATATTTATTACTAAAACTAAATATATAACTCTATCTATATATATTAGAAAAAATCTATAAATTATATAGATTCTAAAAAATACTAATTATAGAAATATTTTAGAGATTTACTAAATTGTATAGATATTGTCGAGAACAAAATATACAAATTTGTATTTTCTATAAAATTAATAGACAACAATTAAGTAGCTTTAGTACTTATTAAAAATACTTATATTAATAATAGATTAAAATAGATTAATATAATATTTTATTATATTAGAGATCTCTGCAGAAGTAATTGTATTTGTATCGATTTTGTTTAAAACGCAGATATAATAGTACACAAACTATCAAAACTATTGTTCAAAGATAAGTTAAAAATCTTTATTAGACAGCTTAAATTAATAAATCAAAAAATTAGTAAGAGCTAATAGATATATTATTATTAAGTAAAAGTATTGCGCAATATAATAGCAATATATCTAAGGTCTGTAGATCGAGATAGTATTAGATTAGGCTGACCGTTCGGGTCGGTTTTTCCCCAAAATCTATAACCCGACCCGAAAGTTATACCTAATTAGGCCAAGTTTTAACCTAATATAGTTAGTATTTTCATAATTTATGCAATTCGGTTCCAACT
>JAABUL010008314.1_pt1 | contig 10631 bp, 12 predicted proteins | sample 5559151 | NCBI WGS metagenome assembly JAABUL01 (sample SAMN10711876, study PRJNA513368) | rock metagenome | isolation source: Antarctica rocks | place: Antarctica: Victoria Land, Pudding Butte sud | reverse complement strand
CTCCCAGTGCCACCGAAGCGACATCCCACATTCTCTCTCATACCGCGCGACCCTCAATCAATCTCCCACACCGCCCTCCTATACATACCTTACCCAACCACTTACGCATTCAAAGGCTAAGAGCAGTAGGTACTGTACATCCCTCAAGCTACCCTCGAGCGTTGCAAATAGGCAGGAAGATTGTTTTCGTTTTTCGCCGTCTACTCATCGCTTGTGTTTGTGTTTGCGCATCAGTGTCCCGAATGAGACTCTACCGCACCACTCCCTCCCGCCCCGCATTCCCTCCGCCCTCCCGACACTGGCATCAGCACCAGCACCACCACCACCATCACCACCAGGCGAGCGTCGCGGTAAGGGGATAGACCACTTTAACCCTGGGTATGTTTCTTTTCGGATGTAGTTGGTTTTTCTACAGAGGGATATGAGGTTTTGGACAGGGGTTTTGAGAGTTTTTTTGCGGTTCGGTGAAGTTGGTTGGCGGGGTTGGGTTGGATGGATGGATGGATGGTTGGTTTTGGGTGAAGAGTTGGGGAGATTATGTAGCTGGGTGGATACATGGGGGATGCATGGGAGGTGGACGAGGGGTAGGGAGTGAGAGGGAGCTTTTCCCACTCTTTTTCTCTCTTCGGTATCAGTTTTGAGCCTATTGCTAACCAACTCAGTCACCCATGCCGCAGGTCAAACCTGTATTCGAAGCGAACACGGTAATCCATATATGGAATCCACCGTTCTCGACCATCATCCACCATTTTTCTTAGCCCCTGTTTCTCGCCTCCCTTACTCCCTCACTTTGCCAAATGCCAAAGTCACCTTCTTAGCATGTTTAGGGACACTCGCTGTTCCTCCACCCACTGGATACTTCCCCCGGATAGTCCCGCAATAACCTTCATGTCATCCCTATCCAACTTCTCCCCTCTTCTCTTTCGTTTCATGCTTCGGACCTTCCCAGCTCCCTCCTCTGCGACCATCCGCTTCCCCTTCGTGGAACGCCCGCGAATCATAGTGTTCGTTCGAGAGCCGGGAGCAGAATCGGACATTGAGCTGGAATCCGAGCTCGAAGGGGCAGGAAGATCTTTGGTGCGGTGGTGCCCTGCCCTCTTCCTTTTCGCAAGGCGGCGGGAGACGAGGGACCGATGGGTGGAATTAGGAGCGAATTCAGACGCAGAGCTCGCGCTTGACGGCGAAGCTGGTTTCCTGACATTCGAAATGGTGTCTGCGGCCTTGGCGTCAGGCTCGGAGCTACCGTCTGGATCATTGATTTCGCTGGCAAGTAGAGCGGGGACGTATGCCGTTGAGAGGGTGTGTAAAGCTCTGGCTGCTGCTCGCCGCTTTGCGGGGCGCCGGCAGGGTGTAGAGTGGTGAATGAGGTTGGGAGGGGGCGGGGCTGTGATTTGGGGAGTAGAGGTGGTGGAAGTGGAAGTGGAAGTGGTAACGCAGTGGTAAAGAAGGGTGGGTGGGAGGTGGGTTGGAGGGGTTGGGGCTGATGATTGAGGTATAGAGGACATGGTGCTTGATATAAGGAGACAAACTGTAGGGTAAGAGTAATTACTTGTGGATATGAAGCTCTGGCAGCAGTAGAAGAGTAGAGTGGGTTCCGGAGCATGATATGAGAGAAAAACGATGGAAGATAGCGAGCCTAGGGAGATACTAAGAGGCATGGGAGAATCCTGCTTTGTCTGATATCTTGTTCAGCACGTGGGAACCCGTTTTGCCGTGTGGGATAAAGAGCCAGTAGTAGCGATGTAATCAAAGAAATTGGCTCAAGGGGACATGATTGTACAGGAGCTGAGGTCGGTCTTAATGGCAGCGACCTGGAATTGAGAAGGGAACCATAAACTGCTGACGTCTTAAGTTTTCCATATTTTCCCGAAATAAAAGTACCGGCTTAATGGCAGCGTAAGAAGGATCCGGGAGATTCTTAACATGTAGAAGTTTCCCAACATGGTAGCGATATTCAGAGGGTGTTTGCTCGTCAAAGTAAAAAGCAAAGCCCAAATCTAGTGGAGAACTAGCAATGATGGTATAAAGCCTAAGACAATCTTCCAGTATAGTGAGCTATGCGGCGGGTCTTTCGAGGAGCTTCCCTATGAAGCGCAGACGAATGTTAGCTTGTAGAAAACAAGCTCATAGAAAGAAAGCTTAGCACTTACTGCTCAATACCTTGATCTGATATCTGGTATCCCACCACATGGCGATTGCAACAACAAGGCCCATCACAAGGCCTAGAATAGAAAGGATGGTATCGGTCGTCATGGCTTCGTTTAGGCGTCTTCCAGAGCAATAGTGATATGAGTGAGGTCGATGAGGGGAAAATTAACGCGGAAAACGCAATATAACTTGTGGATAGCTGGAGACTAGAGGAGACAATATGGAAATGCTTGCCATCCTATTACGAGGGAATGCTTTCTAGTTATAGGTAAATACTCGACCAGGGCTGCCAAGTGATTGTGCTTTGGTCAATATAAAAGTGCGGACTTTGTTGCTTAAGAGTGCGGACTTCGACGGGCCTCAGCGATCCTGTGGGATGCCTGTTAATAGTTTCCCAAGAAAGAACCAATTTCGTGCGGACTTTGAAATGCTTGTCGCCTGGTGCCGCAGCGAGTAAATTTGGGCCTATCACTTATCGCTTGTTGACATCTGTCACTACTGGCGCAAGTAGGATGAGTGAACTCCAGTGCGGACTTCATCACTGATCGCCCTCTAGTTGCTGTGCCTGTGTGCATTGTCCTTACAGGGTTACCGTGGGCGCAGGCACCCCTGTGCAGATTCCGTTGATCGACTTCAGTCCAATCATCATGACAAGGCTGAAAATGTTTCTTCCTCGAGATGTAGGTTACCATCAAAGGGCCAGGAGCGCCTCCCGGCACGGAATTCTTTATGAGATGTCTGTCCTCTACGGCTCTGACAAAACAGTCGTGATATCTCCGTGTTTCCAGCTATGGACGAGGCTCAACTGTGGGACTCTCCTTGGAACGAAGTCGAAAATGCCCTAAGCTTTCTGGAGCCTACTCGAGACTACCACGACGTTGATGTAGGATTTCCAGGGCTTCCCCTGGATGACCATGAGGTAGCTACAGACTTTCAGGAATCCGATCTTGAGATAGCTGCAAAACAAGACTTCGATGGCTTATTTGATCCGGTCTGGGATTTATCTCAACCTGGCTGTTCTAGCAGCAATGATTTGACTCTTCCTACAAATCTCCATGAAAGCCAACAGGACACAAGGTATACTTGTCAAGTCTGCAATGGGTATTTTTGCATGTGTAAGGACCCAGTGTTTGTACGCCATCTTATCTCCTTCCTTTTTGTTTGTTGGTATTTGGATACAAATGCTTATGTCGTCAATAACTAGGCAAATACCATCGATCTTACTGCAGATCCGTTTAACGACTATACCTTCTCAAGGCCAACAGGGTCTGCAACATTCCAGGTTGTCTGCCCCGGCTATAGAACAATGGACGGAGTGGATGTACCCGGATCGATTGTCGACAATGTCGAATATGATCCCAGTACTGGCACATATGTGCGGACAAAAGGAATGCCGCCAAATCCGGGAGAGCCTCTGACCGTGTCACCAACGCATGGAGAGCGAGATTTGCTGGATGACCTTCGATTCCCTACAGATACAATGAACGAACATCGAGAGTCCGGTGCAGGAACTCGTGATGGACTACAGTCCATCCTGGGAAATGCAATGGGTAACGATGCTGACTCCTTCTTTCCTTGGCCTGCAGACCCACGGGGAGCTATTTTAGGATACACTCTTGACGGAAGTATCGCACACGGATCCCTCGTTACCCCACAGGAACTCGCACCTCCGAGAAGCACAATGCCTATCCCTGCGATCAGCACAGGTGACTTCTCTACACAAGTTTCAAGCTCTATAAACAAGACAACGCCGAAGGAGAATACTCAGAGCAAGCGGAGAAGTTGTTTGGCATGCCGCTTTGAAAGTCGTAAACGAAAAGTAAGAAGCTCCGGCGATGAGACTGCTCTTTAGACCTAATTTTTGGTGTGTGACCGTAGTGTGAAGGGGCTCCTCTCTGTATACGCTGTGTCAACCGCTATGGACGGCTGAACGCCAGTATTGATTTACCAGCAATCGGCCTTACAGAAGCCATGTTCCTAGACCTGCGTGAGCTGGGAATTTCATGTAACATTATGAAAGATAATGCTAACGATCTACCGCAAAGATGAATGGCAAGATTCGATAGGCAACCTCAAATTTCACATCGCGACCCTTACAGGCGAGAGCCTACGCACTTCCCACAATGGCAAATCTCCCATCGATCTGAGAATTGGTATTCTAGATCCACAAGCTGTGCCTGTTTTTAAAGATGCTCAGCTGGTAACCCTTGACGTCCTAGGGACAGTGGATCAGCCGGAGATTCTGTCGAAAGGAGAAAAGGCGACTTTGCGACAGCCAGCAGTGTGTGATTTACAGTTTGATGTGATTGCTCGGGATCAGATCTGGTCCAGACAGTTAGGAAATAAGAAAGTCAAGGCTACCGTCGAAGAGGTAATTGCTTACCTTTACAACGACATATGACGTCCAGACTGAGAATTTAATAGAGTCAAGCTTTTAGTCTGGCACGCCAATTCTGTGGCTACCTTGCAATTCTTCATGACCTTCATAACAGTCAGATCATGACCATGAAGCACGGAGACAGTTGTACGACTAGAATCATTGCTCTTGAAATTGTGTACTTCCTTGCCTTTAGGATGGCAAAGATCCACCAGTCATTAGCATCCTATGCTAGAGCCTTAGTACAGGCAGCCGACATGAAGAACAACCTCTATGTTGTTTTGTACGCCCTTGAAATTATTTATCGCCGAATGAAAACGCACGGAAATCTAGCATGGAATGTTCGTGAAGGTAACGTGTTGCACCCCTTGGTAAGTCTCTATCAAGCATTTTCCAATTTACACAACTGATGATGCATCAGTGGAACGTCTTGAAGCTCTTGAACTTGCGGTCCGGCGCTTTCCTTGCTCGACTCGAGAGATCTGAATGCATGTTGTCAGCAACAGTCTCGGAGAGTGATGGTCACAGAATCGTCGGAAATGCAACATTGGGTTTCGTGCGCAAAAAGAAACCACTCCCAGCAGGACTCAAGATTGCTTTTCAGAGAGCGTGTGAGCCAATCGTGGCGGAAGTCGACGTTAACCCGTTCACTATTGGGATCAAGTAAGACACCATGAGCGGTCGCTGTGTTTCTTTATAGCCTAAATTGCTCTTAGGAAAGCCTTCCTCGACGTTTTAACGGAGGATGACTCTACATCCCGAAACCTTGGTCGGAAGGGTAGACGTTATTCAGGGGTCGATGCAGCGGCAGTCAGAGCCAACATGAGGCTGCTCAGCATACAAAGCAAGACGAAACATCCAAAGCAGCATGCACAGTCCTGTGGTAGCGTGGAGGAGGAAAAGACACAGGGAGCCTCGGAACTTCCATTGAATGTTCCTTTCAATGACCATGGCGCAAAAGCTCGTGTGGATTTTTCAGTGCACGCCGGAGCTAATGGCAAGCCCCGAAAGCGATGCCGTAGAGGGTCTTCAGTTGTAAATCGGTCATCACTACTCTCGCCACCTGCGAAGAAAAGGGAATTGGGGTTGGCAACCTAATTTTGATGCCAAAGATGGATCTCAAAGAGAGCAGGTACCTTACGGAGTAGAGCTTCCCGTTATGGAGGCAGTCAATACCGGGAACAGCAACCTTGCCTAGCGCTTCCAGTAATCAAGCAAGCGATTTTAGGTTTATTTCAAAACTTACAATATAGAGTAGGGGTTAACCAATAATTCTTTTTAACATAGGGTTTCTATTGCTGATAACACATAATCATGACGGTTTACTACATACTGTAAACTAATGTAAAGTACCCATATCCTTGCATCCTTCATCGTACCACGTGGAAAACGGCTAAACACTTTGGAAGACACCGTTCAGTCTATCGGGAGACTCTGGCGCATCGACCAAATGCGGCGGAAGAAGAGGAAGAAACAGCTCAATTGACGAGTACCATTGATTCAATGTAGCGATCCAAAGCGACGAGTTCGACCAACCCTGAATACGCTGGGGAATGATACAATTGGGGTTGTCCAGGGCCCGTGATGGCATTCTACGCCGCCGAAACCGCTATCCAGATTGGAAAAGATATCTTCTGCCGTATCGGAGATTGTTCTCACAGAGCCTGGAGTGCATTAAGTAAGAGATATTTCTAGGGGAAGTTAGCTAATGGTTCGTGTATTCGGGCCATCAATGCGTTAGATGCGCTTTTGCTCTTTTATTGAGGCAAGCAAGGGAATTCTTATTCCCTGGGACCAAAGTGAAATTTCTCTTCACAACTCGGTGGCCAGAAGATTACACACCCTACGTTCGCCTTCAAGACTTATCCTGCATAGTTTGCACTGAGCTTTCGGGCTGTGACACTGGCTCTTTCATATAGGGGAACTGTCAAACCAAGGGGTTTAGCATACTCTTACAATGGCAAGGGGTTCTGGGTTGTAAAGACCGCAAAGTCTGCTGCATGTAGTAGGTGCCAATGGCGAATACAGCCTACAGGCCAGTTCTTCACTTCAAAGGCATTAATCCATGCGCATATGTATTTCGCATAAATGGGGTCTTCTGAGAGTTTTTCGCATAAACTGCGATGCTCCTGAGACATGTATCCTCTCCACGCGTTCGCCGCCTAAACAACGAATGTAAGAGTGAGATTGATCACTCACCCGCTTTGCTGACTTCAAACCCCTCAGGACTTGATGTTGCATCCTTTGCCGCTCCGGCACCGGCCCCAAGCGGCATGGGATTAAGGCGGTGAGGAAAGTCGATTTGTGATATCCGACGATGCTGCAAAGACCCACAAGGCTGCAGGATATAGCTACACTGTTCCAGTAGACCTTGCATTACCTTCGCATTGAGTTTGCCTCGTCGTGGTCCAGTGGTATCACAACTCAAGGCGCTGGTGAACAACAGGCAACAGAGACTCGATTCATGCATAGAGCTTGATGAGGTGGAATCATGCTTATGCCGTGTCAAGGCTGACGCCGTACGTCGTCACTTGACAGGAGCATTATTGCACAAGGCAACACTCGTGTTGCGTTCAGAGCGCAGCGTTTGGCCTGAGTAGAGCTTGTGTGTTGCCCGGTAGGACTGGGCCAATGCAGCATACTTGGTCCCCATAGTTCAATCATGAAACCAGAGAAAATATTCCGGCAGACCAATATCTTTGCCTGATGAGTGACCGGCAAGCGAGAAATGAAAACAGATTCTATCCGTAATAGGAATTTCCCAATGGTGGCCTGCATATATGTTGGCTACTGATCAAAATCGAAAATGATGTAAATCACACGCTGATCCTCTTGTTCCGGCTTTTTGCGTTTTGGCAATTGCTGTACTGGACAAAAGCAGGTTCCGATGCGATTCCGATTTCGGCTTCGACTAGAAAGCGGTGAAACATGTCGTATCCATGATATGACAGCTCACGTAAGAGCACACTTGGACCGACAACATATCCCGATTTTTGTAGGAATGCGCGCAACAGATAGGAATGGATAACTAGGCAACAGTTTCTTTGCCTATACAATGATATCTGAGAGGAAGTAGGCAGAGAATCAAGGCAGTAAGAGGAATGCCACAAGAACATTTGCAAGCCTTACCTGTTGATACAGTGCTGACTTCGTGTCAGGCGGTCACTTGATAGTTATCAGACCGAAATCTTGAAAGCCTATCAAGTTTCTATTCGACCGTCTTGTTTTCGCACAACACCACGTTTGAAGGATGCCAATCAGCAAAAAGACATCTGTCGTACCAACCAGGCCTCGACCGTAATGACCAGCTAAACACTCATTTTAGTATATCTGACCTTGTGGTACTTGCCAGTGCTCGATCACCTAAGGATATGATTGAGCAAAGCTGAAAGAAAGATGGAATAGCTAGACACCCAGCTGTTGTCAGATTATCGCCAGTGCTTCGCAGGAAATTGAACCACGTCGCATTGACATAGCCTACATGCCATAAGCCATGGAGACCCGAGGACACAGCTACCTTTGATTGAACACAAGGCATATATTGGGGATCCATTGGGCACATGCGTAACAGCGCAGCAATATATACTTTATTGACAAGCATTTAGGTACACAACAACATCCAACGAGTGCGTGGGGCTGACATTGTTCTACAAGTCAAAGCGACCAATAAAGGTAATATCTAAAGAGCAAACATGAAATTGTGGCCACTTTCCTTTTTCCAGCAAGTAATGATCTAATAACAATTGAAAGATCTGCCTAGAGCTGCTTAACGACGATAACGCCCTGTACAAATACCGTAGGTCAAGAGGAAAAAGTCTTCGCGTGGTATTGGACGTGTCCCCCAATGTAGACATCTCACGTTGCACGATATCCATCAGATACAGTATAGATCGACGTAGAATCCCGGACATACATTGGAGACAAGGCTTGATTTATCTGTGCGGTGACAAAAATCGAGTGGTTCGCTTGGAAGAGAAATAGAGGGATTTGAAGATTGTAAAATATCCCCACCCATCAAGCTGTGATATTACTGTGGGCGTAATAGTATGATGTACTTCGTATGTAGAGCTGCACTTCCAGCAATGAAGTGGTTTTGAAACCCATGGGCAAACCGCCAGGCCAGCAGGCAAACGCGACTTTTGAAAGGGGAAGCAGCCTAACGATAGGCAGGCATATCGTTACGCGTGACTTGGCTGCCTTTATTTGCCTTATTGGTTCGCATGTCTAGAATTTCAGAGCCTCAATCAAACATATTAGTTCTCTCACTGCGCCCATGGAGGACGACGGTATTCCCCAGAGCCTATGAAGACCCATTCAGCCTATCAGATCTGTCGATGAGCTTTCCATTCCACCCCACCAACAGGCTTCCAATGTCGGCTACGGGCTCCCAAATACACGTGAGACACAACCCCCACAGCGTACCTACCGCCGTCACTGATGCCTGTCAGTAAATTGATGAGAGTATTTCTCTCCTTTACAGATACGATCAACACCTGGCAGCCGGGATAGGGATGAGCAACGAGTCCAAGCCTCATTATCTGGCACGAAAATTCCAAGATTTTCAGCGTTCGACGGCCAGAGGCTACATCTGTCCCGTGTGCACAGAAGCTTTTCAGCAAGAACCGAGATTATGGCAACATGCGAAGAGCTTACACCCTGACTCTCTTGGGTATCCAGACGTGGGAGGTGAGGCTGAGGCACGAAAGCAGTTCAAGCAGCAGGCAGTTGACAGAGCGTACGTCGTCTTGCGCCACCTGCATATCTTTGCCACCTTGGACACTTGAAAATCTCTGTGACCGCCAAGCTACTCTCGTGTTTGATGCAACCATACTAATAATGCCTTCCCCATTTAGGCAGAAGACCTCGCGCAAGAATACCCGCCATACTCCACCGATACCATCAAGACCTCCGTCTAACGATGATGACTCGACCCGACCGAATGTTGGGGATGAAATGGGGTCCTCTCTTTCAAGGCCCACTTCTGCACCGGCTCTAACACGAGTTGCAGAAAAGGAGATCCACAATATCGATAAGCTTACCATAACTCAGGACCTAGTAACTGATGTTGTGTCGAATCCAAGGATCTCCCCTTCACCCACATCTATTCCACTGAATCGCGGATCAGGAGGGTACTCTGGGCTGCCAGAGCCAGATTTAGACCGGCACAACGTTGGAAAGACAACCTCCCGGGGCCGTCACGCAAAAACTCAATCCGGAGGGCCATTTGTTGGTAAAGATCCTGACTTTGACCGCGAAGCCCTTGTTGCCAGCGAATTTACTCTTCCACGTATTCCTTTTGGAACGGCTAAGCGGTTGTTCGACCCCAACAACGACAATACTGGCCTTGCTCCTGTAGTCCGACAGAGCAAACACCAGGAACAGGGCGGCTCAGCCCGTCGTATGCAGGACTCGAAGAGCCATATGTTCCGTCCGAAGAAGACTGTGTCTAATGGTAAAGGTGACTTTTTGCCAAGAGTGGAATATGAACAGGATAGCCCTCTAGTGCAACAGGTGGGTTATGATGATAAACAATTGGGAAATGCCAGATCGGCCGCGGACCAGGCACCATTAGTTGCGACCCAAGAGGCTGATTCGGATTTTGAGCCGACTATGATTCCACAGCCCGAAACAAGGCCTATTTCCCATGATCAGCTGGTTGTAGAAGTTAAGGGGATTTATGCCGGGTTGGTGATGGTAGAGGCTAAATGTATCGAGGTTGATGAAAACCAATCCGTCGCAGCTCAAGAGAAAGATCCGTCCCGAAAGAACAAGCTTAGCAACGAGCAGTGGCAAGCCCTGATTGCCCTTCATAAGCAACTGTTACATGAACACCATGACTTTTTTTTAGCCTCGCAACATCCATCCGCAAGTCCTGCCTTAAGCAGATTGGCTGCCAAGTATTCCATGCCAGCGAGGATGTGGCGTCATGGAATCCATGCGTTTCTGGAGGTGCTTCGACATAGGCTTCCCGAATCACTCGATCATATGCTAGCCTTTATATACATCGCATATTCAATGATGGCCCTTCTCTACGAAACAGTTTCAACGTTTGAAGACACGTGGATTGAATGTCTTGGAGACTTGGCTCGATATCGTATGGCTATTG
>JAABUL010008313.1_pt1 | contig 10631 bp, 6 predicted proteins | sample 5559151 | NCBI WGS metagenome assembly JAABUL01 (sample SAMN10711876, study PRJNA513368) | rock metagenome | isolation source: Antarctica rocks | place: Antarctica: Victoria Land, Pudding Butte sud | reverse complement strand
CAAAAAAAAATTTTTTTAAAAAAAAAAAAAAAAAAAAAAATCGAAAAACAAAATTCCAGTTTTATTTTCATGCCAGCTACCCGTTTATTAATAAACCTAAAATAACCCTAAAATTTGAAAAGCTTAGTCTATCTTGTTCAAATTAAAACGTACTTTACAAAGATGCTAGATATTCTTTGATACGTTGAGTAATCTATAAGCAACTAATTAGTTGCGATATCTCGATATTCGAAATAAATCTGACTGTTACAACCCTAGCTCGTTACAGCCGATATATATCCTACAGAGTAGTCTGTAGCATATAGTACAGTTATCTGCATGTTCGACAGCTTGACAAACAAGTATTGCTCGACACGCTAGTAAGTAAGCTCGATATGCTCGACAACAAGCAAAGCGAACAAAATTCGACATACTCGATAGCAAACAAAACAAATAGAGCTCGATATACTTGATAGCAAGTATAACAAGCAAGAAGAATCTTTTTAGTATATATAGATTTCTTAGACACAACTCTTTTATAGATTGTATTCAACTTATCTATCAAGTTACTCTCTATTATAAATACAAGTTGCAAACTCTTGTTATCAAGTAATTGCTTGTATTGTCTAAAGACATCTACAAATCTCTTCAACAAAGTATTAATCTATTCTGATATTCTAGTTGTCTAGATAGCAGCGTAACACTTTAAATATTTTTAAGAATATTTATATTAGATCAACGCGCTTCTATTTCGAGCACTAGTTTATTAGCATTACGCTAACTATCGATTATAGAAAACAACAAGATCAGAATTAATAAGTTCAATATCTATTATAAAGACTGTATTGATCTAAAGAACTAACTTATACAAATAGATATCTATTTTATTTTCTATTCTGTTTTAGCGAATCAGAAAACAATTTTCGCATTTATATTTCTCAAAAAAAGAGTTCAATATTGATTTAAGTCAAATTTACAAAAGTATCTAGAGAACTATAACAAAAACTTTTATGCAATATTTACGAATTTCGACAACTTCAAGAGAGAGTTTCGAAAAATCTTTGAAATATTCAATAAGAAACAGATGTTACGCTGCTATCTAGGCGACTAGAGTATCAGGGTAGGTTGGTACTATTGGAGAGATCTGTAGACGTCTTCAGGCAATGCAAGCAATCACTTGATAACAAGAGTTTGCAGCTTGTATCTATAATAGAGAGTAACTTGATAGATAAGTTGAACACGATCTATAAAGAAGTCGTGTCCTAGTTTCCTATATACTAAGAAAATACTGCTTGCTTGTCTTGCTCGCTTGTCGAGCATAGCGAGCATGTTGCTCGCAATGCTCGCTTATCGAGCATATCGAGTATTATACTCAGAATACTTGCTTCTCGAGCATATCGAGCATAATAGTAGATTTGCCTCAGAAACATAGAATCTGAATTACTGGTACAGCTTTAATAAGTTTGTAACACTATCTCTTTTCTTCAGAGTTTTTGTCCCGAAATCCAATGTTTTCCCGCTATGTCTTCAAGAAAAATTAATATCAGAAATTCTTTTTCTCGAAAGAAAGATCTTCTCGACGCTCTAGATCCGGTATTCTTAGCAATGCGTTCTTGTTGTAACTGTACAATGTCTGGTAAGATCTGCTGTATAAGAGATAGTTCTGAAAAGTGTGTAAAGTGTGTGCAATCTGATTGTAATTGTAATTTGGCAATTTTTTCTGTATCGATCAAACAGATTTATAGAAAGCAAATGCGCTTAAAGAAAGAAATGCGCGATACGCGTGCGAAGCTGAGTCGACTGAAAAAACAGCTGAATTTTCTAGAGAATAAGAAGAAAGAAATAATTGTAACAGAATAGAAAAATATTGGCAATCTGAAGATAGATAAAACACATTCTGCCGAGTCTGTTACAAAAATTTTCGAGTTGCTGTTTAATGTGTTGTTCGAACAGTTCCAACTTCCGACTGATTGGAATTGAGATACTGTTTCTATATCTTGTCTTAATAAAACTTTCTTAAAAGATTTCGACAGCAGTTAAGATTCTTCTCTGGTTTTTATGTGTTCTCTGAGATAGAATATTCTTTTTATTTGATAAGATACTTCTGATCTTTCTGCTGTAGAATTTTCTCGATCTCGAACTGATTCTCTTTCTGCAAATAGAAATAAAATATATTCTGTAAAAATATAATTGAGTCTGCTGACTTCAACAATAAAATATAGAATACTGGAAATATTCTGACGTTCTTGAATAAGTCGAGTTTGTAGTTGACTGATTTTTTAGTCTTCTTGACAAGAAACGATCCGACTTTGACATAATTCAATTTTTTGCTTGACTTTTTTGTTCTGAGATTTTTTGTAAGAAGATATACTTTATTTCTCTCTTTTAGCTGAGATGCTGTTTTTCGTTTTTTATTTTGATACGTAACCGATCTTTCTTGCATTTTCGAGATATTGTCGTGTATCTTTTTTAGTGTTGCTACTCTTTCGATAGCTGACTGCGCAGACAGATACGTACACTTTTTTCCGAAGAGATTTAATTTCTTGCTATAGTTGGCGAAGAATGGAGTTATCTTAGTAATATCCGAAATCTTTGTATTGAGTGCGAGTTGTGCTATAGATAGAAGTGATATTCAATTGCTATAAATATTGTTAATGTAGTGTCTCAGATATTGTTTAAGACTCTGATTTGTTCTTTCTGTCTAGCTATCCGTAACCGGATAATAGACAGTAGATATTCGAAGTTTTGTATCTAATATTGAGAGAAACGTCTTTCAATAGTTAGATATAAAGAGCTTGTCTCTGTTACTGGTTAGTTTCTTGGATATACTGTAATACCGTATAAGTCGGTTCAATATAATATATTCAAGTTGTTCTGCGGTAAACTTCTCTTTGCATGCGATAATATGTAAGTACTTGATAAGCTTATCGATTATTATCAGTATCGAATTATATCTGTTTTCAGTTGCTGAATCCGTCGACTTTGACAACTTGGTAATAAAGTCTATCGTAACTTTATTCTATGGCGATTCAAATAGTTTCTGATATTGGATTTTGTTATAGCTTGCGTGCGTATCATATTTGTTCTGCTGACAGCTAAAATATCGTTTGATATATGTCTCGACAGCTTGTCTTATCTGTAAGAACTGACAATACTGACGTAGAAGCTGAAGAATTTTTGTTACTTCTGAATGCTCTTGCAGTGGTCCGTTATAATATTCTTTTATACATTTGTCAATTTTGTCGGTAGATATTTGGAGTTTTCCTTTCTCTATTGGAAACTCTTCCGTATTATCTCGGAGTATTTGTAATGTAGCATTCAGCTTGTACTTGTTTGCTGATAGTAATTTGTTCTTATTAATCTTGAGTATACTGTAGTTAAACAACTTTTTCGTTTTTATATAATTACTTTTTCTGCTGAGTGCGTCTGCTCTGCTATTATCTTTGTCTGAAATATACTGTATTCTGAACTTGTATTGTTCTAGTCTTTCTGACTATCGTACTTGTCTTCTGTTTAGCTGCTTAGTAGTAGTAAAGTGCACAAGATTCTTGTAATCTGTAAGAATTGTAAGTTCTGGTAATTCTTCTGTGTATACTCTTTATAATTTCAAGAAAACTACTATAGCGAGTAGTTTTTTATTGTAAACATTATAGTTCTGTTCGGCTGGCAAGAGTTTTCTCGAGAGATATGCTACTAGATACTATATATCTTTATATCTCTGGTTAAAATATACACCGATAGCTAAATCTGATGTGTCGGTTTCAATTCTGCTTGATAACTGTAAATTGTATATCTTTAGTACTGGCTTTTTCAAGCATTCTAGCTTAAAATTCTGAAATAATTTTTCTTCTACAAATTTCTATAACTATAGCGTGTTCTTCTTTGTAAGATTTGTCAGTAATATTGCGTTTGCTGAGTAGTCTTTGATAAACTTCTTGTTGTAGTTTATAAAATCTAGGAAAAATTGTACTTTCTTGATATTTGTTGATAATTTCTATTCTCTGACTGCTTGTAGTTTCTCAAAATTTATGCGTATTTCGTGTTGTTCAACAACAAATTCAAGAAAGTTAATTTTCTCTCGGTGGAATTCGCATTTCTCTGGCTTGAAATATAAGTTTCTTATATTCAGATATTTCAATACTTTGAAAATATAACTAATATGCTCTTTCAAAATTTTTGAGTAAATTATAATATTGTCCAAGTATGCTATAACAAATCGGTCCAGATATTGTTGTAATGCATTATTGATTATTTTCTGATACGTTGCCGGGACGTTTGTGAGCCCGAATAGTATTATCGTGTATTTGTATAATCTATATTGTGTGCGAAAAACTGTCTTTTACTCTTTTTCTGTCTTTATTCTAATCTGATTGTACGCTTCTTGTAAGTCCAGTTTGATAAAGTACTTTGCTCCGGATAGTCGATTCTGAAGCTCGCTGATATTGAATAGTAGATATCGGTTCTTGATTGTAATATTGTTTAGCTTCCGATAATCGACATATAGACGAAAAATTCTATTCTTCTTTGATACAAAGAGAATCGGATATTCTGTCTGTAATTGGAATTTTCTAATAAATTCTTTCTTTTCGTTTTCTGCCAGATATTCGCGGAGTACTTCGAGCTTCTTCTCGAATAGAATATATATAAATTTAAACATAAACTGCTTGTCTGATTCAAATCTGATTTCGTAATTTTACAATTAATATTTAGAAAGAGTCTCTGTTGTTTCCTCTTCTTGAAACAGATGTTTCCAACTGTTATATATTTGTAATACGTGTTTTAGCGATTTCTTTGCTGTATCAGATAGTTCAAGACTTTCAGAAAATTTGTAATTTTCTTTACTTACTCTGATTTTGTAATTCGACTGATTTCTGCCAGTGTCTGTCGAGTCGGACTCTGTTAGATTGTTCTTTTGCAAAAATACAAGCTCGCTACTTGTAATCGGTTTTCGACTCAATCTCTTATCTACTATCGAATACTATCGATGCGTAGATTAAATATAAATTACGTAATTATATTGCGCGAATCTGAGTACTCTTGTATTTCAGTCGACTTCTGGATTGTGCTGCTTCAATCAAGATATTTCTAGAACGATATTGTAAGTGGCTATTTTTACTATATCAAAGATTAGTTTTTTGTAATGTTGCTGAATAGCTACCGATAGTAATTTCGTTTCTTTGTCTACTCTTCTATTCTCGTCGGGTAATAGATTTCTATCTACAATTACTAGATTGTATGCGTCAGACTTCTTTTGAGTAGAATACTTTTCTCTTTTAACAAGAGTTCTGATTATAAAATTATCTGTCGTATCAGAATCGACTATTGCGGTAAGTCGACGGCTATTAATCTTAACTGATGTAATAAAATATTGTGCGTGTGCTGTTAAGTTTAGTTGCTGCTGTTAAGCTAACATATTGTATTTCTCTGATATACTCTTTATCAAGAAATTTGAACTTTTTTCTGTTCTTGTGCTGCAACTTCTGTTTCAAGCGTCTGTTTGCGCTGAGCTTCTTTCTGCTGTTGTTTGAAGATAGATAATTTTCTAGAAAACTATTCAGATTTTTCTTTATCTTCTAGATAAGTTCAGTATAAGTTGTTATAGTATTCTGTTCAACTGAGTATTGTATGTTTCTTTGCTTTCTCTATCTTCTCTCGGGATAGACTTACACTGCTCAGTTGTTGTTCGATTTTATCGAAAATATCTTTTTTTATAGTGGTGTCGCTTTCTAGCGCTTTCTCGCATTTATTTACAGTTTAATTTATCTCTTTTTTCCTTGATAAACTAGCTAAAGCGTCAAGATAGTTTGTAATACTGTCTAGACATTCGTAAAAGTTTTTCCAGCTATACTTGTTGTCTGAGTCTGTTGCTGAATAAAAATATAGCGTTTCTGGTTGTTGTGCTTCTATAGCTTTATTGAGTATTTGATTAATTTTCTGCGTAGATACAAATATCTTGTCTGATAATATTCTATCTAGAACTTTCTGTAACTGATCTGGATTTTCTATCAGATAGTAGTTGTTGTTCGATTCAGTCTCGGAAATATTTGTCTCTGTATCGGTTTGCTTTCTGATATTGTTCTGGCTATCGAGTATCTCTCTTAATATAGTATTGATCTGCCGGCAGTTTACCAAGTTCTGTAATCGGCAATCTCTTGCGAAGTGGTCCGGTTTGCCACATAAATAGCACGTTTTCTGAGATTTGTTATCTTGTTTTTCTCTAGAATTTTTCTCTTTATATTGCTGAATAAAATCCAGTTTTATAGATACAGATTTACAATAATCGGGATTACTGTACTTCTGATTAGAACAAGATTCTCTCTGCTAATATTTAATTGCTGGTTCAAAGAAGATTTCTGCTCTTTCTCAGAATTGATTGTATCTTTTTTTTATAGCTCTTTTATACAGTTTGTTGTCGAGATCGATAGCTACTTCGATAAGATCGAACATATTGCTGATAAATCTTCTATTATATATAATTTTGTCTTTTAGATTGTTCTTGAGATCTTGTCGAAACATTGTTATAAATACGATATTGTTCTACTCGGTTAGATTAATATACTTCTGAAATCTAGCTGCATAGTCTGCTGCAGAAATTTGTTGAGTTAGATACTGAATTACTCTTTTTGCGATTTGTTTTTTGTTAAATATTTCAAAGATTCTTCGAAGCTCTCTTTTGAAGTTGTCGAAGTTCGTAAATATTGTACGAAGATTTTTGTTATAATTCTTCAGATACTTTCGTAAATTTGACTTGAGTTAGTGTTGAACTCTTTCTCTGAGAAATGTTGATACAAAAATTGTTTTCTGGTCCGCTGAAACAGAATAGAAGATAAAATAAATATCTATTTGCATAAGTCAGTTCTCCAGATCGGTACAGTCTTTATAGTAGATATCGGATTTGTTGATTCTGATTTTGTCGTCTTCTATAACCGATAATTGGCGTGATACTGATAAGCTAGTGCTCGGAATAGAAGCGTGTTGATCTGATACAGACATTCTTAGAGTGTTCAAAGTGTTTATGCTGCTATTTAGACGACTAGAATATCAGAGTAGATTGATACTATTGAAGAAATCTGTAGACGTCTTCAGACAATGCAAGCAATTACTTGATAACAAGAGTTTGCAGCTTGTATCTATAATAGAGAATAACTTGATAGATAAGTTGAACACAATCTATAAGAGAGTCGTATTCTAGTTTTCTATATACTAAGAAAATACTGCTTGCTTGCCTTGCTCGCTCGTCGAGCATAGCGAGCATATTGCTCGCAATACTTGCTTATCGAGCATATCGAGCATTATGCTCAGGATGCTCGCTTCTCGAGCATGTCGAGCATAATAGCAGGTTTGTCTCAGAGACGTAGAACCTGAACCACTGGTACAGCTTTGGTAAGCTCGTAACAACAGATTGCGAAAAAAGTAATTCAATATCTAATTTAACAAATTTCTACAACAGACTATGCAACTAGATTTCAAAAATATATCAATCTAATTAAGTAGAACAATATTGTATTTATAACAATGTTTCGACAAGATCTTAAAGACAATCTAAAAGACAAAATTATATATAATAAAAGAACTTTTAGCGATATATTCGATTTTATCGAAGTAGTTATCGATCTCGACAACAAACTATATAAAAGAGCTATAGAAAAAAAATACAATCAATTTCGAAAAAAAGCAGAAATCTTTTTTGAATCGACAATTAAATATCAGCAAAGAGAATTTTGTTCTAGTCAGAAATATAGTAATTCCAATTATTGTAAATCTGCATCTATAAAACTAAATTTTACTCAACAATATAAAAAGAAGAACTCTAGAAAAAAACAAAATAACAAATTTTAAAAAATGTGCTATTTATATAGCAAACCGAATCACTTTGCAAGAGATTGCCAATTATAGAACTTAGTAAATTGCCGACAGATCAATACTATATTAAGAGAGATATTCGATAGCTAGAACAATATTAGAAAGCAAATCGATACAAAAACAAATATTTTCGAGACTAAATTGAACAACAACTACTATTTGATAGAAAATCTAGATCAGTTATAGAAAGTTCTAGATAGAATATTATTAAACAAGATATTTGTATCTATATAGAAAATTAATCAAATACTTAATAAAACTATAGAAGCACAACAATCAAAAATACTATATCTTTATTCAATAACAAATTTAGACAACAAATATAACTAAAAGAATTTTTACAAATATCTAGACAATATTACAAAATATCTTGAGACTTTAGCTAGTTTATCGAAGAAACAACAAATAAATTAGATTGTAAATAAATGCAAAAAAACGCTAGAAAGCGATACTACTATCGAAAGAGATATTTTCGATAAAATCGAACAACAACTGAGCAGTATAAATCTATTCCAAAAAAAGATAGAGAAAGCAAAAAAACATACAACACTCAGTTAAATAGAATACTATAACAACTTATACTAAACTTATCTAGAAGACAAAGAAGAAGCTAACTGATTTTCTAGAAAATCAAAATTATTAATTTAGTATAAGAAAGAAACTTAGCGCAAGCAGACGCTCGAAGCAGAAGTCGCAGCACAAAAACAGAGAAAAATTCAAATTTTTTGGTAAAAAGTATATCAGAGAAATGCAATATATTAGTTTAATAGCAGCAACTAAACTTAACAGCATACGCACAATATTTTATTATATCAGTTAAGATTAATAGTTGTTAACTTATCGCAATAATCGATTTTGATGCAACAAATAATTTTATAGCTAGAACTTTTGTTAAAAGAGAAGAATATTCTACTCAAAAGAAGTCTAATACTTACAATCTAATAGTTGTAGATAGAAATCTATTATTTGACAAAAATAAAAAAGTAAATAAAGAAACGAAATTACTATCGATAGCTATTCAACAATATTACAAAAAACTAATCTTTAATATAGTAAAAATAGCTACTTACAATATTGTTCTAGAAATATCTTAATTGAAGCAACACAATTTAGAAGTTGACTAAAATATACAAGTACTTAGATTTGCGCAATATAATTATATAATCTATATTTAATCTATATATTGACAGTATTCGATAATAGATAAAAGAACAAATCGAAAATCGATTGCAAACAACAAACTTGTATTTTTGCAAAAAAACAATCTAACAAAGTTCAACTCGATAGACACTAATAGAAATTAGTCGAATTACAAAGTTAGAGTAAATAAAGAAAATTACAAATTTTCTAAAAGTTTTGAACTATTTGATACAGCAAAGAAATTGCTAAAATACGTATTACAAATATACAACAGTTGAAAATATCTATTTCAAGAAAAAAAAACAGCAGAGATTCTCTCTAAATATTAATTGTAAAATTACAAAATTAGACTTAAATTAGACAAGCAATTTATATTTGAATCTATATATATTCTATTCGAAAAAAAACTCGAAATGCTTCGCGAATATCTGACAAAAAACAAAAAGAAAAAATTTATTAAAAAATTTCAATTATAAACAGAATATCCGATTCTTTTTGTATTAAAAAAGAATAAAATTCTCTATCTATATATTAATTATCGAAAACTAAACAATATTACAGTTAAAAATCAATATCTACTATTTAATATCAATAAGCTTCAAAATCGATTATTCGAAGCAAAATATTTTATTAAACTAAATTTACAAGAAACGTACAACCAAATTAGAATAAAAATAGAGAAAAAGTAAAAAACAGTTTTTCGCACACAGTATAGATTATACAAATATACAATAATACTATTCGAACTTACAAACGCTTCAACAATATATTAAAAAATAATTAATAATATACTACAACAATATCTAAATCAATTTGTTATAGTATACTTGAACAACATTATAATTTACTTAAAGACTTTGAAAGAGTATATTAGTTATATTTTCAAAATATTGAAATATCTAAATATAAGAAACTTATATTTTAAATTAAAGAAATGCGAATTCTATCGAGAGAAAATTGATTTTCTTAAATTTGTTGTTAAACAATATAAAATATATATAGATTTCAAGAAGCTACAAACAGTCAAAAAATAAAAATTATTAACAAATATTAAAAAAGTACAATTCTTTCTAGATTTTATAAACTATAACAAGAAGTTTATTAAAGACTACTTAGCAAACACAATATTATTGACAAATCTTACAAAAAAGAATACGTTATAGCTATAGAAATCTGCAAAAAAGAAATTATTTCAAAATCTTAAACTAGAATGCTTGAAGAAATCAATACTAAAAATATACAATTTATAGTTATTAAGTAGAATTGAAATCGACGCATTAGATTTAGCTATCGATATATATTTTAATTAAAAATATAAAAATATATAGTATTCAATAATATATTTCTCGAGAAAACTTTTGTTAATCAAACAAAACTATAATATTTACAATAAAAAACTACTTACTATAGTAGTTTTCTTGAAGTTATAGAGAGTATACACAAAAAAATTATTAGAATTTACAATCTTTATAGATTACAAGAATCTTGTACACTTTACTACTACAAAGCAGCTAAACAAAAGACAAATATAATAATTAGAAAAACTCGAACAATACAAGTTTAAAATACAATATACTTTAGACAAAGACAATAGCAAAGCAAATATATTTAGCAGAAAAAGTAATTATATAAAAACAAAGAAATTGTTT
>JAABUL010008312.1_pt1 | contig 10633 bp, 7 predicted proteins | sample 5559151 | NCBI WGS metagenome assembly JAABUL01 (sample SAMN10711876, study PRJNA513368) | rock metagenome | isolation source: Antarctica rocks | place: Antarctica: Victoria Land, Pudding Butte sud | reverse complement strand
CCTCTTACCGGATCGACTGGATCGCCCTCCGTGCGTTTCTGTCGTTCCAGCGATCTGCTCACCGGGTCGACACTCCTTGGCTGATGTCGACCCGTCGACCTGTATTACTAAGCCGTGCCAAGTCTCTGCTTGATAAAACCCACGATCGTAATACGATGTTTCTACGTAGATAGGAGCTCCGTGTTTAACTTATATTATAATTCTAGTAATCTCCTAAGCACTAAATATAATAACTTATACTAGACCTATTTAATATAAGCCTGCTTGCCCTGCTTCCTTAACACTCCTCTTTACGAGAACTAATCATAGGTCTATCCTATCTACGGACGGAGTGAACCGTAATATCTAACTATAAATTTAAAATTTTTAAGAAGTCTTAGGAAGCTATTTAAAAAGTAAATTACCTTTTAAAGTAGCTTTTTATAAGTATCTTTTATATAAATTATAACCTGAAATACCTAGGAACATCTGTAAATTTCAAACCTACTTATAGTATAAATGAAAGCTCTAAGCAATATTAGCTACCTAGAGCAAGAATAGCAGCGAAAAATCTTTAATTTTTTTTATATAAATAGAATTACGCGCTAGTCCTAAATTAGTAATTTTTAATTTAAGGTTTTTTAAAACTTAGGCTCGGGCCGAGCCGTTTCTTAAGGGAGGAGCCGGAAACCTCTCTAGCTCGCTTATTCATCAACGAATCTAAAAATAGACTCCGGATTTAGAATCTACGTTAAAAACACACTAGTATAGCATATTTATAGCCCCCCCCCTACTAAGGGTAGGTAGATTTATTAAATTTTATTAAAGTCTAAAAACTCCTAAGTTACTCTAGTTAGCTATTAACTCCTAAGTATTTAGCCTCCTAAAACCTACTTATTTTATTCTATAATCCCTTAAGAGCGACGACATAGGATATTTCTACTAAACCGGCTCCTAAGTACTTATAGTACTTGAAGTAGGCTATAGATTTTTGTAGATGAATAGTAGTTCTAGAGTAGCTTTACTACCTAGAAGTATAGATCTATAGGGATAGGATACTTAATAAGGGGATATATATCTTAACGCCGTTAGCATACTTAGGTAATTAGGGCCTTGGCGTAGTACTTCTCTATATAAAAGTTTATAGAACTATTCTAGTATTATTAATATATATCTTATTTATCTATAAAGTAGATATAAATAATGATCTAAAGTATATAAATATCCCTTCTTAATAGTACTTCTATAGACTGTTAATAGATCCCTTTTTCTAGTAACTACGGTGTAATCAGCTAGTTATAGTCTCTACCTACGAATACCTACGCCGCCTTAGGATTACTCCTTCGTAGCCTAGTAAAGCTACGTCGTATTATGTACCTAGCGACTACGTACTATAGCTATAATATACCTCCCTATATAATTACTTATAAAAGCCTTATATTAATAAGCTATAAAAGAATATTTATACTACTAACTATTTTCTCTTAGTAAGGTAGAGTCCTTTAGGCTAGAGTATAACTTAGTAAAGGCCTCTTAATATACCTATAAATACTACGTCCTATATCTAGTATATATATAGAATACCCCTAGTAATAGATCTATAACTAGGCTATATATTTAGATAATATAAAAGGACTAAATTAGGAAGGATTATTAGTACTACTCGCGGGGGCGCTTTATATCTATTTTAAGGGGCTAATAGAGGGGTAATTCTCTTAGTACTAATAGGTAGTATATATAAGTCTAAATATCCTATTTATATTACTTCCTTAGTAACCCCTACATAGTATAACGATACTAGACGAATAGATTTGCGAACAAGTCTTTTCCATCTTTTCTAGGCCCTAGAGGTAGGCGGCTGAGCTAATAGCGTGCGAGGAGGAATAAGAGAAGGAGCTATAGGAAAGGAGGTTATTATAAGTACTAGATAGCTAAATCTAGTAAATTAAGGGTAAGGAGAGGTAAATAGAGAAGATAAGGGAGAATAAGGAACTATTATTAAAGGAGACTACTTAATAGGTAATAATAAGATAGGAGGAGGTAAAGTGATAAGAGAGGATAAACTAGCTAAAGGACTATTTTTAATAAAGAGCTTAAAGGGATTATTATTTACCTAACTAATTAAATATTCTAATATAAATACTAGACTAAGAGAAACTAAAATATAAGAGGTAAGAGTAGAATAAGAAGAGATTAGAGGACCTAAGATAGCCGTAATAATATTAGAGGTAAAAGTAGAGCTAAGAGAAATTAAAGGATTAGAGATAATAATAATAAAATAAGAAATAGGAGTAGGACTATTATAATTATTATAAACCTAAGGAAGTTAATTTATAAGATATTTATAAAGTATACTATCTAAGGGGGTTGAATTAGATTAATAAGGATAAGTATATATCCTATTATAACTACTAAGAGTTAGTAGAGGTAGTAAGGTAAAGGGAGAATAAGTAGATATATATATTAAATTTAATAAATAGTTAGAGGACTAATACTTATAAGTAATTCTTATAAGATAGGTTACCTAAGCCTATCTTATAATATAGGAATATACTAATCCTTTAACTACTTTTTATTAATATATAATAAGAATAGGGAGAAGTATAATTCTATTTAATTATCTAAAAAGGATTAGCTAATAAATAGTATGATTATAAAGAAATATATACCTAAGTATAAAATACTCTTAACTCCTAGAAATAAAGGCTAATAAGTTAATTAAGAGGTAATAATATATTATTATATAAATAGATATATATAGAGTCTTAAATTAATAAGTATAATCTATTATACCTAGATATATTAAAGAATTATATAAAAGTTAGTATAACTATATAATAATTCCTAAAATAAAAGGACTTAGAGATTAAGAAAGGAGAATACTCTTCTTTAAAGGAAGAATAAAAGTTATTTATATTATTAATATCTATAATAATAATACTAGTAATATAATTTACTAAATTATAATTAATAATATATAACATTAAAGACCTATTAAGACTACCTATTAAACCTTATAAGTATAATAGATATTTATTAAAGGGAAAGAGGAAGAAGAGATAGGAAGGTTTATAAATTTATACTTTAAGAATTAGGAGGGAATTATTATATTACTTTATCCTACTTACTAACTCTAGGTAATATATCTAAATAAAGGTAGTATAATTATACTTAAATTTACTAGAGGATAATAAGAATACTTAATTATTATATAATTAAAATACCTTATAATAACTATATAAAAACTATAATAATAAGGTATATTACTCTTATAAATAGATCTTAGCTAGCTTATATTAATAGTAATACTCCTATTTAAGGGACTTATATTAAAGTTTAATAGGTAGCTATTTTAATAGGTAATTATTAAGTATAAAAAGTCTTAAGGAATAATAAAGTAAATTAGTTATAAAACACTTTAACCTTAGAATTAACTATTAATTACTTTAAAGACCTTATATAAAACAATTAAAAATTAAATAGATAATAAAGGAAGTAAATAGTTAAGATCTAATAAGAACTAGTTAAAAAGTATATAAAAGTAATTATTAAATACTAAGAATTAATATATAAGAAGAGGTATTATAAGGATAATTATCCTAAGTAATAAATAAGAAAAGTCTATTAATTTATAAATATCCTAAATTAAAGTTCTCTAGGGATAAGTAAAGTAAAGAATAAGTTATAAAAATAGGATAGTAATAATACTACCTTACTTATTAAGCTTAATAAATAAGCTAATTAAGTAATATAATATATAAAGAATATCCTTAAATTATAAGGAATTAAGATAAGTAATGATAATTAGCTAATAAAATCCTTAAATATCTTTAAGGGACTAAATTATAAATAGCTAAAGAAAGACTTAAGAAGCTAGGGAATAAATAAATAAGAATTAAGTAATTATTAAGTAATATATTAATTTATATTTAATAGAGTAGACTCTATCTAAGTACTTATAATTTATTAAGTTATAAATAACTATAGAATACTATAAAGTACTATAGTTAAGATAATTTATAAAATAGGATATTATAAAATAGTACTTACTAACTTATATTTAATAAAGTAAGATATAATTATACCTAATAACTAGCTTATAAATAATTATATAATTAAATACCTTTCAAAGGTAATAAGTATATTAATTAATAGGATAAAAACTTATATTTAATAAAGTACCCCTTAACTTCTATCTCTTCTAATAATATTTTAAGGTAATAGATACCTTAATTAATTAAAAGAATAATATAATATATTAGAGGGAGATATTATTATAATATAATATTAAGATATCTTAAATAGATAATCTATTAATAGGTTAATAAGAAGTAGATATTAGGTTTTATAATATAAGATTATAATTATAAGATCTCTTATAATATATAAATATTAGCTATTATTATAAGATAAGTATACTACTTTATAGGAGCGCTTTATATATATTCTCTAAAGCTAATAAGGGGATATATATCTTAATACTATTAATATACTTAGGTAATTAGGGCCTTAATATAGTACTTCCCTATATAAAAGTTTATAAAACTATTCTAATATTATTAATATATATCTTATCTACTTATAAAGTAGATATAAATAATAATTTAAAGTATATAAACGTCCCTTCTAAATAGTACTTCTATAGACTATTAACAGATCCCTTTTTCTATACTGAATACCTATGCCAAGAATTCTTAGATAATTTGCATATGCTTGGCAATGGGGGGGGCCAAGTACAAGGAACGCAAAATTCTTCCCTAGTGGGCGCATGTCGTCAATTCAATGCGTGCGCAGGTGGCCAAAGCTATCTGGATGAGTCTGATGTATAAACAAGGGGAACCCTTCAGTCCGGCTTCTGACCACTCGAACGTTCATTCTCTGCTTGAGAACCGATCCGTATTACAATGCTCTCGTCTGCAACGTTGGTCTTCTCAGTCGTTCTAGCTTATATCACTTGTAGAGCCACATCATTTCCTTTGCTATCTTAGGATACTTTGGTTCGAAGCAACCCGTCGTCTCATCATTATACATACCGCTCAACAGCAACGGTTCTACGCAACTTCTAAGGCTTTCTACACAATTGAGCCCCAGCCACGACATCGAGAAGCTCACCTATCTGATCCCAGGCTCTACTCCTCGCCGATACCCCCATATGGCCTACGATAGAGAGCGACCCATCAGTCGTGATGCTATCAGTACTGTCCTGACTATACTTTCGGCGCAGGTCTAGAACCGTATATCTAGGCATGGCGACAGTCCACCCGAACCAAGCCCTTGGACCTACGTTATACCAGGCTGCTTCTCCACCCTAGCCTGTCTCCAGTAATGAGTCACCCTCAGATGACTTTTGGTATGCTCAATGAAATCATGTTAGGCTTACGAGTCGTCTTGGAAAGGCAGCAAACGTGTTTTAAGGTCTTCTACGATCCTGTAGATGAGCATAACATTCTGGTGGGCCAGGGTCGTCTGCTCCGCGAGAATGAGACACCACATCGTGCGAGGTCGCCGCCATTAGAAAGCTAGGCAGCTAGGCTTCGAACTTCCGATATCGTATTCAGTCTTTTCTAAGACATACTGTTTCGGACCTCGTACCCAACCATCAAGAGATACGCCTATGCAACTCCACCGCAAGTCAAACGCATACTCCGCGGAGATCATGCCAAGCTTTGGTAGGCGGTAGAATGGCTAATCAAGGATGGACAGAATTCGCGCTGACTCGATACCCCCCCAAGCGACATGCGCTCCTCAAAGCCATTCATGGACAACTTCTTTGCTTCATTGTCTGACCGCTGCGCTGCGAGAACCCTTCGTCTTGACAGTGTATCTAGCGGCTATCATGGGGTATCGCTCCGGTGTTCCACTTGCACTACTCATTTTCTATCTTACCTCAGCTTGGGCTATCTCGCTTCCGGCAGAGGTGTCTGAAAATAAAACAGTACTCAGCATTTCCATAAAGTAAGTCAATTAACGTAGGATCCTCGTGACGGAAGCCACAGTATGCTAACAACCCTTAGCCAATCCGAACCTATCTCGCCACTGCCCCCCGGTCCTCCAGGATTTTCAGTCGACTATTTCTGGAATAGATCAAAAGCGCTCAATCCTCTTGGCTTATACGTCACAGCGATCAAACTCATGTATGGCTTGAGTAAACAACCTTGGTCCAGCCCAGTCGAGTTGCTAGAGAGTGGACTATGTATAATCTCACAACAACCAGACTACAACGTCATCATCCTCACGGCCGACAGACACCCTGGCACAACACTCACAACCGGAATGGTCGTCAAAGTGCTCTATGAGTCCGTCACTGATATGGCGACTCGAGAGCCTGGTTTCTATCAGGTTAATGATTTCATCACACTGAACGGGGAAACAATTGGAAAGATGATTATCGATTCAAACAACCTATTGCTGAACCATGAGGGTGTCTTGAATGCGACATTGACAGCAGACTTCCCACACAATATCGCATCATCTCATCCTACGGAACGTGATATTGGGGACGTTACCCAACCATCTAACTCCAATGAGATCATCGACCCCCACGATAGACGCTTGAAAATTACGTGGGAATGGGGAGGCAAGAACATCCCAGCCCAAGATATCTTCAGCGCCGCTTTCAACGGGCTTGCAGCATCAGCGCTATACGATCACGATGGTCCCTGTGAATACATCACGGCTCTCAGCGCGTCGGGCAACGCTGTGTTTCATATTGGCCGTTCCACGCGTACGACTGTATTTGCAGGTGTAATCGCACGGGCGTTCTATCTTTTGATCAATCAATTGTTCCTGGTGCAACGGAGATTCGAAGAATTGTGGATTTATCTGAGCATCAATGGGATCAACTTTGCTGATGGATATATACACAAGGTAGGGCGTGTGGGCGCGGGCAATAGTACGCAAGGGGTCGCAAGCGAATAGCTTTTCGCTCAGCTTGGGATGCGAGGGATAAGACTAGCATGTATAGATTAAAACTGCTGATAAAATCCCAACAACAACACGCCAGGTGAATGGGAATATCCGGTTGTGGTATTACTAGATCTACCTATGCACGAACAAAGTTATAACTTTACTGGATCTAATTATCAGAAATCACATGTGTGTTGCTCTACTGCCATTTCAGTTGCAGAAAAGACCTCGACAAGAAGCGGAGGGAGCTATGTTCGCTTGATAATGTTCGGGGAAGCGTGCCTCCCTTTCAGACCGTTCTTTTCGGGCTGCGCAAGAATCAGAGTCGTTGGCTAGGGATCAGGCTAGGAGACCGTCTACTGAGCCACGGTGACCGGCACTTGAAAACGTACTTTTGGTCGCAATAGTTCGCCACTCTACTGGGTATCGAAGTATCTGTTATGAATCTGCCACCCATCATACATTTTAACGAATGACTTTATACACCCCAGGCACAAAATCATACCAGCGCTGATGAGCTCGGAATGTGGCATACTATTGACATTTCTTCATCCCACCAGCACTCGAAAGCGTCTGGAGTTCAAGGCTTGTTTCAATTCAACATCAAAGTTTGAGAGGACACTAATGGATGTCTCTGGATTCGCTGACTGCCCTAACTCACAACCCTCACCATCAATTCGATTCACACGCGGCATCTTTCAAGCAGTCTCTCAACGACTCCGTCGGAATCCCATTGGGAATGGGATGCCCGTTGTGTCCATCAAAATGCCACCGCCCACGGGCCAAAGCATACCACCCCGCCGTCTTCGGCACATCCTTCACCCTCCAAACAGCACTACTATACCCACTACGCCCCCCCCCACCTCTGATCAGTAACCCCCTACCTCAAGCAAAATCACAACCAAAACTCACCTCAAGTGCACAGAAATGTCCCAGCCGATCATCGGCGTCATGTTCCCACGCTCCATGGCAACATAGACGCTAGGATCGGAGCAGGTAAAAGGCTCTGTGGTGGCGAAGTTGCCGTTTGCTATACTGGCATCCCAGTTTAGTGTACACAGTACGGGCATCGAGCCTGCCCATGCGCCCATTACGGTGACGTTGAATTGCTCGAGCGCGTGCCATTTGTCGGGATTTGTGCCGGCTAGGAAGCTGCTGTATATGTCGGCGTTCATGATTAGGTAGGATTTGGCGGGGGTGATGGGTTCTGCGGGGAGGGGCGCTGGGGCGGCGAAGAGGGGGTTTAGGAGGGTGGAGAGGGTGAAGATGAAGTTTAGAGGGAGCATTGTGAGTGATCGGTGGTTACTATAATTTGTGTTGGTGTATAATGGATTGATTGAAAGATTGGGGACGAATTTCAGGAATAAGAAGTCTTACTTTGTTTATCCGACATTGCGGCTAATCAGTTTTTGTGGTGCGTGTTAACAAGGTTCGAATCGGCTTCTGCGACTGTAGTATACTTGAAACTGCACTGCAACAAAGGTTCCAGCATTTTTGCGACCCGCGTGGGCGGGTTGTTCTTTCACGCGACAGTGACAGCCGCCCCGGTGCGGTTTCTTACGTCACCCTTTTACCAACACATTTGTACTTACCGCACACAAGAGGAGAGATGCAGTATACATCAGTCAAAGCAAGAGGCAGGTATAGGAAGTAAGGCTGGAATAGTCGACGCTCAAGACGACGAAAACAGCTGGACAGGCAATGAGACAGATGAAGAAAGAAAGCACAAGACTCGATTGTTCGTTACCAATTTCTGGTAAACAGCAACTTGATGGCTCTTGATGCAATGCAACCGTCTCGAGAATCCTAAAAATTACTCTGCCAGCGACAGACGAAATCGAAGGCCTGAATCCGCGAACGGGTTTCCAGGGGCAGATTATCGAGTTTTGTACGGGTGAGTAGAGTATTATGTTTGCTATAGGAAATCTCGACAGCATAGCTGCTAGAGCTCTGCCTATTGCGAAAATATTTCTACGATGTTGGTGAGCGAAAATAGAAATATTGTATTATCGTAGATCAGCGCCGAAGCGTATCTTATTATGATAAAAGGGGCTGTCCCATCATCGAAGCGTTGAGAATAGATTACGGCATATCTGTGCCAAAACTGCAAGAACCACTACGATGACGAGGAGCCAAGTCGCGGCGTGGAGGCTGGTCGATGATAATGTGCTGTATCTCGTCATCAATACTCCGTTATGGTCAAATATGACACCAAGCTCGACCCGCGAAAAGCATCTGAGCAGGAGAGAATAGAGAGTTTTCTTTTCATCTTCTGATATTGTCATGCTAATATGGGGGTTGCTAGAGAAGCAAGAAATATGCTAACCATACGTTTTCAGCACTGAGTCATCTAATTCTCCATCAGGAGGCCAAATTTAGAACAACCACCGTGAGGGTGAGAGGGCTGGATGGGCAATTTGATTGATGTCCCGCTAGTATCGAATGAGGCTAGGGCTGTCGTCCTCGGCTGGCTAGTGTTGGACCCTGTCAGCCCTACTGTCCCCCTTGGCGAATGCAATTGATAGATGCAATGTGTGCCGCCTTTTGAATTGATCCATCAAACGAAGGAATCTTGCTATACTGTTGAGTTTTGCTAACCAATATTCCCGTGAAGCATGATTCGTGCAAATGATGCTCTATCGTTCAACCCAAAGGTTGACGCTTTCAACTATGTGCTGCCTGACTACACCGACGTCGACGACTGTCATATCTTCAGATTACGTAGACCTCTCCCGACACCACCCCTGACACAGAGCAGGCCGATTGAGGCCAGGACCGTCCTCTGCCAGGTCTGCCGTAATGGCCTGGAATACTTTGCGTATTACGTTGACGAGGCACGATCGGAACAGTCGCAGAAAGAGGATCACAAGCTCCCCGCTGCGGTCGTTGCTCACCATCGCGATTTGTTTGGCCTTCATAAATCCATTGCCTCAGGCTGCCACCTCTGCACCATTCTCGCTTGGAAGCTGGATCAGATGTACTGTCTGATGACGAAGTAGAACAGTTCCTCACTAACACGCAGATTGAGCTATGTTGGCGGTCGAACAGCGGCATATTTGACGGACAGGATCCCCAGCGAGCTCGTATCAACCTAGCCGTGACAGACTCGACCAAAGAGAGAACGAGTAGGAACTACCACAACCTCCTCCGACTACAGCTCTGGCCAGCTTGGAAGTTTCCTCATCTTTTTGCTATTCCTACAGAGGAACAGCTACCTTCGCTAGCGACACAAGGTGGGAAGGAGAACGATGAATATGAGTCGAGAAGGATCGAGAACAGTACTGAATCGCTTCCCACACAAGAATTGGCTGCTCGCTGGTTAGCCCGCTGTCAGAAGAATCAAGATGGTAGGCACTCCGAATGCAACCAAGGTGAAATTGCTCGGCTACCTACACGACTCATCGACGTCCAGCACGCTCTCAACCATTCTCATGTGCGGCTCGTTTCACCAAGTCAATCCCCGGATCTCTTCGAACCTGATAGGAGATACATCACACTAAGTCATTGCTGGGGCCTCTGGGGTCCGAAAGAGATCCCGGTCTTGACAACCGAAAACCTGGAGGAGAGATTGGAACGGGGCATCGGGAAAGGCATGATGTCTTCAACATTTCAAGAGGCCAGTGAAATTGCTGGGTGGTTCCAAGGTTAGTCTAGCCGTCCCGGTACCACAGCTGCTCATATATCCCGATAGTCCGATGGCTGTGGATCGATTCGCTTTGCATCATCCAGAATAGCAAGGAGGATTGGG
>JAABUL010008311.1_pt1 | contig 10633 bp, 17 predicted proteins | sample 5559151 | NCBI WGS metagenome assembly JAABUL01 (sample SAMN10711876, study PRJNA513368) | rock metagenome | isolation source: Antarctica rocks | place: Antarctica: Victoria Land, Pudding Butte sud | reverse complement strand
TGTCGAGGTATTCATGATGTTGACTTGGGACTTGGCTAAGAAGCTCCTTCGTTTCCTTCTCGTACTCGTCGGTATCGAGAGGCTCGATGAACTGGGGCTCGGTAGGTTGATACTCAGGTAATGTAGTTGGGTCCTCGTCATAAGGTCCCACAACTACGGCTCGGATTGACTCGGTTCTCGGAACTTCGGCGATGCTCGGCGCACTCGACGAAGTTGGTGTTTCTCGATTTGGACTAGGCGTCCACATGGTTTGACTCAGAAGAACAATGTTGTTCGGGTACGTGCATGGCGATCCTCGGCGTGACGAGGCAGCTTGAAGCACGGCTGGACTTGACTGCGGGACACTAGGCGAAACTTGGCTAGGCGCAACGAGCGAGATCGTGCGCTTAGCGATATCGAGGCGAATTCCGTGGCGAATCTTTTAGTTTGATCCTAGGACAATGTCGGCGCCATGAAGCTTGGTAACATTGAGGCGAGACTCAATTAGACGGAAATGTGTTGGACGAGAGGTGTAGAGTTAGCAATCGCTTGATATGTGATGAAAGAGCGATCCGCTTCTTTGACAGCGACCGGAAGGAGTATAATAGTGTTTTGAGGGGGGCCGCTGGCAAAGCCTTCTCTGCCTTGAACCCGACCACAAAAATGCGCAACGTTCATCGCAAGACATCATGTCGCACCTCGGTGATCCCGGGTAACGTCTTGCCTGGAGGAAACTCGTGTACCAGATCGGGTTCGGTACCGGGGATGGTTGGGTTTAGAGAGTAGAGGCGTGGCCCCGAGGCCCGAGCGTCAGCGAGTGGCTGTTATGTATGTTTATGTTGAATCCTGTCAATTTCTCACCGGTAGGCCGAAAAGTGGCAGGCAGATAGTCTTCGGGCAATTGATTCCGCTAATTTGACCTCGGGCGGAACGAATCCCCATCAATCAAATCTACTTCTTCCCTCTTCACCCCCACCATCTTCCTCACCAAACCACATCATGTCATCCGACCCCGTCACCCGCTCCAATACACCCTCAGCCGGTCCCAGCCGCATATCGGCTCCGCCCATACCCCCCTCCAAGAACCTCCCGACCAACTTTGGCGCTTCGATCGGGATATGGTGGAACAACTCAGGGTATAAAGAGGCGAGGGTCGCCGAGGAGAGGTTGTTGAGGCGGATGGAGATCTTTGAGCGTACACAAGCTGAGCAAGTGGTTGTGCAGGCAGGCGATGATGGTGAGGGGGAGGTATCGATGGTTGGGGAAAGGGATGGGATGAAGGCGAGCCTTCGGAACGTGTCTATTCCTACGCCAGATCCAGCCGAGGCTCCTGCCCATCCGGCGGATCCAGCGCCGACCACCTCCAGGTCATCAGCCACCTCGTCTACATCGTCTCTGTCGCAATCTGGCGGTAGAGGCGAGAAGAAGAATGCTGGAAGGCGGAAGTCGGGAACGAAGATGGGCGACTACATCAACACGCTCGAGATATCGAGTCGGGAGAACATGGGTAGTAAGGAGGCTGTAGTGGTGAATCACGGGTACGCGGCAGCCATGGGGTATGTGCGATTGCAGTCACGGCTAATCAAGCGGTGCCAAGCTAACGCCGGCAACGCATAGCTTCTTCTTCCTGAACTGGGAATCCATCGCCCAATCCTCCTCATCCACCGGCCGGCGCTGCTTCTTCATCGACTGGCTCGGCATGGGACTTTCCTCTCGCCCATCCGCCGACCTCCTCGCCTCCCCACCTTCCACTCCCATCGCAGCCCGCGTCGCCCGAGCCGAACACTTCTTCGTAGACTCCCTCGAATCATGGCGGATTGCTGTCGGGGTTGAGCGTATGCTCCTCATCGGACATTCTCTCGGCGGGTATCTAAGCGCGGCGTATAGTGTGAGGTATCCAGAGAGGTTGAGCGGGTTGATCTTGATGAGTCCGGCGGGGATACCGAGGGGTCCGAAGTATAGGGCGGATAAGCCGGAGGGGGAGAAGAACGAGGGGAATGAGGACGAGGCGGTGGACGCGGCGGAGATGGAGGTGGACCAAGACCAAGCCGAGGTGAAAGGGAAGACGAAGGAGCCTGAACCGCAGGATAAGGGGTCTTTCTTGAAGCGTACCGGGATGAAGGGTACGTCTTGACCTTCTCGTATCGGCCGTTGCTGACGGAAGCAGTCTTTACCTGGGGTTGGGAACGCGGTCTTTCCCCATTCACATTTCTACGAGTCGCTGGGCCGTGGGGACCACTCTGGGCGACACACTACACCCGGCGAAGATTCGGCTCGCAAAAGGAGGAGGACGTCCGGGATATCCACGGGTATATCTACAATATGAGCATCCTCAAGGGTAGCGGGGAGTTCTGCGTCTGTAGGTCGCGATGCCTTCACAGAAAGGTTCTGGAGCTGATATGTTGCAGCATATATCTTGGCCGTTGGGGCGTATGGGCGGATCCCGATTGTCGATAGGATAGGCAAGGTCAAGGTGCCGGTCACGTTCATCTGTGAGTGGAACTCGCCCTGCTCATGTTGGCATTCGCTAAATATCGGTTTTGATAGACGGTGAGAAAGACTGGATGGACAAAGACGGCGGTCATGCTGCAGTCAAGGAGCTCCAGAAAGCCGGTAACGATGGTGCTGTCGTCCACATCGTACCTAAAGCGGGACATCACGTGTATCTCGATAATCCGACGGATACGAATCAATTGGTGGGGGAGGCGATCAAGGCGATCCCGATTGCTAGATGACATGGATCAACGTGATGATACTCATACATGTGTTATCACTGGACCACTTTGTATTGGACCTTGGTCTAGCTTGTTTGTAATTCGTCGTTTCCGCGCCCTGGAACACCTTTCTTGGGATCTGCAATCTCCGCGGACCTCTCACGTGGATGACGCCACAGGAATGGAAAAGTTTCCAGCGGAAAGAAACCAATCCCCGATGACCGAGGGGATCGGCGGGTCGTATTTCAGCACATCCTTCCGACTGTCGCCTGCCTGTCCGATTTCTTCCCATCGACTTTTCTGCACCGGTGGAGCAATTTACCTTCTTACGCTTCCATGTATCATCGAACATAAGTTGCGTTCTGGTGATCAGGTGAGCGCATGCTTCTCCGACCCGTCGCTGTGACCATCAACCAAATCCTTCCAGCCAGCCGGAGCGCCCCGACCTCGAGTAGCATCCAAACTGTGCCGCACCATAGCGCCTTCCTCTGGACTACGTGTGAGTCTTCAGCTAACGAACTTTCTTCGCTGTCATCGATCTGATCCCTCGAATCTAGCAAAAGCGCCACTCCGCCACGAGCATCCTCACTCCACCGACTCACTACTCCAAACCTGGACTCCTTGTACGTGACCTACCTCCCGAAGTCACTGGCGGATTCCATTGATCTGATCCTTTGTCCCCAGCCGGAGTTACTCCCAATACCTTCCTAATCATCTATGCGCGTTCTCGTAGTGGGCGCCACCGGCTCCCTCGGATCCCGCCTCGTCCCCACCCTCCTCGCCCGCGGACACACCGTCATCGCCTTCGTCCGTTCCCCCGAGAAACTGACCACCATCCTCCCGCCACCACTCATGAAGCGTATTGAGATCGCGACCGGTGATGCCGAGGATGTCCAAGCTCTCAAGACCGCGCTGAAGGAACACAGGTGCGACGGTATCGTCTGTGTTGCCGGAGCTCCTTCTTCGCCTTTCGGTGGTCCGCCGTCTCGTCAGGGGCATATCGGGAAAGCGGTGGCTACTGCTGCGAAGGAGGTGGGCGAGACGAGGGGGAAGCCGTTGAGGGGTTGGTGGCTGGCGGGAATCATCTTCATGGAGATGCCCGGTCAGAATGGAAGGATGTTCCACGAGTTGTGAGTCCAGCAGTTCTACCCTTCTTGATCGATATCAGAACCATGATGCTGATCCGGCCCAGCTGGCCGTCTTTCCGCCCGGAACACATCCTGACCGTCCGGACTCTCCAATCGATCCCAACCTCCTCGCTCGAATGGTCCGTCTTCTGCCCAGCCCGCATGAAGATCTCGAACCCCGTCGTAATCTCCAACCCCTCGACCTCTCTCGGCGACCACCTCGTCCTCGGCTCCGACACCCCGCCGATGTACCAGCCGACTGGGTGGCTGCAGTATATCCCGTTCATCGGGATGATGCTCGAGATCATCGTCATGGCGATCAGGTATACGACGGTGATGGAGGATGTGGCGGATAAGATTGCGGGCGAGTTTGGGGAGGAGCGGTGGGTTGGGAAATTGGTGGGTGCTAGGGAGATGAAGAGGAAGATGGAGTCGAGTCAGGAGATCCGGCGAGAGAGCGAGTCCTCTTGATGAGGACCAAGTTTTCCTGGTGAGACGCGAGTTGGATAAGATGGATGATCGAAGTCGGGTATTCCTATAACGAGCGAGACAGCAGATACATGCGATGTGGATATATGTGAGCCAGGAATCGTCAAGCGGACTCATGGTGACGATTCCCAATGTCCAAATGCCAAAAGCATCGTGAGATCCCTTCGTCACGATCCCGGATCTAGCAGCAGGGCGATATTGATTGTGAACTTTGCATCCACAAATATCCCGGATTCTTCCCGGCCATCAGCACATCCGGGAACCTCGGACCGTCATTTCCACCGCGGCCTGATCGGGCGGGGACCGGTGCAGCTTTCTCTCGTAATCGAAGACAGCTCGGATCTGCATCGCACTCTCCCGAAACCAAAGTCCGAGAGTAGATATACCGAGGGAGTTCGAGAGAAATCTCTCGGCATCGCTCGCTCCGACCCGAATCGTGGAGGAAAGGTCACTTGACTTCTGCCTTTCTCAAATCCCATGTGATGCCTGTATTTTAGCGTCCTCTCGGCGGCGCGCTTTGCCGGACGGGGGCCAAGCAGCATGAAATCCTACCACTCCATGACCCGCGACAGGGTCACTGTCAAATTCAGATACTCTCATTCGCAACGATGAAGGCGTTTCTCTTGTCCGCACTCCCAGCACTCGCTTCGGCGAGATCCGTACTCGAGCGAAACGACTGCACCACCAGTATCCTCAACTCCACCTATCCCCAGATCACCTTCGGTCAATCCCGATCCAACATCGACTTCTACACCTCTCAATCCATCCGATCCCTCGTACTCGCTGTAAACCACTCGAACGGACAATTCCTCGACGGGATCCCGAACCTACCCGGACATCTCTTCTACTGGCAATCCCAAAACGGTTGGACAGGGGTCAGCCGGAACCAATTTCAGACCCAGAACAGTGATCTCCTCATCGACGTGCTGAGCGCTCAGAACGCGTTGGCGAGGGAACCTGGAGATTCGTTTGGGTGGTGGGGGGTCCCGTTGATCAACAATTACAATGATGATTGTGCTTGGGCGGCTTTGAGTAATCTACAGGCGTATGAGGCCTATGGGAGGGAGATCTTCTTGAAGAGGGCGATAGCGGTTTGGCAGGTGAAGCGCTCGCTCTCTTCCCCCACTCACTCGCTCGCTCTCTTTCCTCAAGGTCACGGCCATTGAGCTGATGGGTGATTTTGAGCACTTCAGTTCTTGTCGACGCATGGGTATATCGATCAAGGAGTCGTCGATACTGGATACCTCGAAGGTACCAAATACACGAATGTCACGTTACAAGCCAAGTGTAATGGAAAGAGCATGATCGGCGGTGTCTGTGAGCGGCACTCAACTTCCTTCCGATCACGGCCCGAGTTAACGGTGGCCTTGTAGACTGGGTCAACGGAGGCCCACCAGCAGGCGGTTTTGACGCCGCCGCCAGTCCTGACGTCAATGCCGTCTCCACGGGCAATTACGCTCTCCTCAGCGCCGAACTCTGTCGCTTGACGGGGGACATGTCGTATTGCGCCAGAGCGTACACGAACGTCCAGTGGATGGATAGGCATATGGTTACCCCCGATGGATTGATCTGGGATCACCTCAATGGAACAAGCTGCACCTTGTCAAATTACACCTTCACCTGTGAGTTCCTCATACCTTTCCTCTCGGATCCCGCTCAAATTCAACCTGATCTCGGTGGTCCAATCCAAGCTGACTCGGTCTTCGTAGACAATTCCGGGCTATACATCGCAGCCTACGCCGAGCTGGGACACTTAACCAAAAACGCCACCGCCACCAGTCTCGCCCAACGGGTCGCGATCGCCTCCATGAACACTCCCATCTGGAACACCGCATCGGGGATCAACAAAGAAGGAGCAGGGGACGAAGCCGCATCGGACGACAGTATAGGTTTCAAATCCATCATGATCCGTTACCTCCACAAGGCGTACCCTTGGTTTACCGACGAAGCTGTCAAGGCCGCGGTGGTACAGTATATCAATATACAGTATTGGGCCCTCACGCAGCTCGGTTCGGATTCGTCGACTCATCCGATTCGGTATGGCCGGAATTGGACGGGGCCGGCTTTCAATCTTTCGTCAGAGCACGCACAATTGTGAGTCCGGTTCTAGAGAGTGACACTGGTAGTGAAGGTTGAAGAGCTGACGTGATGTAGAGCCGCACTGGACGTGTTGAATGGCCTCGCATTGAGTCCGGATTCAGCGTTCCCGACTGGGAGCGCAAGTAGCTCTCCGGTTGCCATGGCTACGAATGGGACACGATGTTGATAGTCAGTACGTGTAGAGCATCTGTAAGCAGCCAGATCCTGCCTCTAGTAAATAAGATGTTTTTATCATGGTCTTCAAACCACTCTCATTCTACCTCACCGGTCGCCAGAATACACCGCACGTGCTGTCATGATTGTTCCGGGAAACACTCACAAGACGGTGACGCGCGACTTTCTTCCATCCCGAAGCCCCTTCACATGTCCAGTCTTCCATTGCGCAAAGGACGAGCAGAAGCCAACATACACGCAACCGGGTCATGTTATCGACAAATGCGGGCAGAAAGGCTTAAGTTTTGCCGGATACCGAAGGTCCTTTAAATCGCCAAGATTTGATTACCGATTCAGGGATCTCTGCCGGGTGCCTGGATCTGCTGCCGGAGGCGGCTCACGTGGTGAATGATCATTTCCCGTCGCTTTTTCGCAACACAGCAAACGGGAAGCTTTCATCGCTTCTCCGCAACGCCGTCAACTCGTTTTACCTTTCTACTTTCAACCACTTATTCTCTCCTCTAATTTCTTCTCGCTCTCTTCGGCGCACATTCCTCAACTTTTTCCCTTCAACTCGCCTATTCGCATACCCATTCCTCGACTCCTAGCAGTATGATCACTTTCCAAATCCTCTTCGCCACCCTCCTCGTCCTCCCCCACATCTCCCTCGCCGCACCCACCAAACGCACCATCACCCCCATCACCGACGGTTCCATCGTCGACGGAAAGAAATTCGACTACGTCATTGTCGGCGGTGGTCTCGCCGGGTCTGTACTCGCCAGTCGACTCACAGAAGATGCGGGAAGGACAGTCCTGGTCGTGGAATCGGGTTATGATCAGGAGGGGAATACGGATGTGACGAGTGAGTATCGCTCTGAACATGGCTGACTTTGCAGGTGCTTCGGCTTACCAGAATGCCTTCGGTGTGAGGGTCACCCTCACCCTCCTTGCTTCCCTGCTGACGAGATGACATAGACTGCGATTGACTGGGCCTACCCTACCGTCCCTCAGGTGAACAACGCAGTCCAGACTGTCCGAGCGGGCAAGGCGCTGGGCGGGAGCACGACGATCAACGGGTTGGCATGGAGCAAACCGCATACTTTCCAGATTGACGCTATGCAGACGGTCGGGAATGCTGGACTCAACTGGGCTTCCTTGGAAACATACGTGAGTGACAAAGTCCTCTTCAAATGGGTTTCTCCTGATTGCGGAACAGATGCTTCGCGCGGAGAACTTTAAAGCGCCCTCGGCGTCGCAGGTCGCTGCAGGAGTCACTTATTCCGCGGGCTGTCGCGGATCAGGTGGACCCATCGGAACGCAATATGACCCGAACTCGTAAGTCCACCAAATGGGAGGAGAAGTGGTGCTGACGACTCGCAGGACCCCTGCCCAGGTTGAACACGACTTCAATAACACTGTCCTCGGACTTGGGCTACCCTATGCTACCGACCTGACATGCGGGAAGCCGGCCGGCGCTGCGCCTATCGCAAACACGAGGAATGGTAATCTCAGAGTTGACGCTTGTACGTGGCTTTATTTCATGAGAGCTGTATTCTGATCTGGACTGGGTAGATCGCGGGTATCTGTACGGCAAGACCCGGCCGAACCTGACGAGTCAGTGTCGCAGAAACCCCTATCTTGTCATGGCTGAATACTGACTCCTCGCAGTCCTCACCGGTGCCAACGTGGGCAAAGTCCTGCTCTCGACCGGCTCTACCCCACAAGCGACCGGGATCCAATTCCAGGATCAGAGCCACAATGTCTACACCGTCAAGGCGAACCTCGAGGTCATCATGGCCGCTGGATCGCTAAAGACCCCTGCGATCCTACAGCAATCCGGTATTGGTCCCGCGGATGTTCTTCAGGCCGCTGGCGTCACTCAGGTGGTGGACCTGCCGGTTGGATTGAACCTCATCGATCAGACTGCCACTACTACGGACTTCAACTTCAAGAACAAAAGAGGCGGTGGCCAGCCAATCACCTTTCCTCGATTCCAGGTTCGTTCCATTTCCCAGCGGACAAGTCTATCACGGTGAGGTGTGGCACTGACAGGCTCTTAGGACCTGGTGACCGGAGACGACGCGACCAATCTGCGCAACATGCTCACCAACGACCTCGGTTCCTACGCTCAATCGGCGGTCGACGCCGGCGTTGCATCTTCCGCTTCGGGTTTGAAGGCGGTGCTGGAGATTCAGGCAGACTGGATCCTCAATCAGAATGCTGGGATCTCCGAGAGCTTTGACTACACTTTCGGCGAGTCCTGACGATCTAGCGTGTCGACGGCGCTGACGAGAGCAGGGAGCACCCTCGGCTACGACTCATGGTACCTCCTCCCCTTCGGCCGGGGATCAGTGAAGATCCAAGACAACCAGCCATACTCCGGTAACACCAACATCGACCCTCGGTACTTCACCAATGCCTTCGATCGTCTCGCGCAAGGTGCGACTGCGCGATTTTCACGAAAGGTCTCAACGACGTTGCCATTGAGCGGGGATGTCACTGGAGAAAGTGCTCCAGGGAACTCGGTCCCTAACGGTGCTGATTTGGACGCGTGGGCAACATGGACGGAGAACAATTACCGAAGTAACTGGCATCCCATCGGCACGGCGGCGATGATGAGTCAGGATATGGGCGGGTGTGTGGATTCGCGCAACCGCCTCGTGAGTAGAACGATTGTGGGTTCTGAGCGGTGTTGACGTGTGCAGTATGGTGTCACCGGCCTGCGGGTCGTCGATGGCTCAACGCTCCCGTTCCAAGTATCGGCTCATCTGATGACCGTGCTGTACGGATTGGTGAATCATATTCCGAACACTTGCTCAACCCTGACGACCTTGACAGGCCGAACGAGCTTCGGATCTCATCAAGGCCGACCACGCTGGGGGATCTACGACCTCTACCTCCAGCTCTTCTTCTACTTCCACTACCTCCTTCAGCGTGAGCAAGGGGTCCAGCTCGACGACCTCGTCCGCGTCGTCTTCCGCTTCTTCATCAGCTTCGAGCGGTCGAGCGATCCACCCTGTAGGCGATACCACCAAATGTCTCGATGTCCAAGGCTCGCTCTCCAACGGTGCCGCAGTCGAGTGAGTAGTTTCGGAATCTCCCGTAGAAACGCTAAAGCGATTGTAGCATTCGCGATTGCAACAGCGAGAGCAACCAAAATTGGCTGATCTCACGTGGATCTACCGTCGTGAAGCTCGCTGGCACCAACTTCTGCCTTGACGCCGGGTCCAAACCCGCCAACGGGGTGAAGATGAAGGTCTGGACGGTAAGTCGCGCTTCAAAACAATCACCTCATCGCGCTGATGTACGTAGTGCTACTCCAATCTTCCGGCGCAGACTTGGTATTTCACCGATGACAACTACATCGCCGTACAGGGACAAGGCCAATGTCTGGATCTTACCAGTACGTCATGAGCTCATCAAACGACCTTCTGAGCTGATCGAGTCCGATAGACGGAGTGAACATGAATGGGAATGTAGAACAAACTTGGGCTGTGAGTCACGCTCCGATCGGTTCGGTAACCTTAGCTAACATGGAGATTCAGTGCTCGTCGAAGAACAAAAATCAGATGTGGATGGTTTGATGGACCAACACTCTCGGACAATATGCCGTGTATGAGTAAGCTGTAGCACAAGATTCTCAAAAGGACAATTACGTGTAGCTTAGGAGATATGAAGCCATGTCTATATCGCAGTGACATTGCGCCAGATTTCTTAGGCGTGGGTTGATGATGTCGTTTGGTTGCTCGTAGACTGCCGAGGGATTCTGACGTTGACCTGATCTTCTCGAGTACCAGAGATCAACTTGTCAGGATAAGGCGATCTCGTCTCCCGGTCACGTGACCGCCTGCGCAGTCCCGCTGCCGCTTTTTTGGAGAGCGCAATGGTACCAGCGTTGTCGTTCATGATGGGGAAAGGTTTGTTGCCAAGACCAAGCTGAAGGCCATCAAGCAGAAGTCTAAGCCAGATAGCCTGTCGTGCTGCATCTGCTGATGCCATGTACTCTGCTTCGGTAGTAGACAAAGCAACAGTTGGCTGACGCCGGCTTTTCCACGCAACAGTGCCGCCATA
>JAABUL010008310.1_pt1 | contig 10634 bp, 9 predicted proteins | sample 5559151 | NCBI WGS metagenome assembly JAABUL01 (sample SAMN10711876, study PRJNA513368) | rock metagenome | isolation source: Antarctica rocks | place: Antarctica: Victoria Land, Pudding Butte sud | reverse complement strand
ATCGAGACCCATGGGCTGGCCAAGCAGGGTGCCTTCTTCGGCTACACCGGGGTCCGCGGGCATCCGCTGATCGCCCGGGTCAGCGAACCCACCCAGCCCGGGTGGATCGCGCCGTACTCCCGTCACACCGCTTCGCGGTGCACCGGGTCCCCCACCCGGTTCCGCCGGGGGAACGCGGCCGCGGGTCGGGGTGGTGCGCATTTCCTGGCCGAGACGATCGCCAGGATCCGGGCCGCGGGCTCGACCGGGGCGCTGCTGGTCCGCGCCGACAGCGGCTGCTACGACAGCCGGTTCATCGCCTGCTGCCGTCGCGCCGGCGCCGCCTTCAGCGTGACCGCCCGGATCGACACCGCGGTCGCCTGGGCGATCTCCGGGATCCCCGAGGAGGCGTGGCAGCCGATCCCGTACTGGGACGCCGTCGAGGACGACGACGGGATCATCGTCGCGAGCAGCGCGGAGGTCGCCGAGACGACCTACACCGCGTTCAGCTCGACCAGGCAGCCGGTGACCGCCCGGCTGGTCGTGCGGCCGGGTCCGCCGGCTCCGGGAAGCAGCCACCGGCGTGCCGCTGGACCAGCAGGGCCCTGCCCGTCCCGGTCTGGCGGCACCACGCGGTGCTCACCGACCGGATCGAACCGCTCCTGGACGTGGAACGGGAACACCGCGCGCACGCCGTGGTCGAGCAGAGCATCGCCGAGCTGAAGCAGGGACCGCTGGCGCACCTGCCCTCCGGGGACTTCTGGGCCAATGCCGCCTGGGTCACCCTGCCCGCGATGACCGTCAACATGGGACGGGCGATCGCGACCCTGGCCGGGCACGGCCTCGGCGAAGCCACCCTGGGGACCCTGCAACGCACCCTGCTCGCGGTCCCCGCCCGGCTGGCCCACTCGGGCCGCCGCTACCACCTGCACCTGCCCACCGGCTGGCCCTGGCAGACCGCACTGACCTGGCTCAAGCGCCGCATCGACGCCCTCCCCCTCATCACCTGACCCCCGGTCACCCCCCCTGACAGCCCACCAGCCGAGGACCCGGAACACACCCACCGGGACCGAGCACGCCCACAACCCGACATTCAGCGATCGAAGATCAACTTCACTTGATCAAATACTCAGCGGTGCATCCGGGTTGAGGGTGACAACCCCATCTCGGCGGCCATCGACGTCCGCGACCAGTGCGTCGCGTTCTTCGGGGTCCGCTCCAACGTGGCCACCACCAGCGCCTCGATCTGCTCGTCGGTGATCGTGCGCGGCGCACCCGACCGCGGCTCATCGAGCAACCCATCGAGGCGCTGTGCCACGAACCGGGGACCGCCACTTACCGACCGTCGCCGCCGTAATACCCAACTTCGCCGCGACCGCCGTGTTGTCCAGACCGTCCGCGCAGGCCAGCACGATCCGAGACCGCAACGCCAAGAACTGGGTCGACTTCGCCCGCCGCGACCAGCTGACAGCGCCTTCGGGCGCCCATTTCTCAACCTCCCCCATTCTACGACTTACAGCAAGAACTTCCGGCGCACGACACTAATGAGGCTCCGCCTCGGACCGCCGAGTGCGGCGGGTGCGGCCGGGGGGTGACGTGCGGGTCGTCGGGCGCGAGGCTGGGTGCACGACGGCTGGTGTGGTGCGCGGAGGTGCGTGATGGCGACGCGGACGGTGACGGTCAACGACCTGCTGGATGGTCATGTCGGGTTGGACGTGGAGTGCCTGGATCGGGTGTATCTGAACCTTTACGTGCCGAACTTGCAGGTCCCGGGGCAGGTGGTGCTGTTCCTGCGGCATCTGGGGTTCCCGATCCCCTCGCCGGCGGTGGTCGAGAAGATCGGTGACCGGTTCCGCGCCGAGGTGCACCGCTTCTGCCAGGTCAACGACGTGCCGATGGTCCGGTTCGCTAAGGGTGACCGGAAGATCGAGGTGATGCGCCCGTATGTGGAGCGGCAGGCGGCGTCGGGGCGGGCGGGGGTGGCCGCGGTCGGGGTGGCGCAGGAGTTCCAGAAGGTCGCCACCTGCACGACCCGGGTGAGCAGCACCGGGGGTGCCCCGACGTTCAGCTGGGGGAAGGCCGACCGGCGGGTGACTTGCTACTACTTCTACCTCTGGGACAGCGACTTCGGTCCGGCGTTCATCAAGATCTGCGCCTACTTCCCCTACCCGGGCAAGGTGTGGATCAACGGCCACGAGTGGGCCAAACGGCAGGCCACCCAGGCCGGGATCGCGTTCACCGCGCTGGGCGACGGCGGGTCGGGCAACGGGTTCGCCTCCTGCGCGGACCCGGCCGGGTTGCAGCAGATCTGCGACCGGCTCGGCCCGGCCACGATCAATGTGTTTCTGGCGCGGTGGTGGGCCCGGCTGCCCCTGCCGCTGACCGCGGCGGACCGTGCGCGCGGGTACTGGTGGGAGACCTCGATGCGTCAGGTCGAGGTCAGCCGGACCCTGGTGTTCGACCAGCCCCGCCATGGGCGGGCGTTCTTTGAGGCATTGGTGGCGGACAACCTGGACCTGGGGCGCCCGGACACCATGGAACTGATCTTCGGCCGGCAGGTCCGGTCGACCACGACCGGCGTCTTTGCCACCCGGGTCGTGACCAGAGGCGTCGATGTCACCATCAACGCCTTCTACAAGCACAGCCGTGTCAAGCAGTACTTCAAAGACGGCCGGGCACTGCGGATCGAGACCGTGGTGAACAACCCGACCGACCTGGGAGTGCTGCGCCGGCTGGAGCACCTCGACGAGCTCCAAGCCAAGGCCCGGGCGGTGAACCGCCGACTGTTGGACCATGAGCGCGTCGGTCAGGGTTGTGTCCTTGCGAGCCCAGCCTTTGAGCGGGTCGCGCGACCGTCCGTGGTGGACGGGCGGAGGGCCCCAGCCCTGCGGTTCGGCGACCCTCGGGTCATGGCCCTGACCGGCGCCCTCGCCATCACCACGAACATGATCGGCGGTATCACCAACAAGGGCCTCCGCGGCCAGGTCGCCGGGCTGCTCGGCACGGACTACACCCGCGCGCAGATGACCTACGACCTGCGCCGGCTGCGCCTCAAAGGCTTGGTCACCCGGCTCCCGCACAGCAACACCTACGTCCTCACCGCCGACGGGCAACGCGTCGCGATCTTCTACACCAAGGTCCACAACCGGCTGCTCCGGCCCCTGCTCGCCGCCGACCAAAGACCAGCACCCCAACCCCTACGCCAGGCCCTGCGCGTCATCGACCACCACATCAACACCTACATCGACACAGCCCGCATCGCCGCCTGACAGCCCACCATGCGTCGCCACGAGCACCAGGCGCCCTCAAAACGTGGCACAACCGTCAACCTCCTAGCGACCGAGGGTCGCTAGGGCAGATCTAGGCGCCGTGCGCGCGCAGTCAGGCGGCGCTTAGTCCTCGGGCGAGGCGAAGGTCCACAGCGCGCCTCGCCGCAATGGCCCGGTAGTCCTGCAGCATGGCCGCTGTCTCGCGTCGCACCATGCGCGTGTCGTAGCGCACGGTGATCAGACCGGCTGCGAGTGCCCGACGGTCGCGAGCCTTGTCGGCCGCGATCTGCTGCGCGCTGCCGTGAAAGGCCCACCCGTCGGCCTCGACGAGCATCCGCAACTCCTCGTCGTAGCCGTCGGGCTTGATCGTCTCCCCGCTCGGGAGCACTAAGCGCACCCCGCTGGCCACGCTGATGCCACCAGCCCGAAACGCCTCGTGCAGCTCTGCTCCTAAGATCGACTCGAACACCGGGTCGAACTCGCGGGCCACCGCTGCAGCGAGTGCGGAGCCGGCCCGACCGCGCACCCAGGCGGCCCGCACCACCACGTCCTCCACCGAGCATGCGCCGCGCTGGGCGGCGGTGAGGAAGGCAGCGGCGAGATCGCGCTCGTCCAGGAATCGACCCAGGTCCACCAGGGTCCGTGCCACGCCGGTGACCCGCCTGCCATCCGTCACCTGCTGGAATTCCGGATGCCTGGTGTGATGCACGTGCAGCCGGAAACCACCGGCGACGACGAGTGAGCGCAAGCGCCGTCCGCCGTGCGGGATTGCCACCCACACCGCGGCCTCGCGCTGCTCCTGAACGCCAAGTCGGTGGAACCTCGCGGCCGAGAACTCGGCTAGCGCAGCCTGCGGGCCGAGCCACAGCAGGGCGGCGCGCTCCCTCGTCGCGACCGAAGTCGGCGTAGCGGAGCTGGCAAGCACGTCCGGCAACATCTCCGTCCAGCGGCCCGTGCTGATGGCGCGACGGATACCGTACGCCGAATGCCCGTTGGCCAGCGCCTGCTCGCGGGTGAAGCAGCCGTCCTGGCGTCGGGCCGTCATCGCCAGCGCGCGCTCGCGGTCGTCGTTGGTCACGCGAGCGAGCGTGGCGCAACCCCTTTCCCGCCCGTGCGCCGCCGAGGACATCGGTGGATGGCGAGCTCAACGTCCACAGATCACTCCTATGCTGGCGGCGCCCAACGTCACCGGTGCATCCGGCGGCCGGATGAGGCCTCGGGGGGACACCGGTGATCACCGCGGTGGGCCGTGCAAGATCACCGGTGCGTGGGGACGGCAGAATCCGTTCGCCGGCGACACCGGTGATCCTCGGCGCAAGATCACCGGTGGTGGGAGATCGGCGGCTCCGGCCCTGCTGCCTCGAGTCAGCCCCAGGCGAGCAGGTGTGTGGGGTCCGCGAGCACGGCGGCGACGTCGCGCAGCACCGACGCCCCCAGTGCCCCGTCGACCAGCCGGTGGTCGAACGACAGCGCCAGCTGGGTGACCCGGCGGATCGCGAGCTGCCCCTCGTGCACCCACGGCTGCTCCCGGACCGCGCCCAGGCACAGGATCGCCGCCTGGCCCGGGACGAGGATCGGGGTGCCGTTGTCGACCCCGAAACTGCCGACGTTGGTGATCGTGATGGTGCCGCCGGTCAGCTGCGCCGGGGTGGCGCGCCCGGCTCGCGCGGTGGCGGTCAACTCCGCGAGGGCGTGGCTGAGCGCCGGGAGGCTCAGCAGGTCGGCGTCGTGCACCACGGGGACGATCAGCCCGCGGTCCGTCGCAGCGGCGACACCCAGGTGGACGCCGCCGTGGATCTCGATCTCCTTGGCTGCCTCGTCCCACGCGGCGTTGACCTCGGGGTGGCGGCGGCAGGCTAGCACCAGCGCCCTGGCCACGAGCAGCATCGGCCCCACCGACCCGCCGGCGAACTCCGGCAGCTGGCGCAGCCGGTCGACCAGCTCGACGGCCGGCGTGACGTCGACGGTGGCGAAAAGGGTCACATGCGGGGCGGTGAACGCGCTGGCCACCATCGCCTCGGCGGTGGCCCGGCGCACCCCCCTGACCGGGACGCGGCGGCCCGCGCGCCCACCGGCGGGCGGCCGGAGAGCAGAGAAGTCCGGCTCGGCGGTGGTGGCCGCGGCGATCACATCCTCCCGGGTGACCGTCCCCCCGGGGCCGGACGGCTGGACCGTGGCGAGGTCGACGCCCTGGTCTCGCGCCAGCTTGCGCACCGGCGGCTTGGCCAGCACGTGCACCCGGGCGACCCGGGCGGGCAGCGGCACGACGGTGGCGGGGGGCACCGCCTCGCCCGCTCCGGGGGCCAGCTGGGAAGCGGCTGCCGCAGCCACCTCCGCCGCGCTCACCCTGGCCGGAGCCGGCGCGGGAGCCACAGTCGGAGCCGGCGCGGGAGTCGCAGTCGGAGCCGCAGTCGGAGCCGGCGCCGACGGCGCGCGGCGCGGCCGGCGCACGGCCGTCCCCTGTCGCACGCCGTAGCCGACCAGCACCGCCTCACGGGCCGGTGGGCGGGTGGCCGCCGGCGGCACGAGCTCGTCGGTCGGCCGGGCCCCCACCTCCTCGACGCTGCCCTCGACGTCACCAGCCGGGTCGGTGTCGAATCGGATGATCACCGATCCGACGTCCACGGTGTTGCCGGCCTCGACGAGCAGCTCGGCGACGACGCCGGCGTACGGCGACGGGATCTCCACCGCGGCCTTGGCGGTCTCCACCTCCACCACCGGCTGGTTGAGGTGGACGGTGTCGCCGGGGGAGACCAGCCACTGGAGGATCTCGCCCTCGGTGAGCCCCTCTCCCAGGTCCGGGAGGGCGAACTCGCGGAAGCGGTCGGTCACGGCGCGACCCTCCTCACCAGGCGAACGAGCGGTCGACGGCGTCGAGCACCCGGTCGAGGTCGGGGAGGTAGGACTCCTCGACCCGCGACGCGGGGTAGGGCGTGTCGTAGCCGGTGACGCGCAGCACCGGTGCCTCCAGGTGGTGGAACAGCTCCTCGGTGATCATTGCGGCCAGGTCGGCGCCCAGGCCGCCGGTGCGGGCCGCCTCGTGCACCACGATCGCCCTGCCCGTGCTGGCGACGCTGGCCAGCACGGTGGCCGTGTCGATCGGCGACAGGCTGCGCAGGTCCACCACCTCCAGGTCGCGCCCATCCGAGCTGGCCGCCAGCGCCGCCTCCAGGCAGGTCTTGACCATCGGGCCGTAGGCCAGCAGCGTCAGATCCGCACCGGGCCGGACCACCCGGGCCCGGTCGAGCGGACCGGCCGCGAGCAGCGGGTCGAGGGCCGGCTCGACCGGCCCCTTGTCCCAGTAACGCCGTTTGGGTTCGAAGAAGACCACCGGGTCGTCGAGCGCGATCGCCTGCCGCAGCATGGCGTTCGCGTCGCCGGGGCTGGACGGCGACACGACCACCAGTCCGGCGGTGTGCACGAAATACGCCTCGGGGGACTCGCTGTGGTGCTCGACCGCGCCGATGCCCCCGCCGTAAGGGATGCGGATCGTCACCGGCATCGCCACGTGCCCGGCGGAGCGGTTGCGCATCTTGGCGAGCTGGCTGACGATCTGGTCGTAGGCCGGGTAGACGAATCCGTCGAACTGGATCTCGCAGACGGGGCGGTATCCGCGCAGGGCCAGCCCGATGGCGGTGCCGATGATCCCGGACTCCGCGAGCGGGGTGTCGATCACGCGCTGCTCGCCGAAGTCCTTCTGCAGCCCGTCGGTCACCCGGAAGACGCCGCCGAGCTTGCCGACGTCCTCGCCCATGACGAGCACCTTCGGGTCGGCCTCCATGGCCGAGCGCAGCCCCTCGTTGAGGGCCTTGACCATGGTCTGCGTCTCGGCCATCAGGAGGCGTCCGCGAAGCCGGCGTGATAGGCGAGGAACTCGGCCCGCTGCGCCGCCAGCGGTGCCGGCAGCTCGGCGTAGACGTGGTCGAACATGGTCACCGGGTCGGGGTCCGGCATGGACAGGCAGCCGGCCCGCAGCCTGGCCGCGAGCGCGTCGGCCTCGGCCTCGACGCCGGCGAAGAAGGCGGCGTCGGCCAGGCCGGTGCGGGACAGATACGCCTTGACCCGCTCGAGCGGGTCTTTGAGCTTCCACGCCTCGAGCTCGCTGGCGAGCCGATAGCGGGTCGGGTCGTCGCTGGTCGTGTGGGCGCCCATCCGGTAGGTGAAGGCCTCGACCAGCGTGGGGCCCTGACCGGTGCGGGCGTCGTCCAGGGCCTTGCGGGTGACGGCGTAGGTCGCCAGCACGTCGTTGCCGTCCACCCGCACCCCCGGGAAGCCGAAGCCTGCCGCCCGGCGGTAGAGCGGGATGCGGGTCTGGCGCTCCAGCGGCTCGCTGATGGCCCACTGGTTGTTCTGGCAGAAGAAGACGACGGGGGCGTTGTAGACCGCCGACCACACGAACGCCTCGTTGACGTCTCCCTGGCTGCTCGCACCGTCGCCGAAGTAGGCGACCACCGCGTCGCCGTCCGGGCCGACCCTGCCGTCGAGCTGGATGCCCATCGCATAGCCCGTCGCGTGCAGCGTCTGGCTGCCGATCACGATGGTGTACAACCCGAAGCCGAGCGCTGCAGGATCCCAGCCACCGAGGTCGGTGCCGCGGAACAGTCCGAGCAGCAGCAGCGGGTCAACCCCGCGCGTGAACGCGACACCGTGTTCGCGATAGGTCGGGAAGGCGAAGTCACCCGGCCGCATGGCCCGCCCGCTGCCGACCTGGGCCGCCTCCTGGCCGAGCAGGCTGGCCCACAGCCCAAGCTCCCCCTGCCGCTGCAGCGCCGTCGCCTCGGTGTCGACCCGGCGGACGAGCAGCAGGTCGCGGTAGAAGCCGCGCAGGTCGTCGTCGGTGAGGTCCGAGACATAGGGGTCGTACGCCGCAGAGGCGACGCGCTCGCCCTCCGGCGTGAGGAGCTGGACGAGCTCGGGGTCCGACTGGTGGGCTGGCGAGCTGGCCATGCGGTCCTCCGGGGTGGCGGGGACGGATGCTGGTTGGTGCCGGCGCCGGGATCACCGGCGTACGAACCCTAGCCGCAGGCGGCGACGCAGGCGGTGCCTGACAGCTGTGCCATGCTTGCCCGCAATGTTGACAATAGCGTCCCTCTTGTCAACAAGCGGATCAGGTGCGAAGCTGGCGTCAACGCCCGACGCAGAGGAGCCCAGCATGACGACCACTCTCCCCGGCACACAGCAGGCCGACCCGGCTGCGGACCCGGCCTCCGATCCGGCGGCCGGGCCAGCCCGGCCGCCGTGGCGTGATCCCAAGCGGCACCTGTGGCCGCTCGGCGTTGCACTCCCCCTGCTCCCGCTGGTGGCGTGGGGCCTGGTGAGCGCGACCGGAGTCCCCGCGTTCTGGTGGTTCGGCCCGTTGTTCGTCTTCGGCCTGCTGCCGCTGCTGGACGCCGTCATCGGCTCCGACGCGCTCAATCCCCCCGAAAACGCGGTGTCGGCGCTGGATGCCGACCGTTACTACCGGCGGCTGACCTATGCCTTCATCCCGATGCAGTACGCCGGGCTGGCGGTGACGTGCTGGCTCTGGTCGCGCGGCGGCCTGTCGGTCGTGGACAAGGTGGGGCTGGCGTTGACCGTCGGCTGCGTCGCCGGGATCGCGATCAACACCGCCCACGAGCTGGGCCACAAGCGCGATGACCTGGAGCGCCGGCTGGCGAAGGTAGCACTGGCGCAAACGGCGTACGGCCACTTCTACCTCGAGCACGACCGCGGTCACCATGTGCGCGTCGCCACCGCGGAGGACCCGGCCAGCTCCCGGCTCGGGGAGTCGTTCTGGGCCTTCTTGCCGCGCACGGTCGTCGGCGGGCTCCGCTCGGCCTGGTCGATCGAGTCCGGCCGATGGCGCAAGGCCGGGTCCAGCCGCTGGACGTGGCGCAACGACGTGCTCAACGCGTGGGCGCTGAGCGTGCTGCTGTTCGGCGTACTCGTGGCGGCCTTCGGGCCCGGGATCCTGCCCTACCTCGCCGTGCAGGCGGTGTTCGGCTTCTCGCTGCTGGAGGTCGTGAACTACCTCGAGCACTATGGCCTGCTCCGCCAGCGCGCGGCAGCCGGCCGCTACGAGCGCACCCGGCCGGCGCACAGCTGGAACAGCAACAACACGGCGAGCAACGTGCTGCTCTATCACCTGCAGCGGCACAGCGACCACCACGCCAACCCGCTGCGGCGCTACCAGACGCTGCGGCACATGGACGAGGCGCCGCAGCTGCCGACCGGCTACAGCGGGATGATGCTGATGGCGGTGCTGCCGCCGGTGTGGCGCCGGGTGATGGACCCGCGGCTGCTCGCCCACTACGGCGGCGACGTCACCCGGGCCAACATCGCCCCCCGCCAGCGCGAGCGGATCCTGCGCCGCTACGGCACCGGCGACAACCGTGTCCAGGACCAGCCGGCCGCCTGAAACCCCGCGGAGAAGGCCTGGGTCAGGGGCCGGCGCCCTGCAGGTAGCGCACCGCGACCCGGGCGAGCCGGTCGGCCGTGTCGGCCTGGGAGACGGCCGGTTGCACCAGGTGGCTGACGGTCAGGCGGACGAGCGCGTCGACGCCCTCGGCGACGTCGGCCGCTGGCAGCTGGGGGAAGTGCTGGGCGAACCATCCCGACAACGCGGCGGTCGCGGCCGCGAGCAGCGGACCTGACCGGGTGGTGAGCACCGGGAGCAGCGACCCGTCACCCCCCCGCGTGGACGTCAGCACGGCGTGCAGGAGCGGGTTGGCGTGCGCCTCGGCAAGGGTGAAGCGCACCGCAGCCGTGACCGCTGCGGTGGCGTCGTCGGTGTAGGCGTCGAGCACCCCCGCGATGCCGGCCAGGAAGCGGTCGATCTCGCGCAGCACCATGGCATCGCCCAGGTCGGACTTGCTGGCGAACTCCTTGTAGAGCGTGGGCCGGGAGACTCCGACGGCCACCGCGACGTCCCCCACGCGGACCTTCTCCCAGCCGACCTCGATCGTTAGCCGGTGGGCGACGTCGAGCACCTGCTCGCGCACCTGTCGCCGGAAGGCGACGCGCAGCGGCTCGACGGTCACCGCACCAGTCTCGACGACCGGTCGGGAAGCAGGCCACGCTGGGGCAAGCGTCGCAGTGTCCCGGCGTACGCCTGCCTCAGCCTGACTTGGCCGCGCGGAAGCCCGCCTCCAGGTCGGCGGTGAGGTCGGCGAGGCCCTCCAGGCCGACCGAGAGCCGCACCAGCCCGGGCGTGACGCCCGAGGCCGCCTGCTCCTCCGGCGTGAGCTGGCTGTGAGTGGTCGATGCCGGGTGGATCACCAGCGACCGGACGTCGCCGATGTTTGCCAGGTGGCTGAAGAGCCCGAGCCCGTCGACGAAGCGCCTGCCGGCCTCCACCCCACCGCGCAGCTCGAAGGCGACGATCGCGCCGGCGCCGCGGGGGAGGTA
>JAABUL010008309.1_pt1 | contig 10634 bp, 10 predicted proteins | sample 5559151 | NCBI WGS metagenome assembly JAABUL01 (sample SAMN10711876, study PRJNA513368) | rock metagenome | isolation source: Antarctica rocks | place: Antarctica: Victoria Land, Pudding Butte sud | reverse complement strand
TCAGCTCCCGCCCGCTGGAACACCCGCGCAACAGACACGCGACTTGACGCGAACGATCGTGCGACACGGCTCCGGCACGGATCGTCTTGCTGTTCGACTCGGTGCCGGAATTGATCGGATCGACACGACCCCGCGCCATGGTCGTTGAGCTGCCGGGTCCCCCCGGGCGGTGTCGGCGCGACAGCACGACTTAACCATCGGTCGTGGTAGCGGAGTGGGTGCTGCCGACTCCGTCTACGGCCCGGTCGACGTGAGGCGGAACTCGTTGCCGTCCGGATCGGCCAACTCGACGGCGCCGTCCTGGGCGCTGCCGAGCCGGGTCGCTCCCAGCGCGGCCAACCGGTCGACCTCGGCGACCAGTTCGCCGTCGAACAGAGCGAGGTCGAACCGCTGCCGGTTCCTCCCGTGCCTCGGGGCCACCGGTGGGCCGCCCCACGCGACCTTGGTGCCACCGTGCGCGGACTGGACCGCGGTCTCCTCGTCCTCGTCCCAGACCAGCGGCCAGCCCAGTGCCGCGGCCCAGAAGAGCCCGACCTTGCGGGTGCCTTCGCACGCGAGCTCACCGAGGAACCCGCAACCGGCCAGGTAGGAGTTGCCGGGCTCGATCACGCAGAACTCGTTGCCCGCGGGATCAGCCAGCACGACGTGTCCATCTTCCGGGAGCTGCCCGACGTCGAGGTGGCTGGCGCCGCGCCCGAGCGCCGCCGCGACGACGCGCTGCTGGTCGGCGGGAGAGGTGCTGGTCAGGTGCAGGTGGACTCGGTTCAGACCGACCTTCTCCGCGTCGCCCGCGACGAACCGCAGGCCGGTCTGGACATCGGACCCGGGCAGCAGCGACCCCCGCGGATCGTCGATGACCTCCCGTCCCAGCACAGCTGCCCAGAAGCCCGCGAGCCGGGCGGGATCGGCCGCGTCGAAGGTCAAGGCCAACAGTCGGGACGGCACAGTCGGACCATAGGCACCGGACCAACAGCTCCGCGCGTGTTTAAGAGCGCTCACGCTTGTTCGTCACGTTGAGCGCGCAGCGACAGCGGTGCTGGGACACCGGCGGGCGACCCGCCCGTGTCCGCCGACGGCTGGCACGTGCCACGCGGCGCGTAGGCCGCCCTCCTCGTAGGAGGCTTGAAATAACCCATCTCGTGCTACGTGTTCACCGTTACCATCGACCCATGGGCATGAGGAACTATCTGATTGAAGGCCTCTCTGGCACAGGAAAGACTTCGGTCTGCGATGAACTGCAACGGCGCGGCTACCATGCGGTTCATGGCGACCGTGAGTTGGCTTACCAGGGCGATCCGGAAACTGGTCAACCGACGGGTGGATCCGGACACGAGCACCACATCTGGGACGTCGACAAGGTGAACGCCTTGGTCGCCGACAAGGGTCCCCCGGTGACATTCTTCTGTGGTGGTTCGAGAAACTTCTCAAGATTCATAGGGCTGTTTGACGGCGTCTTTGTCCTTCAGGTCGACCTCGGTACGTTGAATCGGCGGCTTGACGCGCGACCGAACGACGAATGGGGCGGCGGAATACCGACTGAACGCAGCCTCATCACGCGATGGCATCAGACCAACGAAACCGTTCCCGAGAACGGGATCGTAATCAACGCCACCGCACCGATTACGCGCGTCGTCGACCAGATCCTCGGCGTGGTAACCGTGAACTGTCGTGAGATCGGCTAGGTCGCGTAACGGGCCGGCAAGCGCTCGGTGCGCGCAGTCCAGCGGCCCCCGCGGCCGACCAACCCGCGCCAGCCCTCGTACCGAAAGGCCGTACACCGAAGGCATCGACTGCGTACACCGCTGACCACCTGGCCTGGGGACGAGCCGGAGCCGGCCCGGTGAGCGCCGGTCACACTTCGACCATGAACCCCACCAGCCACGGCGAAAACCTGGTGGTTCGGCGCTCACGGCAGGGTCAGCTACTTCTCTTGGTGATCGTTTCGGGCAACTTCGCGGCCTACGTGGTCGGTTGGCTGACCGGTTCCATGACCGGGTGGTTCGCCGCGGTCGTCATAGCCCTGGTCACGGTCGGACTGCTGCTGAGCGTGATCGACTTCGTCCGGTCCGGGCCGAGGTCCACCCCTCTGCTGAGGGTCGGCCCGGCCGGAGTCGAGGTGGGTAACGGCGCCACAGTCCCGTGGTCGGTTCTGGCGGACGTCCGGCTCGTCCGTGTTCGGTGGGACCGGCAGGTGGTCGCGTTGATCCCGCGGCCAGGAGTCACCGTTCCGTCGATCCCGTCGCCGCGCCTCGGCTCTGGAGGCATGCGCGGGAGCCCCGCAGCTCTCTCCGCCCGGTACGGGACGCCACTGGTTTTCTCTCCTGAGTCGACGATCGCGACCGCCCAGGACGTGTTCGACGCCGCCAACCAGTTCCGACGCCAGGCGGCACCGACGCGATGAGCGGACGGACGGCTGGACAGGAAGTACGGACGCCGCGGCAGCGATGGTGCCCAGCAGCATCGCGATAGTTCGCGGCGACAGACAGAGCGGAACATTGATGGGTGACGAGGTCGAGCGCGAGTTTGCCGACCAGCAGATCCCCGCGCGCGATGAGGTCCGGCTCCACCTAGCAGTCGAACGCGGGCAGTTCCGCGGGATGAGCCGGGAACAGGTCCGGCAGGCGGTCCGCGACCGCTTCACCGCAGCTGGACTGCCCCACGCTCCCTGGCACGAGGTGTACGCGAACACCCATGTCATCCTGGGAGACCTCTACGGCGACCACGTCGCCGACCACGTCGGCCCGGACGTGGATGGCCAGGCACACCGAGCTGCGGTCGGACGGGCGATCGACGCCGTCCGAAACAACCGGCGAGGCAAGAGCCGGCAACAACTGACGGCCGAGCTGGGCGAGCACCTGCAGCGCGAAGGCTTCTCCCCGCTGCTGCCACCAACCGTCCTCACGCCGTTGCTGGCAGGTCTGACCGGACCGGTCCTGCCGGTGCGCGCCCTCGACGGAGCGCTGTTCAGCGCACGGGTCACCGCGAGCCACCTGCACCGTTACGTCGACCTGGTCCGTGCGCTCCGCTCCGCCGCCGACGACCGCGAAACACCGCCATCCACACGAAGCTGAGGCGCAACGCGAGCCCACCGTCACGGCGGGGCGGCTGCGTCGAGCAGCGCGCTGGACACCAGGTCGACCGGGAGGTCGAGCCGGCCGGTGATCAGGCTGACCAACCGCGCCCGGTCGGCGGGCGGGACTCCGGTGACCAAGGGGGTGACCTCGCGGACAGCGTCGACGAGCGCGACAGGCTTCCCGGTGTGGGCTGCCCAGCGCTGCAGCCGGGTGGTGACGGCGGCGTCGACAAGCGGCACCCTCTCTGCCAGGGCGCGGCGCAGCCCGCGGAACCCGGTGGCCACGAGGACGTCGGCCGGGTCCATTCCGGTCGGGAGCTCGACGACGCGGGCGTCCAGGCCGGCGAGCAGGTCCCCGGCCCGGACGGTGGCGGTCTGCCCGGCTGGGTCGTTGTCGTAGGCGAGCAGCAGCGGACCGCCGGGGCGCCGAGCACCTGGCCGAGTGCGGTGGCGTGGTGGGGGTAAGGCGGGTGCCGCCGGCGGCGAGGCCGATGTGCCCGGCGAGGTTGACGGCGATCGCGTCGACGCCGCCTTCGACCAGCACCGGCCGGCCACGTCCGGCGGCGATCAGGTCCGCCTGTTGCGCTCGTCCGAGCAGGTACTCACTCTTCCGGTACAGGGCGGTTGTCGCGGTGTTCACCCACTTGGGGACCGCGGTGTCGGCGTCGGACAGCCGACGGGCGGTGAACCCGACGACGCCCTCATCGTCGACCAGCGGCACAACCAGCCGGTGTCGCAGGGCGTCGATCACCCCCGCGTACCGGCCGGGTACGGCGACGCCGGCGTCGAACAGCTCGCGGTCGGTGAACCCCGCCCCGCGCGGGTGCTGCACGAGGGCGGCCGATCCGCGGCCGGCGGGGGCGTACCCGAGCTGCCAGCGTCGCCCGGCCGGGGTGACCGCGGCCAGGTCGACCAGCCCCCGGTCGGTCAGGGTGGCGACGGCCAGCGGTGGGCGGTCGGTCAGCAGCCGTTCCCGGTACCAGCGGGCCGCCTCGGCCAGCACGATGCGCAGCCGCCCGACGTTCGGGGGCGCCAGATTCGGCGCGGCCGGGCCGGTCATGCCCCTCATGGTCGGCTCGCGCCGGGCCGCCGTCACGCGGTCACCTCCTCAAGCTGCCCGGTCCCCGCGGTGGCGGCGGTGTCGGTGGTGGTGTCCCGAGCTGGAGCTCGTCGATGATCTGGCCGGCGGCGGTGACCGCAAGTTGCGCCCGCGGGGCTTCGGCCGACTAGTCGGCCCAGGTGAGCCGGTGGGTCGCGAGCGCCTGGAGGAGGTCGGGGCTGGTGTCGGTCAGCGGGTGTTCGGCAGGGTCGGTGAGCTGGGGGCTGACGGCCGGGTCGCCGGGCTGCTCGAACACCGCCCACAACGCGACCCCGTCACCGTGACGCGAGTCGAACCGGACCCCGTCGACCGGCCGACTGTCCGGGTCAGCCGGGCTCCGGTACAGCCACCGGGCGATCGTCTGGGTCAGCTCCCGCGGCTGCGCTGCCTTGAGCGCCGACGCGTCCAGGTCCGGTAGCCCGAGCCGGCGGGCGAGCTGACGAAACCGCTGACGCAGCGACCCGAGGGAGTACATGTGGCTGACGGCGACGTACCGGCCGGTCAGCCGCGCGGTCGACGCGACCCGCGGCAGCAGCCAGTCCCGGGGCACCCGCCCGGATGGGCCGGTGGGGTACTGCTCGGCGTCGACCGGGTCCTCCTCGATCCCCTCGACGACCTCGGCCAGGACAAGGTCCGGGCGGAACGGGGCGAGGACCTCCAGCAGACATCCCAGCAGCGACCCGCCCGCGTACACGGTGCGGAACTCCCCCGCCGGGTCATCCCAGCGGCCACCGAACCGGCCGCCGACCGCGTACTGCCACGGCGTCCACGCCCACGGGTCCGGCCGGTACCCGACCCGCCACACCACCCCCGGGTCGACATCGACCTGCAACTGGAGCCCCCGGACGGTGACCATGTCACCCGGGTCCGGCCCGAACGCGTGCCAGCCGGTGTCCACTCAGTCGGTCGCGGCGAACGCCCGAGCCGCGGCCAGCACCCGCGGGCCGGCCTCATCCAGGTCGTCCTCGACCAGCACCCGCGCCGGCGCCCGGTCCCCCAGCTGCGGGTTCATTCCCTGGAACCAGCTCTGCGCCACCGCCGGGCTGTCCCGCTCGACCAGCAGACCCGCGACCTGGAACGCCAGGCGCAACCGACGCTGATCCGTCGGGTCCTGCACCACCCGCGACCCGTCAGCCCACTGCCGCACCGCCCGGGTCTCCTTCACCCCACCCAAATATGCGACCAGCCGCGCGCCCAGCAGGTCCCGCAACCCCGCCACCACCGCAGCGGGCTCCGACCGCATCGCCCGCGCGTGGGCCACCAAGTCCGGTCGTGCCGACCCCACCACCGTCATCTCCCGACGGTAGCCGCCTTGGTCCCTTAATCACACCCTGGATCACACCCACTGTCTGGAGCGCGAGGCTGCGACTTCTTGGCGAGCACGACCGCTCCGGGGGGAGGGTCAGGCGCACGGTCTGCCCGGTGACCTCGATCAGGGTGTCCAGGGTGGTCGCGTGCCCGTCGGGGACGGTGAACAGGCGAGTTCGGCGCGCAGGTCCACGTGGAGCTTGGCGTAGAACGTCCGGGTACACCAGCCCGTCCGCGAGCAGCCCCTGGTTCACCGACCGCCGCAGCAGTGAGACGTCGACCTGCACCGCGCCGAGGTCGGCGGCGGTGATCCCCGTGTCGGCGGGGGTCCCGGCGTAGGCGAGGGCGACGGGGCGGCCGTGGGTGTCGGCGAGCCGGGTCAGCACGGACCCGGACACCGCCGGCGGCGTCGGGTTCACCCGCGCCCGGAGCCTCGTGGTCGCCCACGCCTGCGGGTCGGCCGGGAAGAACCGGACCGAGTCCCCGTCCGGCTGGGTCCCCAGCACCCGGAACTCCTCGGTGATCAACGACAGCGGCATGACCCGGCTCGGTGGGCCGGCGGCCTCGTTGCCCTCTACTGCGCCGCTGTGAGCCGCGCCGGCGGCCGCTGCGGGTCCGACGTGGCCTGGTGGGGAGTGGCCGGTGGGGGAGTGGTGGGCGTGGCCGGCCCGGTGAGGGTCATCGGTCGGGTGCGGGACTCCGGGGGCTCACCGGACCAACCGCCGCCCACCGTGATCGACTCGCCACTCCACGTTGGCGCACGGTCGGTGGAACCGGCGTCCATCCTGCGAGACCGCTCGGGTTCATCGCCCGTTCACGGAGTTAGGCCAGCCTCACGCCGGTCAGCCACCCGACAGACGGAGGAAACGGATGTCCTTGAACCGACGCCAAGTGCTCACCCGCGGTGCGGCGACCGCCGGCGTGGTCGCCGCGACCGCCGGCCTCGACGCGGTCGCCGGCCCCGCGGCCACCGCGACCGCCGCCAGCCGGGGCGGACCCGCTGCGGACCCGGCCCGGCTCTTCCCGCCACTGAAGGCCGCACCTGGCGAGCTGCTGGCCCTGCCGCGCGGGTTCGACTACGAGGTCGTCGCCGTCTCCGGGGTCACCGAGATCCACGACGGCACCGGTCGGGTGATCGGCACCACCCCGGCCCGCCCGGACGGCACCGGCGCGGTGCGGACCCCGACCGGCTTCCGGCTGGTGCAGAACCACGAGATCTCTCCCGGTGGGCAGCAGCCGGTCCCCCTGGTCGAGGGCACCGTCTACGACCGCGGCGTGCTCGGCGGAGGCTGCACGGTCATCGAGACGACCCGCAACGGTCGCCGCCGCTCGGAGTGGGTTGCGCTGTCCGGCACGGTCGGCAACTGCGCGGGCGGGATCACCCCCTGGGGCTCCTGGCTGACATGTGAGGAGACCGAGGCCAAGGCCGGCACCGGGACGCTGCAGCAGGACCACGGGTACGTCTTCGAGGCGTTCCCCGACGTCCCGGCGAAGCAGACGCCGCAGCCGATCCGTGCCTGGGGCCGGTTCGCCCACGAGGCCGTCGTCGTCCGGCCCGGCAACGAGGTCGTCTACCTGACCGAGGACGCGGGCCGTCCGAACGGACTGCTCTACCGGTGGACGGCGCCGACCGGCTACCGGCTGCGGCCGCACATCGCCCGGACCCTGGGCAAGAACGACGGACGGCTCGACGCGCTCGTCGTGCTGGCACCGGACGGCAGCGTGCTGCCGGATCTGGCCTACGTGACGTCGGCGCAGATCGGTCGCCCGTTCCGCACCCGCTGGACGAAGGTTCCGGACCGGCACGCCACGACCACCTCGACCCGCAAGCAGTTCCCCGACGGGACGGTCACCCGGTCCAAGAAGCTGGAAGGCGCCTGGGGCGACAAGCGGGGCATGTACTTCGTCGCGAGCTTCGCGTTCGGGCCGGGCGACCTGCCGGCCGACGCGACCAAGCACGACGGGCAGCTGTGGTACCTGGACTACGCGACCGAGATGCTCACCCTGGTCGCGTACTACCCGTACAACGAGCGGCTGCACGACGAGACGATCGACCCGGAGACCGGCCTGGGCCGCAGCCTCGACCTGGCCTTCGACGGGCCCGACAACGTCCACGTCTCGCCCTACGGGAACGTGATCCTCGCCGAGGACGGCACCGGCGCCAACCACATCCTCAGCTGGACTCGCGAGACGGGCACGCAGGCGGTCGCCCGCAACCTGATCGTGCAGGAGAAGACGGACGCGGGGGTGAACGTCTACAGCGAGATGACCGGACCGACGTTCAGCCCGGACGGCGTCGTGCTCTTCGCGAACGTGCAGGAGCCCGGTCACGTCTTCGCGATCCGCGGTCCCTGGCGCCGCTACCTGGGCTGAGCCCGGTCGTCCCCGGCGAGCGGGGACATCACCGAGCGGGTGGATGGGTGGGACCGCGGCGGCGGCCCCACCCATCGTCTCTCGTCTACCGCGCGATCGGACCGTGGACGTCGAAGGCGGCCTGGTCGGCAGCGACGCGTCCGGCCGCCCAACCAGCACCGTCGTTGACGCTGGCCCCAGCCCGGGTGAGTGCGGGGTAGACCCGGCCGACCTCGTCGGTCACCCGCTGCTCGACCGAACGCAACACCGGCAGCAGCTCCGCCCCGCTACGGTCGGCGGCCGCGACGACCCCGTCCGCCGCCTGGGTCAACCGCTCCCCTATCCGCAGGGCGTAGGAGACCAGGAACGACTGCCGGAACGACCGGGACCGGGACCGCCCGCTCCGGTCGACCTGCCGGCCGTGCGCCAGCATCGCCCGGTTGGCCTGCACGAGCAGCGAGGTGGTCATCATCTCGACGGTGTCCAATTCCCGCGCGTCGCCGAAGACCGTGGCGAAACCGAGGCGCTCGGACACGACTACGCGACAGTGGTTGGCCTGCGCGACGGCGTCCGCCAGCTGGGCCTTCGCGAGCACGTACGGGGGGTCCAGCCAGATCCGGCGCAACCGCACCACCGGCCCGGGACCGTCCGCCGCCTCGACGACCAGTCGGTCGATGGACAACCGGGACATCAGCTCCTGTGCCTTTCCGGACAACGCTTCGGCCTCCTCGGGGAAGGTCGTGGACTCCGCCTTGGCCAACAGCGCGCGGATCCGGGCTAGGGCCCGGCTGTCCACCCCCTCGGCTCGGTCGGGCTGCGCGGTGGCCAGCCCGGGTAGCGGGATGTCCGATGGCAGTTGGGGCAGCGACCGTCCCAGTCCCGTCACCGCAAGTGCCGCGGCCAGTCCCGCCGATGTCTGGGCCCAGGTCGAGAGCCGACCCACCTGGTCGGCCAGTTCCGGGTCGTCGTCGGGGATGGCGGCCAGCTGGGCGGCCCAGCGCGGATCCACCCGGGCCGCCGGGGACCGCCGGCTGAGCTCGCGGACCAGTGCGCCGATGACGGGCGCGTACCCGGCCGGCAGCCGTCGGCGGGCCACCGCGACCAGGTCCGCCGGTTGCCAGCCGTGTCGCCAGCAGCCCAGCAGTATCGACTCGGCCATCGTCGCGGCGAGCCGGCCGACCGTCCGCGCGCTGTGCGACGTCTCTGGACCGAGCAGCACGCCGACCCTCGCCGCGAGAACGCCGTCGTCGCGACCGCCGGTGACCGCCGTGTCGGCGGCGTCGAGCAGCCTGCCCCGGAGGACGGCGTCGGGATCGGGGCCGGGTTGCTGCGCGGCGCCGAACGGGCCGAACGGGCCGGGCTCGCCGGACGCGCCGGACGCGCGGGCCGGACCGGGGCTGCCATCCGAGGAGTCCGCCCGCGGAGTCGGCCGGGGACCTCCCGTGGCGCGGCGGACCCGCTTCTTGGCCGCTCGTCGTTCCCGGTTACGCACACCCATGTCGGGCCCTCCTTCGTCGTCCCGGTCCGGCCGTGCACCGCAGGATCAGTAGCGGGCGATGTCGACGAACCGGGAGTAATGACCCTGGAAGGCGACCGCGATGTCCCGGGTCGGACCGTTGCGGTGTTTGGCGACCATGATGTCGGCCTCCCCCGGCCGTTCGGATGCCTCTTTCGTGTAGTAGTCGTCGCGGTGCAGCAGGATCACCATGTCCGCGTCCTGCTCGATCGAACCGGACTCCCGCAGGTCCGCGAGCATGGGCCGCCGGTCGGTGCGCTGCTCGGGCCCGCGGTTCAGTTGCGCGATTGCGACGATCGGCACGTTCAGCTCCTTGGCCAGCAGCTTCAACTGCCGGCTGAACTCCGACACCTCGACCTGCCGGGACTCGACCCGCTTGCCGGAGCTCATCAGCTGCAGGTAGTCCAGGATCATGAACTTCAGGTCGTGCCGCTGCTTCAGCCGCCGGCACTTGGCCCGGATCTCCATCATCGACATGTTCGGGCTGTCGTCGATGAACAGCGGTGCATCGGAGAGGTTGCCCATCTTCTGGGCCATCCGCGCCCAGTCCTCCTCGCCCATCCGGCCCTGGCGGATCCGCCCGAGCTCGACTCGGGCCTCGGCCGACAGCAGCCGCATCGTGATCTCCGACCGGCTCATCTCCAGGGAGAAGATCGCCGTGGTCAATCCCTTCTCGATCGCCGCGGACCGCGCGAAGTCCAACCCGAGCGTCGACTTCCCCATGGCCGGGCGGGCCGCCACGATGACCAGCTGGCCCGGGTGCAGCCCATTGGTCAGCTCGTCGAGATCGGCGAAGCCGGTGGGTACCCCGACCATCTTCCCGTCGTGGCCGTGGATGGCCTCGATCTCCTCCAGGGTCGACTCCAACGACACCCCGAGGGACACGTAGTCCTCGCTCGTCCGCCGCTCGGTGACCTGGTAGACCTCGTTCTGGGCGCGGTCGACGATGTCGTCGACGTCCCCGTCGCCGACGAACCCCATCTGGGTGATCCGCGTCCCGGCCTCCACCAGACGCCGCAGGATCGCCCGCTCACGGACGATCTCCGCGTACTCCGCGGCGTGGGCCGGGGTCGGCACCATCTCGATCAGCGTGTGCAGGTACGGGCGGCCCCCCACCCGGGCAAGCTGGCCGGAGCGCTCCAGCTCGTTGGCGACGGTGATCGCGTCCGCCGGCTCGCCGCGGCTGTAGAGGTCCAGCACGATCTCGTAGATCGCCTCGTGCGCCGGACGGTAGAAGTCGGGCCCGCGGGTGATCTCTACGACGTCGGCGACGGCATCCTTGCTCA
>JAABUL010008308.1_pt1 | contig 10634 bp, 10 predicted proteins | sample 5559151 | NCBI WGS metagenome assembly JAABUL01 (sample SAMN10711876, study PRJNA513368) | rock metagenome | isolation source: Antarctica rocks | place: Antarctica: Victoria Land, Pudding Butte sud | reverse complement strand
CTTGAATGCCTGTTTCGGGCGGCCCTCGATCATGTCCAGCAGCCTGGCTGGTCCACTGCCACCACGGATCGGGGTGAGGTCGATGATGACGGTGACGTAGGTGTCGCCGCGACGGGTGTGCCTCCAGACGTGCTCATCGACCCCGATCACCCTGACCCCGTCGAACCGGGCGGGGTCCTCGACGAGCACACGGCGCCCTTCGGCCAACACCGCGTCGTTGGCGGTGTTCCACGAGACGGCGAGGCCCTCGGCGACGCGGGCGACGGTGAGGTGCTGACACACGATGGCCTCCAGCGCCCACCGCAGGCCGCGACGCGACAGCTTCGCCCGCGGCGCGGCCGCGCTGCTGGTGTCCTGGCGCCACACATGCCCACACCCGGTGCACCGGTAGCGGCGGACGGTGACCAGCAGCGTCGTCGGGCGCCAACCCAGCGGTTCGTGCGCCAGGCGTCGGATCACCGTGTCCCGAGGGGCACCCTGGCACCCGCACCGGCGACACCACTGATCGGGCTCGACGACACGACACGCCAGCACCGCACGATCAGGCTCCACTCGTTGCCCGACCACCTCCAGACCCAGCTCGTCGAGACGAGCGAAGGCAGTCAGATCAGGGCGAGCGAAGGTAGCGTTCGACCCCTACGCCGCCACCGACGCGCCGACCCGCGCTACACCCTCAACTGCGAAGGGCCGGTTAACATCTACGGGCCGGTATTCGAGAGGAGCAAAGGAATGGCCATCGGCTTAACACGAGCCCGTCACGGGCGTCACTGACACCTCGGAACTTGGGCAATTGGAAGATTTTATTCCGAGGCTTCCACCTTGCTGGCCGGCATCGAGGCGGGCGCCCTCATCTGCCGCCTTTTGGAGGGGCAGCGAGAACTGGCCTAAATTCCCCCACTGTGCCATCGGGCGTCACTACGGTAAGTGTCCAATTCCTAGTGACCCGACGCAATTCATTCGCCAACTCTCCATACGAGGTAGGTCCACACCGCCATCGCCACTGCCACCGCCACGTAGCACACCTCCCATAGCGCAGTGTCCCAGCGATCACAACACCCTGCGCACAGGTCTCCGACAAGATTCGCATGAGACTTACCATCGGTGTCTCGGGGATGCAACGCAGAGTGATTACCGTGCCATGGCAAGCACTTGCGTCCCGGCAGCGCGCCTCAATCACGGGATCGCTATGGCCGATGTCGGCCGTCCACATCCACGAGACGCACTCGGGGTTCGACAGCCACGAAAGTACCGACACATCCACCGCGTAGACCGGCGCACCGGCAACATTTGCCAGTGCGCAAGCAACCGGCAGGACTCGGTCGGCGGTTGCACCATCGTGTATAACAGCGACTACATCATACATGTCGTTCTCCTCTGCCACAGCTGCGTGACTCCGACTTGCGTGATGGCGACCTCAGGGTTTCCAGTGCTGACCATGGCAGCCGCATCGCTCTCGGTCTCCGTCCGGCCGAAGCGATCGCGGGCACACCGCAGGGCCCCGGTTCACCTGGCCAAGCAGGAAGTTCCCAGCCATCGCCCGCACCATACAGCGGGAAGGGCGATTACCGAGCTTGTCTCCAGACGTGCATCTGGTAGCAGGCCTCATGCAGGCGACCTTGACTTCTCTGCGATGACATCAAGCGCCTCCAGCAGGTAACCTGCGAATAGTGGTGGGTTTTCGGCCGGCGGGAAGTGTCCCATATTGGGCATAATGCGAAAGATTGCGCCCGGTATGCGCTCCGCGGTGTGCCGCGACATCTCAGGGGTGCATGAGTAGTCATACTCGCCTGTCAGCATCACGACGGGGCACCGGTTTGTGTCAATGTGCGGCACGCGGTCACGTCCGTCCCATTCGCCGCTGTAGAATAGGATATCGCCGTAGAAGGTCCCGAAACCTCCCTGCGAGTATCCCCACCAGATTTCACGGCGATATTTCAACGGGCTCTGAGGTGCCATAAGCCCGTCGACCCACTCGGGAACAAACAGAGTCTGGTTGACCAACGGGTGGCGCGCCCAGGGCACCTGCCGGCCCACCACCCGCTCGCTCGCCTCGCAAGCGACGACACCGCCGAGCCTGTCCGGGTAGCGGTAGGCGAGCTCGAGGCACAGCGCACCAGACATTGAGCAGCCGAGTATGATAGGTTGATTCAGGCCCATCGCCTCGACCACCTTTATGACGCAGTCGACGTAGTCGTCGGTCGTCAGTGCCGATGCACCCGGAAAGACGCCTGGAGACGGCTCCGAGCGCCCGTGGCCAGGCATATCAAAACTGACGAAGTGGCATCGCTCGCGCAGGCGGGCAGTGTTCATAAGGTGGTGAAACTGTCGGCCGTCCGCCCCAGCCGTATGTAGCAGAAGTACGTCCTGTCCAGTACCGGATTCCTCCACGAAGATCCGGCTAGAAGCCGTACCCCGGTTCACGTGGTGGTATCTGCCGACGATGTGATCTTCGTCGGCCGGCACCTCCACGTCACGCGAGGCCTGACTTGCGCCGGTCACTTTGACGTCGGAGAAGCGTCCTAGTTCAAGGACACGTCGGACGACATGTGCGTGCTGAGCAAAACTGAGGGCGTCACCATCGACTTGGGTACCAGGGACACGCATCAGCATGCCGAAAAAGCTCTGGTACGTGGGCCGCGGTACCGGGGCAAAGAATTCCTCCCATGCCTCTGGCCGCGCTGTCACAGAAAAAGCTGGTTTCTCCGCCGCGTCACGGATAAGGATCCCCTCGTGGAACGTAAATACAGTGGTGTCTTCACCGGCCCGGACGGCGAACCCCACCTGGGAGCCGCCGGAAAGAGCCCTCAACTCGGAGTCCGCCTCGCAGCGTTCCCGCCAGGCATCAACAGTCGGCTTCCACGGCAGCCGCGGCGCGGTGGCGCCTGACCCGCTCGTGGCGAACGAGTACTGCGGGGAAGTCTCTTCCGGCGGCGCATGTCGGCCGATCATCATGCCCTTCTCCCCTGTATGCATACGCGCGATGAGCTTCCACAAAGTTGCATATAAAGAGCATGCAGAGAGCAACCGGATCCGTCAAGCATCCGCGTTGACGTGGTGCTCGCTGTTGTGGACACCTGTCTATGACGTGTGCGTCGGGTGGGGGCTGTGCGCGACGACGAGGGGGAGCAGGTTCGCCCGATTGCCGAGTCGCTGGCGATTACTCGCCTGTCGCCGAAGAGCCGCTCGCCGCCGTTGGCGCCGAGCAGGAAAGCGAAGCGGCCCAAGTCGGGGTGCCGGTAAGAATGTTGTCACCAGCCCCAAACTGCGGTGATCTGGCGTTCTGCGGCTGACTCTTGACGGTGGATGTAGCCCTGGCAGCAGGATGGGCTGCGTGGGACGGTCGCCGGTGGAAGTGGATGAGCTCGTCGAGCACTGGACGGTGCTGGAGGATGAGCAGCAGCTGGTAGCCGGCAAGCGCGGTGCGACGAGGTTGGGTTTTGCGCTGCTGCTGAAGTTCTACACGCGGTCGGGTTTCCCCGGGGCCGCTCGGAGCTGCCGCAGGAGGCGGTGAACTTCGTCGCGCTTCAGATGAAGGTGCCGGCCGGGGACCTGGGCTTTTACGAGTGGTCGGGCAGCACGATCGAGTATCACCGCGCCCAGATCCGCCAGCACCTGGGCTACCGGGAGTGCGGCGTCACCGATGAGGAGAGGTTGACGGCGTGGCTGGTCGAGCACGTCACCCAGGCCGAACGCCGCCCCGATCGGGTGCGCGAGGAGTTACTGGACCGGTGCCGTGCCGAGCGGGTGGAGCCACCGGCGAAGGGCCGGCTGGACCGAATCGTTCGTTCCGCGCTGCGTCTGGGCGAGGAGACCCTGACGCGGCGGGGTCTCCGCTCGACTCAGCCCAGCTGCGAGGGAGACGATCCTGGGTCGAGTCCACGGTCGTGGTGTGTGAAGCGGTCACCACATGATCCGGTGTCAGTGACTCTAAGCGGTCAGTGCTGGTGGTGTCGTGGGGTCTGTCGCTTCCTGGGTGTGCTGGTCGTTGGCGGGGGTGATGCGGGACCGGGCCAGGACGTCGAGGCCGAGGTAGCGGCGGTCTTCGATCCAGTCGTCGTGTTGCTCGGCCAGGACGGCGCCGACGAGGCGGATCAGGGAGTCGCGGGGCTGGGAAGATGCCCACTACGTCGGTCCTGCGGCGGATCTCTCGGTTGAGTCTTTCCTGGGTTATCTGGAGCTGCCTGGAGGATTGGGGCTGTGACCTGCGGTTGTGTGTTGTGGATGGTGTCCGGGAGGTGGGTGTTCAGCACGTGTCGGTGACTGGTGAAATTGGTTGCCTCGGCGTGTCGCGACGGGTTCGCGGGAGTTGGTGCTGCGACGGGCGCCGAGGGCTTCGGCGAGTGCCCGGCGCAGGCGCTGGTTGTCGGTCTCCAACTGCTTGACGCGCTCGGCGGCGAGGTCGAGGCGGCACTGGAGTGAGGTGTCCGAGGCGCGTTGGCGGTCGGGGACGCGCCGCCGGCCGGTGGAACGGTGTTGTTGTCGCAGCCGTGCTGACGAACCGCGTTCAGGAAGGAGTTGAGCTGTCCGATGTGGACACCGTGATGTGCCGACCGGTCAGCTCGGCATGCAGCTCAGCCAGATAGCGTTCCAGCACGCCCCGGTCGAGGTCGGCCAGCCCGGTGACGCCGATGGTCTCGCAGAAGCGGGCGAATCGGGTCAGCGATCGCAGGCCGCGGCGCACGGTCTCCAGGTCCAGTCCGGTGCTCAGCCGCCACCGCAGCCACCGCTTGACCAGCTCCCGCAACCACGGCGCTTCAATCGCGCCGAAGGACAAGGTGGGGTTGCCCTCGAAGCCGAGGCGACGCATCTGCCAGACATCACGCGGGTATTCACCTTCCCACCCGTCGGCGTCGGCGAGGTCCTCGACCCTGCGGCGGGCGTAGGCCAGCAACGCCCGCGGGTTGGAGTCCTTCGGCGCTGGGCGGCCGATCTGGGCGCGCCAGGCGTCTTCGGTGTGCTCGAGCAGAGACACCGCGCTGGTAGTGGCCAAAAACCTGGCGACCTGCATGACGACCGCCGGGGTCGTCTTGGTGGCGCGCTCGTCGTGGCGGCACTGCAACGCGTACTGAACCTCCAACCGGAGCTGGGGGCCGAGCCGGTCCAGCCGGATAGTTTCCTCTTCGCGGGTTCCGACCACCGTGAAGCCCTCGACGAACGCGGTGGTGTCGGGGCCGCCCGTTGGCTTTCCAGGTGTTGGCGTGGGCGTGGCAGAACGGCAACGCCGCACGCGGCCATAACGGGCAGCCACTGACGCGGCAGGTCGCACCATCCTGGGGCTGCTTGATCACCGGCGGGTCGACCAGCCACCCAGACAAATCGGGGCACCCGGATCGGTGCCACTGCTGGGCGTGGCACTGACACAAGCCGCCGCGCGCGACCCCGTAGCCGCAGCCGATGACCCGGCAGGTAGTGTTCGGTCGTTGGCGGTGCCACCGTGGATCCGTGGTGGGCCCTGCTCGGCGCCCTGTGTGTGGGTTTGAACGCCCTCGGATTCACCAACCGGAGCCTGCGTGCCCGGGTGTCCCATCTGCTCGGCGTTGCCTACACCGTTAACCAGGCCAGCTACGACCTGACCCGGCTCCGCCTCAACGGGTTGATCGCCCGCCGCCCGGCCACCAACACGTATGACTTGACCCCCGACGGACAACGTGTGGCGCTCTTCTACACCAAGGTCCACAACCGGCTCATGCGACCCCTCATCGCCGCCGACCAACCCCCAGCATCGGTCGAACTCCGCAGAGCGCTGCGTGTCATCGACCGCCACATCCACGCCTACACCGACCACGCCCGTATCGGAGACGCTGCCTGAAACTCAAGACAAACGCCCAAGTTTGGAACCCCTAGTTTCGCTAGGTCCGCAGATCCAGCATCCGCGCGAGCGTGACCTCGCGCGCACGGTCCGCATGCGCCGTCGCTGCCGTCGCCGCACCGGGGCCGTCCCCTCGCTCGATAGCGACCAGTACCGCCTCGTGCTCCCGGCACAGCTCGTCCATGCGCTCCCGGCTGTAGCTGCGCGGCCCGAAGCGACGCAGCCCGATCTCGACGACGCGGGAGAAGCGGCGGAGGTAGGCATTGTTCGCGCCCTCAGCGAGCAGGCGGTGGAACTCGACGTTCTCCTTGACCAGCGTCTCCGCGTTACCGGCCCTGACCAGGACGAGCATTTGTTCGTGGCTGCGGCGCAGACCAGCGACGATCTCTGGGCGGCGGCGCTCGGCGGCAAGCTTCGCGGCGAGTGACTCCAAGCTGCCGCGGACGGCGTACACGGCCGACATGTCTTCCAGGGTGAGTGGCGCGACCCGGGCTCCTGCGTTGCGGTCACGAGTCACAAGCCCCTCGTCTTCCAAGCGGTTGAACGCCTCACGGATCGGGGTCCGGGAAACGCCAAATGAGCGGGCCATGCTTTCTTCGCGCAGCCAGCTCCCTGGCTCGAGGACTCCGTCGAGAATCGCCTCACGTAGCGCGCGGGTCGTCCCGGCGACGGAGTTGCCGCGCGAGGGGGAAAGCGGGCGGTAGGCGTCAAGCAGGGACTGGGCCTGGTCGGTGGTCCCGGGGATGGTCACGAGTTGGCATCCTACACAGCCGACAGCCCGGCAGGCTCTGGCCGCGAGAACGAGGTCTTGCCCCACTCCTCCCACAGCCGGGCGATCACCGCGTAATCCTCACGGTCCCAGTCGCCGCGCGTCATGGCGATCTCGTAGGCTGTGTGCGACGCGGGGATGGTGAACAGTGGGACGCCGAGGCTCTGGCCCAAAGAGAGGGCGAGGACGGAGTCCTTCCGGGCGGCCTCCAGCGGCATCCCGCCACCGTAGTCGCTCGCGCGGACCCGTTCGGCGACCCGATGGGTAAGCGGCCGGACGAGGCCCCCGTCCTCGCTGGAGAGGACCGCGACGAGGGTGTCGAGGTCGACTTTGGCAGCGTCGGCGAGAGCCACGGCCTCGAGCAACAGCACCATCACGGTGTGCGCGACGGCGTTGTTTACCACCTTGGTGGCCATCGCGGCACCGGAGGTGCCGACGTACTGGCGCTTGGACGTGATCGCCTGAAGCAGCGGATCGACGGCCTGGACGGCGTCATCCGACCCGGAGATGAGGAGTCCGGCGTTTCCGCTCTCCATCGCCGCGACGCCGGAGAGGATCGCGGCGTCGACGACCGCAATGTCGGGTCCGAGGATCTCGGTGACGGCGCGGACGTCGTCGGGGGTGACGGTGCTCGTCTCGACCACCCAGCGGACCGCGCCGCCGGCGGCGGCGAGGGTGGTTGCGACCTGGCGGGAGGCGGCGGGCGCGGGCAGCGAGAGCACCACGGTCTCGCAGGCCGCGGCGAGTTCGGCGAGCTCGCCGGTCCGGATGCCACGCTCGCCGGCGGCGTCGACCCGCTCGGCGGAGAGGTCGTGACCGAACACCTCGACCGAGGCGCGCAGCCGCGTCGCCAGCGCGAGCCCCATGTTGCCCAGCCCGACGACGCCGACCGATCCGTGGTCGGCCGGGTCCACGGCGGGGTGGTCAGCGGGGGCCGTGTTCGCGTGCTGGGGGTTTGTCATGTTCGATCGTCTCCTGTTCGCTCGCCGACCGGCGGTGAACACTGTATCATGCCACCATGCAAGCTGAATACAATGTGGATACTGCTCTGACCGCCATCGGCGTTGACCTGGAGAGGACGACCCTCGCTGGCGCCTGGGTCCCCGGTGACGGTCCCGAACACCTGGCGACCGACCCGGCGACGGCGCTGCCCCTGGCGCAGGTCCGCGAGAGCACGCCGGCGCTGGTCGACCGTGTCGTCGTCGCCGGGCGTACGGCGCTGCCCGCGTGGCGGTGGGCCAGCCAGGAGGAACGGTCCCGCACCCTCGAACGGGCTGCGGCCGCGATCGTGGAGCAGGTCGACGCGCTCGCGGTGATCGAGTGCGTCGACACAGGCAAGCCGCTCTCGCAGGCGGCCGACGACGTGCGCGGCGCCGCGGCGTACTTCCGCTTCTACGCCTCAGCCGCGCGCCATCTCTACGGCACCACGATCGAGATCGACCGCACCCGCAGTGCGGTCGCCGTCCACGAGCCATACGGCGTCGTCGCCCACATCACGCCCTGGAACGCCCCGCTGAGCCAGTTCGCCCGCGGAGTCGCGCCCTCCCTCGCCGTCGGCAACGTGGTCGTGCTCAAGCCGCCGGAGCTCGCGCCGCTCTCCTCCATCGCGCTGGCGACCGTGCTCGCCCGCGTGCTGCCGCCGGGCATCGTCGGCCTGGTGCCGGGGTCCGGTCCGGTCACGGGCGCCGCGCTCGCCGCGCACCCGGGGATCGACCACCTCACCTTCACCGGCTCGGTGCGCACCGGCATCGAGGTCGCGCGCGCCGCGGCCGCGAACGTGGTGATGTCGAACCTCGAGCTCGGCGGGAAGTCCGCCGCACTCGTCCTCGTCGACGCCGATCTCCCGACGGCGGTCCGCTACGCCCGCAGCGCGCTGATCCGCAACAGTGGGCAGTCCTGCTCGGCGCTGAGCCGGTTCCTGGTCCACCGCTCGCGGTACGACGAGTTCGTCACCGGGTTGCGCGAGTCCGCGTCGGGCCTGCGGGTCGACGCCGGGATCAACGACCCCGATCTCGGACCGCTCATCTCCGCGGCCCAGCGCGACCGGGTCACCACGCTGCTCGGCGACGCGGTCGCTGATGGCGCGACAGCGCACCCCGTCGGCGTCGAGCTGCCCGGCCACCTCGACGGCTACTTCCTCGAGCCGGTGGTACTCACGGACGTCACTCCGGACTCGCCGATCGCGGGCGCCGAGATCTTCGGTCCGGTGCAGACCGTGCTCGCATTCGACGACCTCGACGAGGGCATCGCGATCGCCAACGGCACCGACTACGGCCTCGCCGCGGCAGTCTTCACGCGCGACCTCGATGCTGCGGCGCGGTCGAGCGCTCACCTCGCTGCCGGGCAGGTGCACGTCAACGGCTACTCGGCGGACGTGACGGTGCCATTCGGGGGGTACAAGCACTCGGGGCACGGCCGCGAGAAGGGGTTCGCCGCACTGCTGGGCTATACGCAGGTCAAGGCGGTCGTGACCCACGCCGGTGCGGGCGCGCCGCTCGCCGCGGACCCGGTGGCCGCCCGGTGAGCGCGATCCCAGTGCCGGCGTACGACGCGAGCACCTGGGCCGGCTGGGCGCCGACGGAGATCCTCGTCGTCCGCTACGCGACCCGCCCGACGGCGCACCGTGCCGAGCACTTCTATGAGCATGTCGACCGGTCGCAGGAGACGATGCCGATCGACTACTTCGTCTGGCTGGTGCGCGGCCCTGGACGCTCCATCCTGGTCGACGCCGGGTTCACCCCGTCGACCGCCGAGGCCCGACCCGGACGTCACCACCTGGGCTCGCCGCTGGAAGCGCTGCACGACGTCGGGGTCGAGTCCGGTGAGATCACCGACGTCGTGGTCACTCACTGCCACTACGACCACACCGGGTACGTCGCGGCGCTGCCGGATGCCCGCGTCCACCTTCAGGCCGAGGAGCTGCGTTTCTGGACCGGGCCGGCGGCACACCACGAGCTGTATCGGACGATCATCGAGCGGGCCGACCTGCTCAATCTCGTCGAGCGCAACCTCGATGGTTCGCTGGTTCAGCATGAGGGTGCGCTCACCCTGGCTCCCGGAGTGAGCCTGCACCCGGTGGGCGGCCACACCGCGGGGATGCAAGTGGTCCGGGTGGAGCTGGCCACCGCAGTCGTCGTCCTGGCCTCCGACGCCTCCCACTTCTACGAGAACGTCGGCCATCGGCGCCCCTACGCGATCGCGCACTGCGTTCCCGACGTGCTGGCCGCCTTCGACACCGTCGAGCAGCTGGCGCGCGGTGCGAACGGGACGGCGGGCGTCGTGCTCCCCGGCCACGATCCCGCGGTGTGCGTCCGGTTCCCACCGGTGCGGCCGGATCTGGCCGGACGCGTCCACGTCATTCGGTGAGGGGGGTCATACGGACCCTTGACAGACCCCACCCGTTCCTGTTGAATACTAACTGGATACAAACAGAGGACCGTGGCCATGACACCCCATCCCCGCCCAACCCTCCGCCCGACTGCCTGCGCGACCCGGCGACATACGCGATGACTGCAGCGCGTCCGGTCCCATGTCATCGTAGTAAGGGTATTGCCAGAACGATGTATCCGAAGCCAGCGGATCGTGCCGAATCGGCCTGACTGGATCGCGTCACGCAGCCAACAGTGGGATGGCCGGAAACGGTGCTGGAATGCCGCTTGAACGTGCGCTTGAGTGTTCAGCGACACAGCTTGCAAATGCACCGCGGATTCCGCCGTCGTAGCCATCGGTTTCTCCACCATTACATGTTTTCCGGCGGACAAGCAGCGCTCCACGAGATCCGCGTGTAGATAATTGGGAGCTGCAGTCCGCACCGCCTCGACATCAGCAGCAGCGAGCATCGTGTCTAGAGTTACGAAGGCACGACAGTCTTTGTAGCGGGCAGCTACGGCTGCGGCACGCACCTGGTCCCGACTTAGGGCTCGTCGTGTATCAAGTCAGTCCGGGTCGGGCGTGTCGTGGGTGCAGGGTGTAGTTCCATTCGCCGTGCCAGGTGCTGCGGGTGAGGGGAAGTTCGCCCATTTCTTTGTCGCTGATCTTGACGCCGGTGGGGTAGGC
>JAABUL010008307.1_pt1 | contig 10634 bp, 10 predicted proteins | sample 5559151 | NCBI WGS metagenome assembly JAABUL01 (sample SAMN10711876, study PRJNA513368) | rock metagenome | isolation source: Antarctica rocks | place: Antarctica: Victoria Land, Pudding Butte sud | reverse complement strand
AAAGAGGAGAGATGGGGTGAGCATGGGAGAACCTCCATGCTCTCAGTGTGCACCTCTGTCAAACCTCCCAAGCCGCCTCCCCATAACCTGCGGGAGAACCCAGTTTCAGGCGCCGTAAACAATTTACCTCTCTTACGGCTACTGCTATGCCCACGGCTCTTCCTCCGCCGCCCACGACACCTACCACGACGCCGGTGATCACCACGTCGCCAACATCGACGAATACTCCCGTTCCAACGCCGACCCCGACTCCAACTATCACGCCGTCCCCCGTTCCCACGGCCACGCCGTCGCCAACGCCCACTCTCACCTCGATCCCCACGTCGACGCCTACCGCTACGCCAACCGCCAAGCCGCGCGTGCTGCGCTTTTCGCTCGATGCAGCGCGCGTTGCCAATCCCAAGAACAGGGGCGAAAAGAGCGGTTTAGATGCGATTTCCCGCGGCCAACAGGTGTGGCTCATGATGTACTACACGGTACAGAGCTTGCCCCGCTCCACGACCCGCACCACCGAGTACATCATAATCGCACCCGACGCTCGGGTATTCTATCGAGTTGTATTCAAGGATACCCAGACCCTCGCCGGCCAATTCGTTCGCTTCGATGCCTATCGCCTGCCAAGAAGCGCGGCCTTCGGGGTCTACGAATTCAAAGCCATTCTCACCCTGGGGCGGGAATCTCGTATTGAGCGATGGAGGTTCGTCGTGGTCCGAAATCCAACCGGCACGGCACTCTTACGCGACGAGATCGGGCACTAATTCGCGCTCCTAGGGGCGTTTACGCTCCCCTGGGTCAAGGTACCCTACCGCCTCCACGCGGTTCCGAGCGTGGAGTTTCCGCAGCATATTCTGCACATGCTTTTTGACTGTCGACTCCGAGATGAAGAGCCTTTCCGCGATTTCCCGATCTCGGGCGCCCTGAGCAATGAGATTGAGGATCTCGTCTTCTCGGTCGGTGAGGTTGGCAGGGGCCTTTCGTTCCTGCTCCGGTCCACCCCGCTGAATGTATTTCATCACGCGAGTCGCGATTTGGGGCGATATGGACGACTCCCCGGCCATAGTGGTGCGAAGCGCGGTCGTCACGTCATCCGGAGTGATGTCCTTGGTCAGAAAGCCGATAGCGCCGGCTTTAATCGAGTCGAACAGATTCTCGTCTGTATCGGAAACAGTAAGCATGACGATTCGAATTTCCGGCAATTGTTCGGCGATGGCGCGGGTGGCCTCGACTCCATTGACCCGGGGCATGTTGACATCCATCAAGATCACGTCGGGGCGGACCGCAAGCGCTTGAGCTATGGCCTCAGAACCGTCGCCAGCTTCGGCCACCACCGTCATATCATTCTGCGCATCCACAATTTGCTGCACGCCGCGGCGCCAGAATATGTGGTCGTCCACGAGCATAACCCGGACTATGTCAGCCACGATATCTCCCTGGACGGGCGCCCCCGCTGACCGCAAGGTCTGGAGCCGACGACCGGATTCGAACCGGTAACCCCCTGTTTACAAAACAGGCGCTCTGCCGTTGAGCTACGTCGGCGCAAGGATCTCATCTCCTGCTATTGTAGCCCAGGCATTTCAACCATTTGCGCCGAGTTGCGCGACCTGGGTTCGTTGCCGAACGACCTCGTACATGGCGATCGCGCCCGCCACCGACGCATTCAAACTGGCGACGACTCCGGCCATCGGTACCCTGAGCAGGAAATCGCAATGATCGCGCGTCAAGCGTCGGAGCCCCTCGCCTTCATTACCCACCGCGAGCACCAGGGGTAGGGTCAGGTCTGCGTCGTAGATCGATTGGTGCGCTGTCTCGTCGAGTCCGGCCACCCACAATCCGGCTGCCTTGGCCTCTCTCAGGGCGCGAGCCAGGTTCCCAACTTCGACCAGCGGCACGTGGTACACGGCGCCTGCCGACACTCGCGTCACGGCGCCGGATATGGGCGATGTCCGGCGGTCCGGTAGGAGAACGCCGTGCACGCCGGCCGCGTTCGCCGTGCGTAGCAGCGCGCCCACGTTATGCGGATCCTGCACCTGGTCGAGCGCCAGGAGGAATGGGATGCCGGCTGACGCTTTGAGCGAGGTCAGTACGGTGTGTAAATCGACGCTCGCCGGCAGCCTGACGCGCGCGGCCACACCTTGAGTCGGCTCACCCGGCGCAATCGTCTCGATCTCAGTACGCTCCGCTCGTCGCAACGGGACCAGATGAGCGGCGGCTAGCGCCTGCAACTCCGCTGCATGTGGTGACGACCCACGGTTGATTTCCACCAGAACTTCCTCTGCCCGGCCTGATCGGATCGCCTCGATCACCGGATGCCGTCCCCAAATCCAGGTACTGTGACGGTTCATCCACGCCGCTCCATCAACACCACAGCCTGAGAGCTGATTGCCTCGCCTCGACCTTCGGGTCCAAGCCCCTCGTTGGTAGTCGCTTTGATGCTGACTACAGCCGTCTCCACTCGGAGGATGTGAGCGATCTTCCGGCGCATCTCCGGCGCTCGCAGGCCAATCTTTGGCATTTCGCATACGACCACTAGATCGGCGTTGCATGCCGTATACCCCTCGTCAGACGTCAACGTATACACCTGGTCGAGAAGCGACAGGCTCGATACATTGCGAAAACGCTCGTCCGAGGGAGGGAAATGCTGGCCGATGTCACCCAGCCCCGTGGCGCCAAGCATCCCGTCCATCAAGGCATGGAGTACCACGTCGGCATCGGAATGGCCCTCGAGCCCCACTGGCGACTCGAACACAACCCCGCCGAGAACCAGTGGCCTGCCTGGCGTCAGACGGTGAATGTCATAGCCGATGCCAACGCGAAAGGTCAAGACTCCCGCCGGCTGAGCAGATAGTGCGCGAGCATCAGGTCTGCGGCGGTCGTTACCTTGATGTTCAAGACGTCTCCAGGGAAGGTCGAAACCCGGTATCCATCGGCTTCCAACAGGCCGGCATCATCGGTTGACTCAGCGGCGCACTGCCATGCTCGGTGGGCAGCCCTGAGCACCTCAGCCCGGAATACCTGCGGTGTCTGCACAGCTCTAAGGGAAGCTCGATCGACCGTCTCCACCACCATACTATCCCGCGAGACACGCTTGATCGTGTCGTGTATGGGCACCACCGGTACTGCGCCATCATATGCGGACAGCAGAGCACAGCCTTCCCGCATCATGCGGGCATTGCCAAACGGGCGCGCCGCATCGTGAACGGCGATGATCTCCGCCAGCTGTAAAACGTCGAGGCCATTGGCGACCGATTCGCGCCGATCACTGCCTCCAGCTACCACCACAAGATCGGGGAAATCAGGGTGCAGTTCTTCCTGGGCGCGGTTGATCATGTCGGCGCGAACCACCAAAACGGTCTCGCATGCCGCCGGCGCCAGCTGTGAGAGGGAGTGCCAGACAAGCGGATGAGAGCCAAGCGGTGCCCACACCTTATTGATTCCCGCCATCCGGCGAGCGCTCCCCGCACCTACGACGATGAGCCCAGGCAGTGGTTGATCTGTCACTCTCGTTGCTCGCCTTTCGGATGCGCGAAAATCATCCGTCCTGCTACTGTCTGCAACACACGGGTCACGACGACTTCGATGGTCAGATGCAGATGGCGGCGACCATTTTCGACCACGATCATCGTACCGTTGTCGAGATAGCCCACGCCCTGCTGACGTTCCTTGCCTTCCTGAATGATCTCGACGGTCATTTCTTCGCCGGGAAGGACAATTGGCTTGACGGCATGCGCCAATTGATTGATGTTGAGAATCTGTACACCGTGCAGTTCGGCAACTCGGTTCAGGTTGAAATCGTTGGTCACAATGGGAATGGATAGCTGCCGGCCCAGCTTCACCAGCTTTCCATCGACGTCGGGGACCTCGCGCGCATCGACATCGGTGACTTCCACGGCCGAGTTCGGATGATTTTTCAAGCGGTTCAACGTCTCTAGCCCCTGTCTGCCGCGGTGCCGCCGTAACGGGTCGGCTGAGTCTGCGATGTTTTGAAGTTCCTTGAGAATAAAGTGAGGGATCACCAGCGTTTGAGGAAGAAAACCCGTTTCACCAATGTCGGCTATCCGTCCGTCGATAATGGCGCTGGTATCAACCAAGCAGCGGGCTGTCGAACCGGCTGACTTGGCAACTCGCGACGATGTTTCGTGAAGAAAAAAATTCATGAGCTCGCGTCGGTGCGTGCGGGTCAGTGAGATGCCGATGTACGCCCAGAGGATCGCCGCCACGGCCGGAAAGACGTGGCCGAACCACGATGGCAGCAAGGAGAGCGGATACGACAGCAGCGCCGCCACCACCAGTCCCACTACCAAACCACCAATGTCCATGACCAGGTCCTCGACCGGCACCGTGCTCACGGCTTTGTGAACCGCATAGTGGACGCGATGCACTAGAATCGGCGCCGGCCAGATGCCGGCCGCCGCTCCAATTCCCATACCCCAGAGCGCGTGGCGCGGCTGTAGCTCGCCGTCACCGATGGCACTGCCGACCTGCCAGCCCACCAGCATCAGTGCGACCGTACTCACGGCCTTTACAATCAAGCCAGGCCGCATGGTTACGTCTCCTCAGTGTGGCTGTTGGCACACCATGATAGGGCACGAGCGCTCCAGCGTGTCGGCCACCGGCGACAGGGATGATGGTGGGCCAGTATCGATGCCAGCGGTCGAAGAGTTGCTGTGCCGGTTACCGCCGAAGACACCCCGTCACATCGAGCGCTTCCCTCACCGTCTCCACACCGATAACCCCGCCGGTCGTGCGCTCGTCGACGTCGCGCAGATTCCGGCGCGGTATCAGGCATCGTTCCAGGCCTAGTTTTCTCGCCTCACTGATCCGTTGACGGATGTGATTGACCGATCGAACCTCTCCCCCGAGGCCGACTTCGCCAATAATCGCGAACTCTGTAATCGGCACATCACAGAGACTCGAGGTGACCGCCATAACTGCCGCGAGGTCGGATGCCGGCTCCGTTAGTTTCATGCCCCCAACGACGTTGACATAAATATCCTGCGTAGCAAGCGGCAGTCCAGCGCGCTTAGAAATCACAGCAGCCAGTAACACGAGACGATTCATGTCGAAACCGGTAGTGGTTCGGCGAGGTAAGCCGAAGTGAGTGGGAGTCACCAGCGCCTGTAGCTCGACCAGCAGGGGGCGGGACCCTTCGAGGGTGACCGCGACCACCGATCCAGCTGCCTGCGTCTCTCGTTCCGAGAGAAACATGGCTGAGGGGTTGGTAACCTCGCTCAGACCGTCTTCTCGCATGTCGAAGACGCCCACCTCGTGGGTGGCCCCAAAGCGGTTCTTCACGCTGCGCAGCAGCCGGTACGCATGGAAGCGATCCCCCTCCAGGTACAGCACCGTGTCGACCATATGTTCGAGGGTCTTTGGCCCCGCGATGTTGCCTTCCTTGGTCACGTGGCCAACCAGAAAGACCGCGATTCCGCTGGTCTTAGCCAGTCTGGTCAGGCGAGCTGTTGCCTCGCGCACCTGGCCCACTGCGCCAGCGGGAGAATTGAGGTCGGCGGACTGCATAGTCTGGATCGAGTCCACCACGAGTATGGCGGGACGCGTCCGCTCCGCCTGCTCGATAATGGCGTCCACATCGGTCTCGGCCAGAATGTACAACTCGCGGGCAATCGACCCCAGCCGGTCCGCTCGCAGCTTTACCTGCTCGGCGGACTCTTCACCGGTGACGTAGAGAACAGGTCCGCAATGGTTGGCCGCCAGGTTACTGACCTGGAGCAGCAGAGTCGATTTACCGATGCCGGGTTCGCCCCCGAGCAGCACCAGGGAGCCGGGCACCACGCCGCCACCCAGCACCCGATTAAATTCTTCCAGAGGTAGCTGGAGCCGCTGGTACTCGGCGCTCTGTACATCGGCCAGGGCGAGCGGCGCGACGCCAGAAGAGGAGACCCGCGCCGTCCCGTTACGGGTTGGCGCGGGTCGTTCAATCGTCTCAACCAGCGAGTCCCAGGCGTTACAGCTCGGGCATCGCCCGTACCCTTGGGGATATCGTCCCGCGCATTGCTGGCAGACAAACTGGGTGTGCTGCCTCGGCATTAGCTTTCGGCTTCAGCTACGCTCAATTCGGGTACGGCCGGGCTGTCTACCGTCAGTTCGATACCGTCTTCGGATCGCTCTACCAAAATATGGCTATTGGGTGTGAACTTGCCTTGCAACATGCCTTCGGCCAGCGGATCCTCAATCAGGTTCTGAATGGTGCGCCGCAGGGGCCGAGCGCCGTAGCTGGGATCGAACCCTTTCTCCACCAGGTAATCCTTCGCGGCCGGAGTCATCTCGAGTTCCATTCGCTGTTCCACCAACTGAGACTTGACGCGAGCCATTAACAGGTCGCATATTTGATGGACATCGGCCTGGGTAAGGGCCTTGAAGACAATTGTGGCGTCGATACGGTTAAGGAACTCGGGCTTGAAGGTATTTTTCAACTCGTTCATGATCTTGCGGATCATTTCATCGTGCTGACCCTGGAGTTCTTTCTCGTCGTCGACCGCATTTCGCCTTAATTTGAACCCGACGCTGGCGTTTTGATTCAACAAATTCGCCCCGACATTCGAGGTCATGATGATGATCGTATTGCGGAAGTCAACCGCCCGCCCCTTGGCGTCGGTAAGTCTCCCATCCTCCAGAATCTGCAGCAGGATATTAAAGACCTCGGGGTGAGCTTTTTCGATCTCGTCGAGCAAGACCACCGAGTACGACTTGCGGCGCACGGCTTCAGTGAGCTGACCACCTTCTTCATAGCCCACATAGCCGGGAGGCGCCCCCACCAGGCGTGCTACCGAGTGACGCTCCATGAACTCGGACATGTCGATCTTGATCAGCGCTTCCTCGCTGCCGAACATGAATTCCGCCACAGCCTTGGCCAACTCAGTCTTGCCGACCCCGGTGGGGCCGAGGAAGATGAAGCTGCCGATAGGACGTCGCGGGTCTTTCAGCCCCGTGCGAGCGCGGCGCACGGCGCTGGATATGGTAGCAATCGCCTCATTCTGACTGATCACCCGCTGGTGCAAGGCGCCTTCCATTTCGAGCAGCCGTGCCGACTCCTCTTGGGCGATCCGCATCACCGGAATGCCGGTCCACATCGCCACGATCTGAGCGATGTCTTCCTCGCCCACCTCAAGCTGTTCGCTGGTCTGCTGGTTGTGCCAGCCGTGCTCCAACTCGGAGATACGGTCGCGCAGCTTCTGCTCTTGATCGCGCAGTTGCGCTGCCAGTTCGTACTTTTGATGCTGGATCGCGTTGTCCTTTTTTTCTTGGATGGTCTCGAGCTCTTTCATCGCGTCCTTGAGGTTCTGGGGAGCAACCGCCCGTCGCATGCGGACGCGAGAGGACGCTTCGTCGATCAGGTCAATGGCCTTGTCGGGCATGAATCGATCGGTGATGTAGCGCTCTGCCATCTCCGCCGCGCTTTTAAGCGCGTTGTCGGTGATCTTGAGCCGATGATGCTCCTCAAAGCGTTCACGCAGGCCGCCCAGGATCTCAATTGTTTCCTCCACCGTTGGTTCGCGAACCGTGATGGGCTGGAAGCGGCGCTCGAGAGCTGCGTCCCGCTCGATGTATTTGCGGTACTCATCGAGAGTAGTAGCCCCGATGGTCTGAATCTCGCCTCGGGAGAGAGCCGGCTTCAAAATGTTGGCTGCATCGACTGCGCCTTCCGCAGCCCCAGCACCGACGATCGTGTGTAACTCATCGATGAAGAGCACACAGTCCCCGGACAAGCGTATCTCTTCAATTATTTTCTTCAGACGCTCTTCAAACTCGCCTCGATACTTGGTGCCGGCCACCAGGGAACCGATGTCGAGCGTGAGGAGGCGCTTCCCCAGCAGATTCTCTGGGACCTCGCCGCTGACAATACGCTGCGCAAGGCCCTCCACAATCGCTGTCTTGCCCACGCCGGGTTCGCCAATCAGAGCCGGATTGTTCTTGCGCCGGCGCGATAGTACTTGCAGAACTCGCTCAATTTCATCGGCTCGACCGACGATCGGATCCAGCAGCCCGGAGCGTGCCTGAGAAGTGAGGTCGATTCCGAGCTGGTCAATGGTGGGAGTCTTGCTCGTCCGCCGCTCGCCATGATGCGGCGTGGCGCCGGACTGGGTCAATACCTTGATAACCTCCGAGCGTACCTTTTCCAGATTGACGCCGAGGCTCTCGAGCACGCCCGCGGCAATGCCTTCGCCTTCGCGAATCAGGCCAAGAAGTAAGTGTTCCGTGCCGATATAGTGGTGACCGAGCCGCCGCGCCTCGTCGACTGCAAGCTCGATGACCTTTTTTGCCCGAGGCGTCAGGCCTATTTCGCCTATAACCTGACGCTCGCCACGTCCGATAATGAATTCCACAGCGCTGCGGACCTTGGTTAACTCAATACCCAGGTTCGACAGGACCTTGGCCGCTACGCCCTCGCCCTCGCGCACCAGGCCCAGAAGAAGGTGTTCAGTGCCAATGTAGTTGTGGTTAAAGCGTTGCGCTTCTTCCTGGGCCAGGGTTAACACCTTGCGCGCGCGCTCGGTGAACCGGTCAAAACTGCCACTCATGCTCATGATACAAATGTCCGATTAGAAACTAGCGTAATCCTAACGATACTGAGACCGGTGAAGGGGCGGGTCGCACGATTCTACTCTGTAGCAGAACCCCGTGGCACGGCAGAAACAGCCTCTGGTTGCTGGTCTTCCTCATCACGGATCTGTACTCGCTCCACTGGAGCGTCCTGTGCCTCAGCGGTAGCTGCGGCCGGGGAGGCGGGTTCGGCGTCGAGTGAGTCCTCTTCCTCAAACTCAGGGACAGCGGCGCGCTGCTCCCTTCCGAAATTTTCGTTCTCGGGCAAGGTCGCTTCCGCTGTTGACGTAGTTCCTTCCTCCGCTGGTTCGTCGACTTCCTGCATACGATACGATCCTAATCCGGCGGCGGCGAAGGGACTTTCGAACTCATCCGTCCCATCCGTGCCATCGACCGACGCGGTATCGACATCACCAATCCGATAGGGATCGACATACGTATCCGCGGAGGAAGCGTTACCCTGGCTTTCGCCCACGCTCTGCGCTTCCAGCGCCGAGTTGGCAGCCTGACGCACGCTCAAGCCGAGGCGACGTCGTTGGTCATTAATGTGGATAATCTTGACGTTGACCTGCTGCCCTTCCTGGACCACCTGTGCTGCGTCTTGGACGGCCGCATCGGTCAATTCACTGAGGTGAATAAGGCCCTCCAAGCCGTCCTCTACCTTGGCAAATGCCCCAAACTTGGCAAGCTTGGTAATGGTCGCGGATACCACCTCACCGACGCGATACCGTTCTTCTACCGTGTTCCAGGGGTCTGGCAGGGCTTTCTTGAGGCTCAGGGCAATTTTTTTGCTTTCGCGATCGACGCTGAGGACGGACACGTCGACTTCCTGCCCCACCCGCAGCACCTCGCTGGGATGATTGACGCGATTGTACGACAACTCAGAGACATGCACGAGGCCGTCCGCGCCTCCCAGGTCAATGAAGGCGCCGAAACTGGTCAGGTTACTGACCACACCACGTCGGACCTGCCCCGCGTCCAACTGATCGATTAATTCATCCTTGCGAAGCGTCCGCTGCTCTTGCACGGCCGCGCGCTCCGACAAAATGAGTCGATTGCGGCTTCGATTGATCTCAATGATCTTTAATGGCAGCCGCCGGCCGTTCATGGCCTGTAGGGTCTGCGCCACTTCCTCGCTTTCGCCGTCCTGCCGCGAAATGTTGCGAAGATCCAACACTTGCGAGACGGGCACAAAGCCGCGCACTCCCTTAACGTCAACAATAAGGCCGCCCTTGTTGAAGTCCACCACTGGCGCCTGCAGGAGAGCGCTCTGGTTGTACAATTCCTCAATTTCTCGCCACGATCGCTCAAGCCTGGCTCGCCGCAATGACAGAATGGCATGCCCCTCGGACCCTTCAGGCTGCATGACGTAGACCAGCGTCTTGTCGCCCACCCGCAAAGGAGGTTGTTCCTCCGTGTCAGAGAAGAATTCGCGCGACGGGATGACGCCTTCGGACTTTAGACCGATGTCCACCAAGACTTCGTCTTGATCGACCCGCACAACTGTCCCTTCGATGGTTTCGCCACGGCGAACGCTGCGAAAGGCATAGTCGTTATCGCGCAGCAGAGCCTCCATTCCAGACTCGACCTCACCATTGGAGGCGTCGTTCGACGGACGATAGCTCTCTGCTGCCTGGGCCGGCTCGCCTTCCTCCTCATATCGGAATGCGTCCTGACCCTTGACATCGTTGTCCATGCTTCTCCTCTGGACCCTTCCAAAGGTGGGGGATTGTGGAAGATTGGAAAGGCCCTCTATATGCCACAGGCCCAGGAATTCGCAAGATTCCCTGGGCTCTCGGATATCCATAGTATACCAAAGAAGTCAACAGGTGTAAAGGCTTCCTGCCCGACGAGTTGACATAAGAGTGGCTGAGTAATGGAAAAACCGGGAGATCCATGGGTGGCGGGGAACGGTCTGGGAAGAGCAACTTGCGGAGCAAAAAAAGAAAAAAGGGAACCGCACTGGCAGCGGCCGATCGTCCCACCGGGGTAGACCCGGCAGTATTGTAGGTGCTGGGGTGTTTCACGACCGTGTTCGGGAAGGGAACGGGTGGGTCCACCACGCCATTGGCCAC
>JAABUL010008306.1_pt1 | contig 10639 bp, 15 predicted proteins | sample 5559151 | NCBI WGS metagenome assembly JAABUL01 (sample SAMN10711876, study PRJNA513368) | rock metagenome | isolation source: Antarctica rocks | place: Antarctica: Victoria Land, Pudding Butte sud | reverse complement strand
GGGGTTTGGAGGCTGGAGGGGTGGAGGTGGATTGAGGTTGGGGGAGGGGGGGATTAGTATTGTCTGAGGTGATTGTGCGAGGCGGATTTTGTCGTTGAGGCGCACTGGAGGTTTCTGGGTTGTGTGGGAATGTGATGTAAATTCATCGCTATCATGGGTCGATGCTCGATGCCGCAATCTGATGCTTGATATATGTCATTTCTTGTCACCATGCATCTGGCTACCTTTCCATTCACATCAGCAAGTTCCTATCAAGCGATTTCAACCGCGACTTTGGTCTTGACTCACAACTGAATCTAACCATGCATCCTGCGATGCCTGAGATCTTGCCCGCTCAGCCTGCACCTTCTCAAACCCTCATCCGAGCATCTGCGTAAACAATCTTAGCGTGAACCCTGCCAGCCTGTGCTCAATTTGGAATGAGACGAAAGGCGATCATTGATCAACAACTCATAACTATGAACTCAAGATTGAAGAAAAGAAAATTTTCCCTGAAGTGCCCCTTATGATAAGTGTTGTGCTGCAGTACAATCACCGACTTGCCCTACTAGTGACGGTAGATTCTCAAATAGAGTTATCTGACCAAAAACGGCCATTTGAAGTATGATAAGGAGTATCTCCTCGTAGCACTCTCAATGAGAAGGACAATACTCGACAAACGACAAAGTGCAACATGAATGAGCGAAAGAATTAGATAACCCAACAAGGATAAGGTTTACAGTAGCATAAGATTCTGAGAGCACCCTAGCCTACCTATAGATGAATGGCGACCAAAGTGTCTCACTGCGGAACCCACGCCAGCTGACGATCAACAAACCTCAGCCCAACAAAGATCCCAAACGTCCCCGCCGCATTCCAGAAGCCCTGATCGTAGCATCCGGTATACCCGCTCGTCGTGACCTATTTCGTGCCCATCATCAGTAAGAACGACAACCCCTTAAGAGGTAATTATTATACTCTCAAACTCATCGCACATGAATATCGTAAAGTGCAAAGCTGCCAAAGCTTGCTAAAATGACAAACTAGAGGACAGGGACGGAGGACTGACCTCATACATCAATTTCGTAAAATCCCTCACAAACTCCCACGGAATGCCCATGCCCAGCGGCGCGTCCTCGTTGGTCACGAAATGCAACTCTATTCCATTCCACTTGATTGCAAAATGCTTAAGTGGGTTGGGCAGGCCATATAGCCATTCGGTGCCGGCCTTTTGCGATGTGGCGGCATAGAAGTACTGATTTGAGGTGTGGGGTCAATTTCATGCTTTCTGTTGCAGATTCGAATACGAGTGGCAAGCAGCATAAAGAGGAGAGATTGACTGAGGTTTTGCTTTCAATGGTCATGAAACTCTAAGGTGGAGGATAGAGAGTGGTTGGGGAATATGGGTGCTATGTGAAGTCATGTACTTGCCTCGAGATTCGTGGCGGTGATTTGAAGGGGAAGGACGATGGCGATTTCTTGGTAGGCTTTGAGGAGAAAGCCATTGATGTAGACGGGGCGTAGGCCGTTGGTGCGTTTGTGCAGGAGCGCGAGATGGTTGGTGGTGGATGTGTTGGTAGGAAGACTAAGGGCAGAGAGTATGATGGTAGTGAGAAGACAGATGAGGGTCGCTGCTCGTCCGGTAGCGTAGAAGAGTCGCATCGACTCTGGGCCTTCTCAACTTCACCCCAACTTATGTAGCAAGCAGCCAGCGTGTGCGTTGTATAGACTCTGGTCTTCTTGGGAAATGGTGCAAATGTGACAAGGCTCTCAAACTACTTGTCACTGTCGCCTGAGATGAAAGTTCAGAGGCCGCTTCGAGGATCTGTGAGACGAAACGCCTGCTCTCAAAGGATGAGCTTTGCGGGTTCTTGAGAAGAGGCGGCAGATTTCCAAGATATAGGTCTTGAGCGGCAGTTTCGATGAGACTATCTTCAACGGATAGATCTCATCCCACACAGCCGAAAAGCCGCATTTTGGGGTATCTGGGGTAATCCCGCGGGTCTTAGGCGCTTCATACACTTCCATTGATGGATTCAGGGTCGCCTTTCCCTGCATCGGGGTTGCTCCACTTTGGTATTGTTGTGAGACCCGAGACCCATATGTTGGTCCGTTCAAGGGAAGCTTGGCTTGCGGTATTATTTGAGATCTGGAGAAGTTTGTACGAGAAGTCCACAGCCGAAGAAGCGGCTTTTGAAGAGCCCTTAGAGATCATATGTGGTACATGGCTTTTGACGTGTGGGGTGGGAGGGATCGCGCATAGGGAATGGACTGCTAAGGAGTAAGGAAGCATTCCTCCTCAATAGGGGTGAAATAGAGTATAGACTGGGTCGGCAAATATTGAACAATGATCTGGTCCCGAAAGGACTTGATCTGTTTGGTCAGACTGGAGAAAGGTCGAGAGATCCCTTGACACATATGAAATGATTGAGATGTCCGAGGGATAGAGATTGTGATTTTGGTCGCTCCAATTTGCTTGCGCTGTCTGTAGAAATCGTAATCAGATGCATGTCCGTCGTACCTAAGCTGTCATCATTCGTCATTTGAAGCCACTGAAATTCCCCCAGTACTTAAACCCCTTCAAGACCATCATACAGTGGTACATCCCATCCTTTGCTAGGGTTGTTGAATCTCTTCAGATATTTGTGTCCTAACTTCTCAACCACAGCGTAATCCTCAACTCCCAATATACAGTTGAGCGACGCAAAATTCTCCTGAATCCTGTCCGCATGCGAGCTCTTAGGTATAACGCTCGTGCCGCGACCCATGCCCCACTTCAGTGCTACCTGAGCATTTGTACATCCCCTCTCTTTTGCGATCTTTGTGATATCTTCATTTTCCAACAGCGACGGTGGCGTGTCCTTGGTCTTGCCCGGCGCTTCGTAGATAGGATTGAGGTTCGCGAGGGGAGAGTAGGCGGTGACGTGGATATCATGGTCCTTGTGCCATTGTACCCAATCAACTTGCTGCAGGTAGGGATGGAGTTCGAATTGATGGGCGTAGGGCTTGATGGTAGATCGTGCGATGAGGTCTTGCAGCTGTTTTGGGCTGAAGTTGGAAACGCCAATTTTACGGACTTTGCCTGTGATAAGGAGCGCTTCCATAGCGTGCCATGTCTAGAGAGTAAGGTCAGCAGAATCGTGCGAGTAGCTACGGGAGTGTAGAGGTACGTCAAGGTAGTCTATAATGTTCTCCCCAGAAGGGGATGCGACGGGCCAGTGCATGAGGTAAAGGTCCAGATAGTCCAGACCCAAATCGCTCAGCGTTTGATCGAGTCCCTTTTCCACAAGATCCGGGGCATGGCTTCGATGAAGTGCCCAGTCAGCTTTCCCTTTCGATTACCAAAACACTGTAGACTCGATTGGCTCACTGATCGTTCCACAGTTTGGACGTTATCCAGACATCTTCCCTCTTGAGGTCTGCAGCCTCGAGTCCATCCTTGATGCCCTGACCCACATCCTTCTCGTTTCCGTAGATGGCGGCGCAGTCCAGGTGTCTGTATCCAGCCTCGAGAGCTGTCGAGACGGCAGCTGAGGTGTTGTCGCTGCTGATCTTGAGATTCCAGGTTCCGAATCCGAGGAGGGGGATGTCTGAGGGAAGGCTGGCGGAGATGGGCACCTGGTCCTGTGCGCTGCTGATGCCAAGGAACGCCAGCGCCAAGGAGGTAAATCTCATGATGACTATCATCGCACGCTATTGATGGTTTGTGCACAAAAATCCTCCCAGAAGGATAGTTGCTTACGGTATATCTCAGTCAAATTCTCGAACGGCACGACGCAATTGCTCCTCTCTCGTGATGTCATCTTGAACTTGAGCTACGGCAAATCATACGGCCCGGCATGGGAGTCCTCATGGCTACAAGCCCCACTTCTACCATCCCATCCGTGAAGTTGATATCGTTCAGACCAGACAGCTACTGCCCTGCTAATGATCATGGTAGCATCACGTTATCACATCATGCCTACTGAGAATACATTGGCCGGTTGCTAGGTCATCCGACAGACACGCAAGATGATCAAGAGATAAGGTTGCCAGCGGTATGGAATGCCTCGGTATTAGTGCCACGGCACGTCTTGTTGCTGTGAGGTAGTACATTCAGAAGTGCTCTTCGATGAACTCTCGACTAGAGTCAGGCAGCACGAGCGGTGACTCTCCCCTCTCGCCTCTCCAGAAATTCGCCGCCCGGATCGAAGCATCATCCAGCAGCCACCACCAGCTCGTCGCGAAATCCTGACTCACTTCCCACGCTGTACGAACACATCATCAGCAAGCTCAAGAACATGGAGGGAAGGAAGTCATATACCCATAGCATTCCACGGCTGCGAGCCCCATACCGTGAACGAGCCCAAGTGCACCTCATAGCACAGCTGTTCTTCTGTCTCTTCGTCCAAGCACGCTAGGAGGACATTGTCCCGAAGCGCCGGTAGAGCAATAATGTCGAGATAGGGATGATGCGGCGTGGACAGCTGAACGGTCGTGGGGCTCAAGTCGTGAGGCGAAGATGCTGAGTACGGATTGGACCATGTCCATGGGGATAAAGCTTCATCGTCCATCAGGAAGAGAAAGTTTAGCCCGAGAAAGGCGGCGTTCTGAACCAAGGCCCGCAGGAGGGAGTATTGAGTCAATCTGAGAAAACGATGTTCGAAGAGGCCAGGCATTGAGCCGAAGGACTGGGTAAGGTCATCCACACTGGTGATTCTCATATCAGGTATACCTGGACTCCACTCCGTAAGGTCATTGTTTGATGAGGTCGAAGGTGGGCAAATTACGTCCTCTGGACTCGTGGTTTGAGATCCGTCCTCAGACCGGGCAGGTAATACACGCTCGTTAGTCGTCCTTGCTTTGATCCCATCTCTCCCTAGGCGCGGTCTTTCAGCTTGAAGAAACTTCCCACGTGTCCTTCGACTTACTGCTTTTCCTCTTGGCTAGCCTGTTCTGTAGCTTCTTTCTCAGTGCCTTATCTTCCACTTTTGTCCAGTCATCCGCATCGCTTTTCTTGTACTGTAATTTGACCTCGAGATCATTCATGATTACTTTACTTATTTCTGACAAGTCCTGAACGGAATTTGAGGAGATGATGACGCCTAGTGCCATGGAAAAGGTCAGAAATTAGCGTCCTTGTCTGCCAAGCATTGACCGCTAAGCCCTTCCCGGAGGCCTCCTGTCCATTTGCGCTGCCTCTTCCAAATTCTGACATTCCTTTCATATAAAGACCCTCGCACCTCCATACAATGTTCTACCTACATCTGCCTTTCGTCTCAAGTTGTCTCGCCGCTGCGGAAAACGTCGTATAGTCTTTGATTCTCAATCCTCAAAACACTGTCATGTCTCAATCCACAGCAGTTTCGTTCCACGCCAGCGACATTCCCAATTTGAACGGTTACGTTGCTATCGTCACAGGAGGTATGTTCATCCTTCGGTGCCGACAAAGCCCCAGGATTATAGAAGAGCTGGCATTCACCGATTGACTGTCATAGGAAATTCCGGTATCGGCGTTGAGACCACGCTACAGCTCGCTCTCCATGGCGCTCGAGTCTACGTCGCCGGGCGCTCTCCGGACAGAGTCCACAAAGCAATCGCCGATATGGAAGCTTCTCACAAGGAGTCGTTAGATCTCCATCCACTGATAATGGACCTGCAAAGCCTCCAGAGCGTCAAAGACGCCGCAGATTTATTCACGAAGAAGGAGTCACGCCTGGACATTCTCATCAACAATGCCGCTGTGCGTAGCATCGTTCCACCATCACGCCATCACATATCCTTCATCCGATATGATCCCCACTGACACAAAACCTCGATGCAGATCATGGCAGTCCCCTACAAGCTCACCCCCAACGGTTTCGAAACCCAATGGCAAACCAATCACCTCGCCCCCTTCTTCCTCGTCCAACGTCTCCTCCCCCTCCTCAAATCCACAGCCGCAGCCAGCCCCTCCAAATCCCGCGTCCGCATCGTCAACGTATCCGCCGAAGCAGCCCTCAGGGCACCCATAGCACCCAAAGCGCTAGACACCACCACGCCGAACCTAGAACACATCACCGGACAAATGTCAGGATGGTAAGCCATTTCCCACTCAGCACTCCATACCCCTAACACAACCTACCGGCTCCTCCACTGACTTCAACCCGCACCAGGAAACGCTACGGCCACTCCAAACTCGCCTCCATCATCCACGCCCGCGCCTTGCACGACCGCCTGGCGTCCGAGGGCATTACAGCTTACTCCCTTCATCCGGGCATCATAAAGACGAATCTCCAATCCGCCGATCACTCTCTCTTCGGATCCGTCCTACGCGGCGCTTTTGGCTTGGGCATCATGCCTGGTGTTGTTTCTGTGGCGGATGGTGCGAGGACGACTCTGTATTGTGCGACTGCTGAGCGGGCGGTGGAGGGCAGTGGGAGGTATTTCTTGCCGTTTGGAGAGGTTGATGGGAAGCGGAGTGGGAAGTGGTGAGTTTTTCCTTGTTTTAGTTTTGGGGGTCTTTGATTGGTGATTGGAAGGCTGAGGGTGCTGTTGACGGCTCTTGTGGCTTTGACTTGTATGTTACTCGATTGGTGCTGATTTCGAAATATATAGGTGCGACGATCAGAAGACTGTTGATAGGCTGTGGGTGGAGAGCGAGAGGATGATCGGTGAGGCGGGCTTCTGAGGTGGACCTGTTGCAGGCTGCGAGAGGGTTGAAGGTGGCTGGAGGATGGGGATGTGAGTTGTAGGCATGGAAGGAGCATGAGTGTGTTAGGATAATGATGATAACATGGATCCAGTAGTCTGGAAATATCATGTATGTCCGGAATACGTTATGATTGATTAAAGTAACAAAGACACCTTGATCGGAAGTCGCCCGAAGCTCTCTGCTTGGGAAAATATTGTATGATCATAATACACCTACGATTCACCTTGTTAGATAATTGATTGAATACCGTTATAATTCTAAGTATATTTCGACCTACTTTAGCTATTGATAATGGAGGGGAAGACAGTTGGTCAGGAGAATTCGAAATAACAACAGCACGTTACTAACTCGCCCTCATACAAAACAATCTGTCCCTCCTCATTCATCCCTTTGAATCCGAGCATCCCATACCAAGCTTCCTCCCCCCAGCCTATCCCGAACGCTCTCTTTACGCCGCACGGTGACCCAGGATTCAAAGACTTGCGAGCTATGAAAAGCACACATCTTATGTCAGATTATCCAACAACCGATAGACGAGGGTGCCGTACCATACAACGTTTAACAAGAGAGACCTTCCCCAGATCCGCAACCACCTCACCCCGTCAACACCTGTCGCGGATCCCTCCAAACACGATCCACAACCCCCACCCATTCCCACCACCCCTCCCCACCCCTCACCCCATCCCCCCTCCCCACCACAGGCGCCACACGCCATCGCTCACCCCCCTGCGTCAACTCCTCGCTAGCTCCAACACTCGTCGCAAAGCGAAACTCTTCAGCTGGCCACTCCAAACCCCTATCTCTCAGATCATCAGTCACATCGGGTCGATTAGGCGGCCAGCTGCTATCAACTGGGAATGCGAATGGGGGTTTGCGTATGGTGAGTTCAAGGCTGATGCGTGTTGGAGGGTTGGGGGATGGTTGAGCTAGGCGGACTGAGGTCCAGGAGGCGAGGGCGGAGGGGATGTGGGCGTTGGTGGATAGGGTGAAGGTTTGCGTGTATGAGATTTCTTGTGGTGGTGGGTTGGGGGTTGGGGTGAGGTGGGTTAGAGGGATTGTCCATCCGGAGGGGCCGATGGTGATGGAGATTGTGCTTGTTGGGGAGGGGGGTTGGAAGGTGGGTGGGTTGCCGGTGAGGGTGATGGTTAGGGTGGAGTTGGGGACTGGTGCGTTGTCAGTATGCAGTTTTTCGAGATGATGGAGTACAGGGTGGATAGCTGGGATGGGGGTTGATCGGAAGTAGGGTAAGCTCGTGGGAATGCAGTAGCGTTCCAATGTAATGGTGAGGAAGGGCGCCTTTGAAAACAGGGCATGGCCCCGAGACTTGTCTCAAGCGCCAATGCTTTCAAGCAGACAACAACATATGAGATGGTGCGTACATTCGGCGACGATTGAAGCCAGCGGCCTAGTGAAAATATAGATCCGATCGATACGCCCAGTTGAGTTCCGGAAGACGACATCGAGCGAATCCCAACGGTGGCGGTTAAAGAAAGCCTGATAGGTATCTGGTGGTTGCAGAACTCCATTTGGACTGATATCCCCAGGACAAACAAACGTGGTGTTCAGGAACAATGCTCCACCACCGGGATTGCCGCTAAGTGTGCGATAGAACTTCGGATGGACTCTATAGGTCGGATCTTGCGGATGCTTCCGCGCTAAGTAAGGGTTGATAGTCTCGAAAGCATCCCGGTAGTTGTGCGAATTGATCAAAAACTCTTTCTCCCAGTTCTCAATGTCGGTGACCGAGGACTCGGATACGGCGCTTTGCGTTGAGACGGTATGGCCGACGACTTTGCCTGTAAGACCATCGAAGACTGGACCTCCGGAGTTTCCTGTCAAGGGAACTCAGTACTTATGGACGTTGTCGGTGGAGGATGGATGACTTACCGGGGAATTGATCAAGGTCGGTGGTGTAAGTCCCACATGAGTCGATATCGTGAGCGAAGGGAGAAGGATTCCTATGGAAAATTTTGGGATCAGCATCCTGGCCGAGGATAGTACTGGAGCGACTGGTCTCTCGTATGAGCAGAGTGCAGGCGAGTGAGGAGAGCAGTGACAGTGCTGGAGAGGAAATGCCCGTTTCGTCTCATAATACTGTCGTATAGCTTAAGATCAAAACCGGTACTTGACTGTTGACGCGACAAGGACAGAGCTCTGACGTTTCCAGGGAACCACTCTTTCGCTATTTTGAGGGCGATGCAGATCGCAAGTCGTGTTCTGGGGGCATTGGCCCCTTTTGATTGACATACAACATAGAGTCACTAGATTGAGCTTTCGACTTTGAAACCTATCCGTGAATGATAATGTAGGTCTCGAAACAACATACCTGTTGAAAAGCGCGTGTCGAAGCACGTGGGATCTTGGAGAGATCTTCATCGGTGTTCCTAACGGATGACCAGCATTGTAGACGGGACTGCCAAATCTCGGCGGCTTGCTCGCGAGCTCTACTTTCTTCAGCTGCTGAAATTTCTCGGAAGTTCCTTTCAGCTTGATTACTGCGTTGTCCCATTTCCGTGCCCACTTGGCAATGCCATCAGAGTCTGTGGCGTCTTGGTATTCGCCTGGCGCATCGCAAAGCATCACTCTGGGAAAGTGCATCATTCAGCAACCTCACCATGAATGCTCGAACATATGTACCCACTTTTCGATATCAAAGACCTGATTGGCGGCGAACCTCTTTCCTTTCACATCACCGGACCAGCCAAAGACGACTTTCAGTGTATGCAACTCGTTCTTCAGGAGTTGTGGCAAAAGGCAGTGTCCTGCGGTGCCTACAGTTCCGTTGCCCAAATGATAACCCGAGGCCCAGTCTGATCCGGCAATAGATTCGGTTTCAAGGGGAAAGCGGCTGATGAAGGAAGTAATGCCCCCTGAGTCGGCACCGTCTGCTGGCCACGTCATTCTTTCTAATGCATCTTTGGCGTCTCCATTGGTGATATGTAGTGAGGGATTGTGATTGAGTAGAAGTGTATCTATGATGTTCCGCTGATCGTGTTTTACGCAAGATGAAATGTTTCGGTCAAAGTGGGCACCTAGAGTAGGCACCAGCCACGCATTCGGGCCTGTAGGGTCATAGATCCAGTCACCTCCTTCTACTTCAGTCCACCCATAGCTCGCATCGAGGGTAGTAATCAAGCAGGTGGCATGCACGTTACTGCGTATAGTCAGTTTCTCTCAAGGTGATGTGCTCTTTCAGGCTAGGACTGATACAGCAAGCTAGCTATAAGGGAACAGTGGAAGCAACATAATGATATCAGGAAGCCTCGTTACGAGTCTTCGGAATAGTGAGGCCGCGGAGGTAGAGAATAATAAGAGTCGCCCAGCGTTATGTAGCTCACAATTCTAGCAGAGCATTTGGAATGCTATAGCCCCGCCGTTACGAGCCGGAATATCCTGTGTTCACAGATCTTGCCCCTCTAGCCAACATTCAACTTACTAGCTAGCCAAAGGTGGTGGTCGTACCTTACTTTTCAACGCCAGCAAGTCCAACCTCTAATTTGGCTAGCTGCAATGTTTCACTACCAGCATCAAGCCGGTGGTCAAAGGCTGCTGTGTGAGGATCATTGTGAGATTGATCATTGACTGCCCAATCATCATACCTCTCGACCAAGGGCATGTTGTATGGACGTACGAACGGCACGAGGACGACATCAATTTGTAATCGCAAACAATCTGTCACTTCGTGCAAGCTTCTCTGACAAGTTTATGGCAACAGTCCTTTTACAAAGACATAGGTCGACCAAAAGCTTTAGGGCGATTATGGCCAGAGACGGTCTTGTACGTGACGGCGCGTTTGGCGCTTGTTGGCCTAGCGCCGGAGGTTTTCCGGGGAGTTTCTATACCAGCGCCGTTCCCACAGAATATTACTATAGCGTAAACTATAACTTATCCTCTAAGCTATACCTACTTTTAATAGTAATTAGAGGGAGATATATTATTATTACTATAATATTACTATTAATATTACTATTACCCTACTATTATCCT
>JAABUL010008305.1_pt1 | contig 10641 bp, 1 predicted proteins | sample 5559151 | NCBI WGS metagenome assembly JAABUL01 (sample SAMN10711876, study PRJNA513368) | rock metagenome | isolation source: Antarctica rocks | place: Antarctica: Victoria Land, Pudding Butte sud | reverse complement strand
CTTAGAATTTGTTGTTAAACATCTATTGCTATTGTTCGAAAAAATATCTTTTCAACTAATATTAAAATATTAAAGCTTTACTTTAAGAAATTAAAGATTGTAATAAACAAAAAAAATATACAAAAAATAAATTATTAAAATGTAAACAAGATAAGCTTTTGTATAAATTACAAAAGAGTATATATTATTATTACTAAAAATATTAAAGATATATTTTAAATAACAAATTTTAAAAATTGCAACTATATTATTGTTGCGAAAACTACTAGTATTGTTAATTAATCGATTTTGTCTATAATAATTATTAAGAAGATAAATATTCTAGTTAGATAAATTGCAAACAATATTAATAGTAATATATTATTTAATACTAGCAATACTAAATACTCTAATAATAATTTTTGTTACAATTCTAGACTAGACAAACTTTGCTCTTCGATTACTCTTTGAATCTTTGCTCTCTAGTCTTAGATATACTACAAGTAATATCTAGCGTCTTGATACTTATAGTACTTATATCTATTTTCTATATATAGTTAGTTCTACATAGCTAGTATTTTTGTTAATTAACTATATACTAGTTATTAAAGCTCTAACTCTAATATAATACTAGCTATCTTTTTAGAAACAATCTTGCGAATTATACTTTAAAGATATTTATATTTGCTAATTTTTTTCTTTTTAAGATATATTTTAGATATAGAGTTATTAAAGCAGTTCTAGATATAGAACTACTAGAACAAATGTTTTACGAAATATAATTAAGTCGCAACAATAGATATTTTTGAAAAAGACGTGCAACTTAACAATAATAAATTTTGTTAATTTTCTAAATAAGTATTCTCTAATTCTTATTATTTAAGTTGAAAGAAGTTTTATAAGAAAGATAGTAAATTTGCTAGAATAGATAGACAACAAATTGTTTTAATTACAACTTAGTAATTTTGCTAGAATAGACAAGCAAGTCTGCTAGAATTAACATCTATATTGCAATATTGTTGTTTTCGAACAATATTTTTTTACTTTGCGCAAAGCTTACTACGTAATATAATATTTAATTAATATTTGTTTTTAATATTGATAATCTTGCTTCGATATTTACTAACTTAATTAAACAAAATAAATTGTACAATATTTAATTAGAGCAAATATATTTAAACAAAGTATTCTATCTAAATTTATATCTTTACTTATTACTTTAATATTGTTTATAACTATTAAAATTTATAGTATTTGTACAAATTTATTACAACAATATATTGCAATTTTGCTATAAAAAATTAAGTATTTTATTCTAACTTTAAGTCTTGTAAGAATATTATATTTTAAGATCGATTTTACTATTAATTAAATATTGAAATTTTGCTATTTTTGTTAGAATTATAGTTGCAAACTTTATTCGAACTTGTTTTTAAAAACTCTAAACTAATCAAATTTAGCAATAATTTTCTTAAAAATGTTAATATATTATTTTTATTTATTAAGAAATTTAAATATAAAACTAAAATTAAAATTAATCGATTTTTATTTTATTAGTTTTTCTTTAATTACAATTGTTGTTAACAAGAAATTTAAAAAAACTTTGCAAAACTTTTATATAGCAATAACTTTGTTAAAAATATAATTAAAAATTTCGTATATTAATTTAAGTATATTAATAGCATCTATTTTTGCGTGCAATATCTAATATAATATAGAAAAGATCGAAACAAAAAAATTGTATAATTAGAGACAAATTTAAATAAAGTTCGAATTATTTGTAAGAGTTTATAAAAAAAGCAAAATATAAAGTAAACTAAAAATAAAGTATAAAAGAAGATAGCTAATATACTAATTAAGAAACAAAATAAATTAATTAAGAAATTTAATTATTGTAAGCAATTTAAATCTATTTATTATTTATTGTCTTGTTAAAATCTTAGCAACAATGGCAACAATTATAATATATTTTTTTACAAATTAAATTAATAGAATTGCGAATATCTTAACAAAATCTATAAAAATAGCTTGCTTAAGATCGAGAGATTAATATATAACAATATTGAATTTCTTAATTTAGTTGTTTTTTTAAGTAATTAAAAGAAATTCGATTAATAGCAAATAGTATTTTTTGTTAAATTTAAAATCTATTTTTGTATATTCGATAGCAAATTAGTTAAGCTAATATATACTACAATTAAATATACAAAAACTATTTTTAAAAATATTAGATATTATCTATTAAATTAGGGCAACAATTTTGTTCAACTTTATAGTATATTAGCTAAACTAATAGCAAATCTCTATATTTAATTTAACAAATCTAATTAATAATATAGAAACTTTATTAAGTTTATATTTTCTAATTTTGCTATAAAATCTTCGAAAATCTTGAACAAATATATAATTTAATTTATATTAATTGTAGCAAATATTAAGTTGTTCGAAAATTAAAAAATATATTAATTTAATTTAAGATTAAACAACAAATTGTATAATTAATTTGTTATTATAATTAATATAATTAATATTAATAACTTAATTTCTCGATTATATAATATGAATTTTAGAATAAAACAAAAGAAAAATTATTAATTGTTACAAGCTAGTACGCGTAATAGATTTATTATTATACAAATAGACAAAAATCGAAATATTATATATAAGCTTACAAATAAATTCGAAACTTATAACAACAAATTAATTAATTGTATAATTAAATCAAAGGCTTTTTTTAAAACAAAATTAATTTTTTAATCTTAAATATTTAAAAATAAAATTAAAAAGAAGAATCTTTGTTAAAAGTATTTGTATTTAAAGTATTGTTTTAATTATTTTAATATTTTTTGCAAAAACAAGTTAGTTAAAATTAAAGAAAAATCTGTTATTAAGTTTAAAATTTATAATATTAGTAATCTTAAGTTAATAGTATTTAAAGAAAAGAGTAGCTTTAATATCTTAAATAACAACTTAGATACCTTTAGCAAATCGAAAAACTAAATATTTCTAACAAAAATTGCAGTTTAAAATAGAAACTAATATTTATATAAAAAATAATAAAAAAGCTTAAAATTATATTTAATTTATAAGATAAAATTTTGCTTGTTAAAGTCGAACTTAGTTCTAGTATTATTAATAACAAATTGTTTAACAATTAGCAATTAGATTTTTATATTAAAATTTGTTTAAATTAAGTCTATTTGTTTTTTAATAAATACTATATTAAAATAATACTACTTATCGATATCGAAGTTTTCGATAAAATTCTTATTAATAGAAAATTTGTTAAATTTTATAAATTTTCTATTATATTGTTTCAAAACTTTATTAAATTGTATCTAGTTAATAACAAATCTATCTTTAATATTATTTATATTGCTTAAATTATTGTTAATCTTAGCAAATATATTAATATCTTATAATATTTAATAATTGAACTAAAATAATTCGCAATTATTTTCGATATATTTTGAATTAAAAAATATAATATATAAATTAGAAACAATATATAATCTCTTAAGTTTAATTTTAATTATTGTATAAAGTACTATTTGTTAAATTAATAGTTGTTAGAGATTTTTAGCAATTAACGCAAGCAGCTAAAATATTTGTTTTCGAATTTTTTTAATAAAATTAATATTTGTTAAATAAGTATCTTTGCATTTTTAGAGTTTGCTATTAAGAAAAATTACAAAACAATTATAATATTGCTCGAGCACTTTGTTATACTAAATTAATTAAAAAAAAATAGATATTTAGCTTGTGTTGCAAATAGCAATATTAATATAGATATTACAATTATTACTTTCGATAATTACAACAAATTCTATATTAAATTTAAATAAAAAATTTCAAATATAAAAAAATTTAAAAAGCAAATATATTTAAAATTTAAATAATAAGTTAAATTTTTTAACTTGCAAGAAGTTAACAAGTTGTTGTTTAATAAAAATATTAATTATATTATTAATTTTGTTTTAGAAGCAACTTCTTTAATTAAGAAAGTTTACAATATATTTTGTAAAAAAAAAAGATTATTAAAATCTATTTAAATAATATAAAAAACAAAAATTAAATTTGCAATAGTATTTTATAGTATATTGTTTTTATTTTTATAGTTAAAAAATCTGATAAAGATTTGCGTATTTGTATAAATTATAGAAATCTTAATATTCTAACAATTAAAAATTGCAATACTTTATTATTAATTAGAGAAATCTTGCAACAATTATATAAAATTAAATACTATAGCAAATTTAATATTATTGTTGTCTTTAATAAGATTTAAATATATTTTAATAATAAATACAAAATAGTCTTTATTATTTGTTACAATCTATTTACGTATATTGTAGTACTTTTTGAATTGTATAATATTTTAATTATATTTTAGTTTTTTATTAATAAAATTCTTAATTTCTATTTAAACAATTTTTGTATTATCTATATAAATAATATCTTAATCTACAATAATATTAAGAAAAAATATAAAAATTATATAAATAAAAATTTTGCTAAATTTTATAACGCAGATCTTTATCTAGATATTAACAATTTTTTTTTATTAAACAAGTTAAATATCTAGATCTAATTATTATTATTAAAGAAATTCGAATAAATTTCGAGAAAATTAAATATATTTTTAAGTAAAAAATTTCTATTTGTATACACAATATATAGATTTTTCTAGATTTTGTCAATTTTTATTAATAGTTTATCTATAATTATTCAAATCTAATTAAATCTTTGTTAGTATTTAGTAAATTTAAAAACAAAATTTTTAGTTTTTTAAAACAATTTAATAATTTTAAAGATTTTGTATTTAAATTTTTTAAAAAAGTCTTTATTAATTAATTTATTCTATATTATTTCGATTTCAATTTAAAGATTTAAATTAAAAGCAATATTTTTAATTTTATAATTGTTGTTGTGCTTTTATAGATAGATTCAAATAGATTGTTTTACTTAATAATTTATATATTTAAAACTATATTGTTCGTAGAGTGCAACTACAAAATTTATAACAAAAAATTGTTAACTATTGTTTGCGTTTTTAAAAAATAATATTTAGAGTATATCGATATATTTGTCGAGCAATTTATAAAATTATTATTGATTATTGTAATTTAAAGTATTTTATAATTATTAAGCAACTTAATTGTTGTTAAACTTGCTAAGTCGAGTTTCTATTTAACTTTAATTTTAAAATTATCTATTAATTAGATATACTAAATATAAAGTTAGACAATTTAATTAAACAATTATAGAATTTGTTTGTTAATAAAAACAATTTTTGCTATTAGTTTTAACAATAAATAGTTTTTAAACAATATAAATTAAAATTAGATATAGTTAAAGCTATTGTATTAATTTTACTATTATTAAATATTATTTACAATTTAGTAATAAAGTTAATTTGTTTGTTTCGAAACTCTATTAAATTTGAATTAATTGCTAACAAAAGAATTGCAAAAATTTGCAAAAAGTTTACTTAGATTTTGCTAACAATTAACAAAAATATAAAATTATTTATACTTTTATTGTTTGTAGTATTTGTACTACTTTAATAAGACAAACTTCATTTTGCTAAATTTCTTTTTTTAGTTTCTTTGTTTGTTATTGTTATACTTACAAAATTTTTGATATTTTTAGCTGTTAATTTTGTTTTTTTTTCAAATATATTTGGTTTGTCTATAACTTAGCTATCTATATTTGCAATTTTTTTTATAATTTAGTTTTTGTTTGTTGTTGCAATTAATTTAACAAAAAAAAAGAAAGCTAAGATAAAACTTAATTTTAAAGTTTTTGCTTAATAGATATTAGAAATATATTTGTATAATAAAGAAATAGAATAGATTATTTGGATTAAAAAAGCTAATAAATAAAAGATTTTAACTATTTTTTGCAAAACAATTAAGTTAAAACTCGAGAATAGTACAATAATTAAATATTTAATAATTAATATTAAGTATCTATTTATTTAAAACAAAATATATATATTTTAAAATATAAATAAAATTTTTTGAGTTAAAGCAATTAGATTTTAGTATAAATTATTAAGTACTAAATACTTAAATCGAATAATTATTTTCGAAAAAATATAGTATTATTACTATTAATCTATATTGTATTTAGATATCAAAAAATATATTAAAAATTGCTTTATATATAAATATATTAAATTATATTACAAATATAAGTATAATCTATTAAAAATTTTGTCTATTTTAGATTGTTATTAACAAAATATATTCTGCAACTTTATTATTTCTTTGTTGCTATATTATTATAGAGAAAAGATTTTTCAATATATTTTAATAATAATCGATAGACTATTTAAGAGTAAAAAATTTATATTTATAAATTCTTTGAAAATTAAGATTATTGTTCAAATTTTTATTAATTTTGTCTAATATATTAAGAATTTCTCAATTATTATTGTTTTCGATAGAGATATTTAATTTATTGTTTATTTTTGATAATATTTTTGCAAAAGATTAAGAATTAAATCTAAATTATCAATTATATTTTATTTAGAAATTGATAATTAAATTAAAAATATAAATATTGTTTTTAAGCAATATCTTCGAGTATATATACAATACAATTAGAATAACTAAGTTAGTTACTTTGTTATTATCGAATTTGTTGCAAACAACTATATTAGCAAGTCTATTAACTTATTATTTTTCTTTATTGCTAAAAACTATCTATTACAATTAGATCTAAAATTATTTGAAGTTTTTTCTAATAATAGTATATTTAGAGTTTATTATAATATAAAGAATGTCGACAAAATTGTTAAAAAAATCGAGATTTTATATAACTTTTTTTGTTAAAAACTTGTTTAAACTTAAATTAAATAAGTAGAATTTACTAATTATAAATATATTGCAATTTCGAAGTTTAAAATCGATAATTAGATTATATTTAATATTCGAAATATTAAAACAACTTAATTATAAAAATTTCTAAAATATAAGAATGCAAACTTCTACAAAATTATTCGAGCAATTAATAATTATATCTACAAACTAGAATTGTTTGAGTTAATAAAAATTTATTTAGTATTCTATCTATAGTTTTTGTATTTTAACAAAAGTAAGTTTTTATTAGATTAACAAATTAAGTTTCTATTGCTTGTTAATATTGTTAACAATATTATTAACAATGATTTCGAATATTATATTAAAGATATCGAGATATTATAATACAATATATGTAAGAATAACAATAATTTAAATTTAAATTTAATTGTTACAGATTACAGACGCAAAATGCTATAGTATTAAATTTTCTTCATAGACTACACAAATTACAATAATAGATCTAAATAATTGAACTATTTAATAGCTAATAGTTGTTCTAACTTTGTTATTAATTTCTACTATTAATATTTAGACGCAACAAAATTTTACTAAATATTTAAGATATCTTTTGATTAAGAATCTAGTAAGTAGAATAATTTGCGTCTATATATTTTTTGCGCTCTACTATTACTATTGTTAAATTTCGCTTAATATATATCTACAATTTTTGTTATTATATTTAGAATCGATCTCGAAAACGCATTGTTAGTATATTACTATTGTTAAAAGTTATTTGTTATATATTTGCAATCAAAATTAAATAATTTTTCAAATTAGACAAATTCGATATATTACTTTGTTTTCTGCGTTAGTTAACAAGAATTTCGAAAATATATTATCGATATATTGCTATTGTTAAAAGTTATTCGATATATATTCGCAGTTCTTGTTGTTGTTTTTATAGTACTTTTGTTAGATATTTTATAGATATTATTTCTAAATATCTTTCGAATACGAGTTAACTTAATATTTCTAAATATATATACAATTGCGTATAAATTGTTGTTAAGATACTTTTATATTATTTTCTCTCTCTATATAACAAATTTAGACAAATATATTCGAATATAGTCAAAATTCAACAAATTTCGACTTTTCAATATTATTATTTCTTTTGTTGTTGTCAATCTCTTCTCAAATTATATAATTGATCGACTTTCTAAATTTTCTTAGATATAATTAACTTTTTAAATTCTCTTAAACGCAATCGATTTCTATTTTGCTATTAATTTTTCGACTTTTGTATTATATAATCTAAATTTTTTCTTAGAATTAGAATTAGTAATCTTTTGTACTTTCTTAATTTTTAATATTTAATGTTTTCTTAAAATTTAATTTTTTCTTTTTCTTTTTCTTGATCTTGTTGTTGTTTAACAAATTGTTCGAAACTTGATTTTTATTGTTTAACAATTGTTCGACATTTAATTTCGAGTATCAAATTGTATTCGACAAATATGCTCGATACTAATTAAAGATAGTCGAAAATTAACTAGAATATTATTTGCAATATGTATGTTTTTTGTTTTGCATATTATTGTTTTTTGTATATTTTATTTTAAAAATTTTGATTAATTTTCTCTATTCGACAAATTTATTTTTTTGTTCGATATATATTGAAAACTTTAATTTTAATTATCGAATAATATTTGATATATACTTAATATTAATCGAAATTTGTATTTAACAAATATTCGAAATTAACTAAAGTTAACTAAAAATATTAACTAAAAAACTCGATATTGCTTTGTCGAAGTTCGCAAATAGAAAAAAAAAATAGTATTACAATTTCAAACTAGATAGATTTTGCTTTTTAATTACTTTTCGAGTTTTTGTTTTTTAGTTTCGAATATACTACAAGTAATGTCTAGCGTCTTAGCATTTATAGTACTTATATCTATTTCCTGTATATAATTAGTTCTACATAGCTAGTATTCTTGTCAATTAACTATATACTAGCTATCAAAGCTCTAATTCTAACAATTTTGCTATTAATTAATTTTATTATTTTATTAGATATACTTACAACAAATATATAAAGCAATAGATTCTTTTAATTATTAATAGTTTTAAATTTTATATAACTTTAAAGTTTCTAAATTTAATAATGGCAAACAATATTATTTTGTTTAAATTCTCTTCTTATTCTACTTATATAATATAGTTGTTAAATATAAAGATATTTTAAATTTTTATTTTATATTATAATTAAGCAATTAATTATACTATTATAGTTAGATAATGAGATAATATTAGACTATAAATTTGGGAATATTTGTTATTAGTACTAGCAATCTATCTGCAATATATATATAATCTCTTTACTTAGATCTTAGAATCTTAGCTACTTAATAGATTATTAGATTATATAGTGCAATTTATATATATATTGCAATAAATCTCTGTTGTTATATATAGTTGTCTATTAATCGAAACTTTGTTTCTATCTTATTATATTAAAGTTTAGTACAAAAATTTAGTTACAACAACAAATATTAGAATATCGAACTATTAATATATTTCTAAAAACAATTTTAGAAATTTAGAAATTCGGAAACTCAAAAATATAAGAAAAAAAGTATAAAAGACAGATTAATTCTAACAAACTATTAGAATCAAAATTTTCAAAAATTAGAAACACAAAATTAACAATTTAGAAATTAAAATATTATTAGATTAAAAAGTAAAAAAAAAATTAAAAATTAAAAAATTAAAAATAGCAATAAGAATTGTAAATTCGAAAATTAAAATATTTTATTAAAATTGCAACTAGTATTTATTGTTAAAATAATAAATTGTTTGCTAACTATAATAATATTATTATTAAAAGAAATTTCTTAGCAATATAATTAATCTATTTGTTTAAAAACAAAAATACTATTTAAATTTTTTTTTAATAGAAACTAGACTAATTGTTCGGATCGATTTTCCCCCGAAATCTATAATCCGACCCGAAAGTTATATCTAGTTAGGCCAAGTTTAAACCTAATATAGTTAGTATTTTCATAATTTATGCAATTCGATTTCAACTATTAGAATCGAACGATTAGTCTAATAGAAACTAAAATAGATTTTTAATATAAAAATATTTGTTAACAATAAATCGACAACTAATTAAAAAAAACAATAGATCAAGAATATCTATTTATGAACAATTAAAAAAATAGAAAAGTAAGAAACAAGAAAATAGTACAAAATTAAGAAAAAAAAAGAGAATCTTTTTTTAATATTTTTGCAAAAAAAAAAAAAGATTTGCAAATTAAAAATATTATTTTTTGAATTAACTATTACTATTAGTCTTTTTAATTTAATAATTATTATTTTTACTATTTGTTATTAAACTAGTTTCTTAAAAACAATATTTTAAAATAACAAAAAAATTGTAGAACTTTTTTTTAATATATTTATATTAATAGTAAGTCTATTTAATAATTCTATAGAAATTGTAGAGTTTTATTACTATATAATTTTTATATCTTTTCTAGAAATACTAGAAATATTGTATTTTAATAGATTTAATATTATTAATTTTTTAAATTAATTCTTAAATTGTTGTAATAAATATAAAGTTATTTTTTAATATAAAATTATTAAGTTGTCATAATACTACAACAAAATTATAGAAAATTTTATTAAATTTATTGTTATTTAAATAGATAGAAAAAAATTTGAAATAATTAATAAATTAAAAAAAAAAAAGAGATAGAAATTAAAATTAGAAAATTAACTTTTGTATTTTTTTAAAATTTTTGAAAAATATATTAAAAGCAGAGTTAAATAATATCTATAAATATAG
>JAABUL010008303.1_pt1 | contig 10643 bp, 11 predicted proteins | sample 5559151 | NCBI WGS metagenome assembly JAABUL01 (sample SAMN10711876, study PRJNA513368) | rock metagenome | isolation source: Antarctica rocks | place: Antarctica: Victoria Land, Pudding Butte sud | reverse complement strand
CGGATCGGTCTCGAACAGCTGATCTCCGCACGGCATCGGACCCATACCCACAGCCTCGCCGACTACCCACCTCAACCGCGCGAACGACACACCCGAAACCGCGGGTTACTGACCCACGCACCTAGGGCCGGGGGGTTGTCGCCCGCCCAGACGGGGGAGGTCACGGCGATCGTGGGTGCCGGTAAGGGCATGGGGGCCACCGAGCGGGACATCATCACCGCCCTGGCGGTGGCCGATCAGGAGTCGGGGTTGCGCAACTTGGCCAACGACGGCACCGACCCCCGCCTGGAACCGGACCAGAAGGACGTGTCCCGCTCGTTGACGTTGCCCCATGACGGGGTGGGCCATGACCACGGGTCGGTGAACGCATTCCAACAGCAGTACCCCTGGTGGGGGTCGCTGGAAGAACTCATGACACCGGCGATCGCCGCACAGAAGTTCTTCGCGAAGCTGCTGGCTCTGCCCGGGCGGGAATCCATGCCGGTGACGGTGGCCGCCCAAACCGTGCAGCAATCCGCCTCCCCCGCCGCGTACGCCGACAACGAGGCGCGGGCCCGCGGGCTGTACGCCCAGTTCAAGGACACCGCGGCGATTGCCCCCTCCATCAAGGTCGGTGATCCGACCGGGGGGGCGGCCACCCCGGGGACGGGGTGCCCCGGTACCCCCGGCGGGGGTGGGTCCGGCCCGATCGGTGTTGTCGTCAACGGGGTCACGGTGACCCTGCCCCCGCAGGCTGGTGTGGCGGGCACCCTGACGTTCCCCAACCAGGCCTCAGCGACCGCGGCGGCGGCGGCCCTGTCCTATTTGGGCACTCCGTATTCCTGGGGTGGTGGCGGCCCGGGCGGGCCGAGTGTGGGCATCCGCGACGGCGGGGTCGCCGACTCCTTCGGGGACTACGCCAAAGTCGGTTTCGACTGCTCCGGCTTGACGGAGTTCGCCTACGCGCGGGCGGGCATCGAGACAGGTGGGGTGACTGGTGCGTCGTGGGAAGGCGGGCAAGCCGGCCCGCACTACTCCTACAACGACGCCCTGCCGGGCGACCTCATCTTCTATGGCTCGCCCTCTCACCACGTGGCGATCTACCTCGGGAAGGTCGGTGACCGTCAGCTGATGGTCGAGGCCCCCCAGTCCGGGGACGTCGTCAAGGTCTCCACCGTCCGCACCGGCGGCGACTTGGTCGGCGTCGCCCGCCCGACCGCGAAAGCAGGAGGCACACAGTGAGCACCCACAACCCCAGCACGCCTCGGACCCCGCCCCGCGGGCCGGGGGCCGAGGCCGTGCCCGGGGGCCCGCAGGTGCCCCGGGTGGGGGGTGTGGCCGGTGGGGTGGGCACCACCACCGTGGCGGCCCTGTTGCAGGCCACCGACGCCGGGATCATCACCGCCCAGAGCACCACCCCGGTGCAGGTGCTGGTGTGCCGCTCCACCGCCTCCTCGGTACACGCCGCCGTGACCCTGGCCGCCCGTCTGCCGCTGAGCCCGGTGTTGGTGGTGGTCGCCGACTGCGGTGACCGCCCCCCGTCCACGGTGCGCCATCGCCTGCGGATGGCCGAACCGAACCTGGCCGCCCTCGTGCTCCTGCCGTGGTGGCCCTCGCTGCGCGAGGCCGACGACCCCGCCACACGGGTGCGGACTGTGGCGTGGGGCGAGGCCGCCCCCACCCGCAGCGAACGGTCCCTGCCGGGCGTCTTGGACGCCCTGGTCGCGGCCGTGACACCGCTGGTGACCGCACCGCAGGCGCGGGCCCAAGCACCGCCCGAGGCCGACGACACCCCGACCGCTTTCTCCCACGTCTCCTAACGCAGCACCCATCGAAAGGAACCGCTCGCATGTCCTACCTACTGCTCGTCACCGACACCGTGACCAACCTCGCCCAAGGGGTCCCCAACCCCCCAGCGCAAGCCCCACCCGGACTGGACAAGTTCAGCGGTCAGATTTTGGGGTGGCTGAAATGGGCCTGCGGTATCGCCGCGATCGGCGGTCTCCTCGCGGTGGCCATCATGATGGGCATCGGTGTCCGCGGGCGTTCCGACACCGCGAAGAACGCCCTGTCCCACGCCCCGTGGGTGTTCGGTGCCGCCGCCCTGGCCGGGTCCGCGGCCACGCTGATCAACTCCATCCAATAGACGATGTCGGCACTCATCGCGCTGAAGATGCTGGCCGGGGTGGCTGCACTGCTCTTGGTGGCCGCCGCGGCGGTGCAGAGCGCTCGCGACTGGCCCTACCGTCACAACAGCGGCTGCCAGGGGGGTCGAACTGTCCTGTCCCACGTTCCGCATTTGTTCCTCGCGTCAGCCGTCAGCGGCGCCGCCGCGGTCTTCCTCGACGCGGCCCAGTGACGCCGTGGTGACCCGCCGTTTTGTGACCGTGTCGATCTGATCGTCAAGGAGTGTCGTCGTGAGTTTCACTACCCGAGAGTTCACCGATCGGCGTTACCCGCGGTGGTTGTGGCCCGCCGTGGGGGTGGCGGCACTGGTCGTCGTGGCCGTGCTCATCGTGGTCTTCACCGTAGGTAGTGGTGGCAACAAGGCCGGTGCGCTCACACCACCCGGGGCACCGACCGCGGGGCCCAACCCGGGCGGGTCCGCGACCACGAGTACCTCGGCGCTGCCGAATCCGGCGACCACGGGGACACGATCACCGACCGACCCGCAGTACCTCACGGCAGCCCCGGCCGGGGTCAACTTCCAGGTGGTCCACGGCCTACAGCTGCCGTTCTCCCCCATCGACGGACCCCTACGGGTCGACGGCCCCGTGGCCGCCGGCTACTCCCACACCCCCCAAGGCGCAGCCCTCGCCGCGACACAACTGGGTCTGCGGCTGCTGTACGCACCCGGTTACGAGCAAGTCATCAAACAGCAGTCGGTGACGGACCCGGCGCTGCTCGCCCAGTTTCTCGCCGCGAGGAGCTCGCAGCAGCAAGCGAGCGACAGCGATCTTGCCACCGCGGTCGCTCGGAGTGTGGGTTTCAAGGTCAGCTCCTACACACCGGACAAGGCCGTCGTCGACCTGGCTTTCCCAAACGTGAACGGAGCCCCCGGGACCTACGTCACTGGTCCGTACACCGTTCTCTGGTCGAGCGGTGATTGGAAGTTCGCCGACAACAGCAACTCTCCGTCGATAACCGTGAACAGCCTGCCGGGCTACACAACGTGGTGAGCGTCCACGGATTCGTCCCCTCGGAACAGAAAGAGGCTTGAGATGCCAGGTGGTTGCGATGCAGTCGGGAGCATCCCGATCGCTGGCGGTGCCCTGAAAACGGCCTGCAATGTCGCGTCGAATCCAGTCGGGGCGGCCGGTGATGCGGTGTCCTCGGCGGTGGGGGCGGCGGCGGATTCGGCGTTCGGGAAGGTCGCGGAGTCCACGGGTCAGGCGGCTGGGGACATGCTGCGGACGTCGATGACGTGGTGGGTGAAGTCGGATTCGATCAACCTGGACCCGTCGGCGATCGCCGATGTGCAGCGCCCTTTGCAGGGGGTGTTCGTGCTCATCATGATGGCCGGGATCCTCGGGACGGCCATCACGATGGCGGTGTCGCGGCGCGGTCAACCGGCGGCGGAGTTGTTGATGGGGGCGTTCAAGTATGTGGCCATCACCTCGCTGAGCTTGGTGGTGTTGCAGGGGGCGCTCTCTGCTGGGGATGACGTCGCTAAGCAGCTGGTGAACAACTCCGACCGCTTCGGTGAGTCCTTGGCCCAGCTGATCGGGGTGCAGACGTTGACGAACCCGGTGATGGTGTTCCTGCTGGGGGTGCTCGTTTTCCTGTTGGCGTTGGTGCAGTGGATTTTCGGGTTCATCCGCCAGGCCGGGATTCTGGTGTTGGCCTCGATGATCGCGTTCGCCGCGGCGGGGCAGCTGTCCTCGTGGGGTCGGCAGTGGTTCCCGCGGATCGCCTCGGCCATCGTCGCCCTGGTGTTGTACAAGCCGATGGCGGCGATGATTTACAGCATTGGGTTCACCTTCATGGGCGCCGGCCGGGACTTGTCGACCGCGGTGATCGGGGTGATGGTGATCGCCCTGGCGGTGATCGCGCTGCCCGCGATGATGAAGTTCTTCTCCTTCGTCGGCAACGGCATCGGCGGCGGTGGTGGCGGTGGGGGTTTGGCCCTGGCCGCTGCCGGTGGTGCGGCCGCGTCCCGCTTCATGGGCGGTGGCGGCGGTGGGGGTGAGGCTCCGCCACCGCAGGGCAACACCTCGACGTCGCAGTCCTCCTACATGAACTCCACCGGCCCAGGCACCGGCCAAGCCGACCCCGATCCCGGCCCGGGCGGGGGTAGTGGTCCCGACGGTGGTGGTGGCCCGGGTGGCGGCCAAGCCCCGGCCTCAGACGCCGACGGGGCGGGCGGTGCTCCCTCGGGTGCCGACGCGAACATCGACGGCGGCGAGAACAGCGGTGCTGGCGGGTCGGGCGGTGGCCAACCCGATGGTGAGGTCGCCGCCAGCGGTGGGGGTGCGGGCAACCCGATGCAGAACGCGGCGGATGACGCGGCCGGTGAGATCGGCGACGCCGGTGGCGGGGCCGATGTGGGTGCCGGTGGCGGTGCCGATGTGGGTGCCGGTGTGGGCGGCGGTGAGGGTGCCGCAGCTGGTGGGGGCGAAGCCGCAGCTGGTGGGGGCGAAGCCGCAGCTGGTGGGGGCGAAGCCGCAGCTGGTGGTGCCGCTGCCGGTGGTGGTGGTGCCGCTGCGGCGGCGGGCCCGGTGGGTGCGGGGATCGCCGCGGCGGGCATGGCGATGGACAAGATCGACGCGGCCGCGGATTCCGCGTCCTCGACGATGACCGGATCTGACGGCGATGACGACGAGACCTCTGGAGGTCAGTGATGAGCGGTGATGTGCGGGGTTACGGCGGGTACCGGTTGGCCACCGGGTTCGGGATCGGCCGGTTCTCTGGCCGCCAGGTCAGCCTCGTCGCGGTGACCGCGGCGGTCGTGCTGATCACGATGAACTTCTCCTTCGGGGTGGCGTTGATCATGGCGGCGGTCGCGGTGCCGGTGATCGTGGTCGGGGTGGTGCCGTGGGGTGCGGCGCGACGCACCATCGCCCAGCGAACCTCGTGGTTTCTCCGCCGCACCGAGGCCCGTACCCGGTCCTTGGATGCGGTGGCCGCGGGCCCGTTGCGGGAGGTTCCGCGGGGGGAAACCCTGCCGGGGGTGTTGGCCCCGTTGCTGCCCTTGGATGTGGAGGACGGCCGCGGGGGCAGCCAGTGCCTGATCTGGAATCGCCGCACCGGGGTGCTGTCGGTGGTGCTGTTGGTGTCCCCGGTGGGGATCACCCTCGCTGATGCCGAGGACGCCAACTCGTGGGTGACCACCTTCGGGGGGTGGATGGCCGACCTGGGGTACAAGCCGATGATTTCCTCGGTGTCCTTCACGGTGGAGTCCTCCCCCACCGGTGGGGTCAACCAACGCTCCTACACCCAGGGCCGCATCGACCCGAACGCCCCGGCGGTGGCGCGGCAGGTCATGCACGAACTCGTCGCGTCACAGCCGACGTCGACGGCGGAGGTGGTGACCACGGTGACCATCAACTTCGACCCGTCCAAGGCCAACCCGCGGCCGAAGGATTTGATGTCCGGCGCCGCGGAGGTCGTGCGTTGGTTGCCGGGCATCGAGTCGTCGTTGACCGCGTCGGGGGCCACGGTGATCGGGCGGGCCACCACTCCGTGGCTGATCCGCCGGATTCGGTCGGCGTTCGACCCGGCGGTGCGCTCGGCGATGAGTGATGCCGACTCCTCGGAGCTGACCGAGTGGGCCGATGCCGGCCCGATCCGGGCGGAGGCCGATTGGGAGGTCTACCGCCACGACTCCGGGTACTCGGTGTCATGGGTGATGACCGCCGCCCCCTCCGGGGTGGTGCGTCAACGCATCCTGATTCCACTGACCGCCCCCGGCCCCTACAGCAGGCGGTTTTCCATGGTCTACAAACCGTTTCTGGCCTCCCAGGCTGCGGAGCAGGTGGAGCGGGAGATCAACGCCGGCGCGCTGCGTCAGGCGTGGGCGAAGAAGACGAAGAAGGACGAAACCCAACGCGACCGCGACGACCGGGCCAAGGCCCGCCAAGCCGCCCGGGAGGAATCCTTGGGTGCCGGGGTCGGCCGGTTCACCATGTATTTGACGACCACGGTCCGCAACGAGGCGACCCTGGATGCGGCGGTGGCTGATGCGGAGGAACGCGCCGCGCAGACGAAGATCCGTTTCCGCCGGGCCCGCGGGGCGCAACCGGCGGCGTTCGCCGCGTCGTTGGGGTTGGGGATCGACCCGACCAGTGCCCTGTCGCGGCGGGCTATTGAGCGGTGGATCGCGTGACCACGACCCCCATCCGTCCGTCGCAGACCCCGCCGCGTCCGGCGCAGCGGGCCACCCGCTCCAAGGGCGATCCGTGGCTGTATCGGGTGCTGGAACGCTTCCGCAAACCCGAACCCGGCCAGATCACCGCGACCGTGGTGCCCGCGGTCACCGACCACGGATTCACCCAGCGTCAGGAGAAGGCCCCGACCCCCGCGGCGGACCCCTACCGGGGGTTCACCGTCCCGGAGTTCATCCCAGGTGCCCGCGGTGAGCGGGCCCGCTTCGGCGGGTACGCCGCCAACGTCGATGCCGGGGCGTTGTGGCAGGGCACCACCGCCCAAATTGCTGGACTGTTCCCCTTCGCCGCCGCCTCGGGGGCCCGGGTGCGCGGCGTCCCGTTCGGTCGACACCTGCACACCGCGGAACCCATCGGGCTGGACCCGGCGCAGTGGTTGGTCGACGGTTTGGTCACCAACACCGGGCTGTGGGTGCAGGGTCAACCCGGGGTCGGTAAGTCCACCGCGGCCAAGAGGTTGATGGTGGGGTTGGTGGCGTTCGGGTTCACCGCCGTGGTGCCCGGTGACATCAAGGACGAATACACCGCCATTACCGAGCGGATGGGCGGGCAGGTCTTCCGCATCGGTCCCGGCCTGGACTCGTTGAACCCGTTGGACCTCGGCCCGATGCGCGAGGTCATCGCCGGGGCGGTCGGCTCGCACCGCGAGCAGCTGGTCGCCCAGGCCCGCTCGCGGCGGTTGGAGCTGCTCGAGTCGTTGTTGGTGATCGCCGGGGCACCGGCCCTTCTGCCCACCGACCGACTGTTTTTGGCTCGGGCGGTGGACCTCGCCTCGGCCGGGCACACCCGCGCCGGGGAAGGCGACCCCACCATCCCCGACGTGCTGCGGGTGATGGTCCAAGGCCCGGCCGAGCTGCGCCAGGTCCTCGTGGCCTATGAGGACCATGAGTACGAGCGGGCCTCCCGCGATTTCCGCAACACCCTGGACCTGTTGGTTGAGGGCCCGATCGCGGGCATGTTCGACCGTCCGTCGAGCTTCTCCATTGAGCGGGACACCCCGGCGTTGTCGTTGTCGTTGAAAGCCATCGAGGAATCCGGGGACGACGTGGTGGCCTCGGCGATGATGTGCGCCTGGGCGTGGTCGGCGGCGGTCATCGACGGGCACGCCGCCTCCGGGAAACGGAAAAACGTCATCCAGATCCAGGACGAGCTGTGGCGGGCGTTGCGCGCCGCCCCCGGTTTGGTGGAGCGCTCCGACCGGATCACCCGACTCAACCGTCACCGCGGGGTCGTGTCGGTGCAGTCCACCCACTCCATCACCGACCTGGAAGCCCTGCCCACCGAAGCCGACCGGGCCAAAGCTAAGGGCATGGCCGCCCGCAACGACATCAAGCTGCTCGGGGGTATGGACAACGCCGAGATGAACCGGCTGCTGCTCACCTACCGTGCCCGCCGACCCATCCCCTGCGAGACGGCTCACGACGCGCGTCGTGAGCTCGACAGCGAGCTCGAGGACCTACGGAAGCCGTTCGGCTGTTGGAACAGGTCGGCATGGTGAATGAGCCCGGCATCCGCCCCGGCGCTGTCGCCTGTCCTGTCAGCTCAGGAAGCTCAGCAGTCGCGAGGTGAACTCCGACGGTCTGCTGGCGTGCACGAGGTGGCCGGCTTCGATGGTGACCATCTGGCCGTCGCGAAGGTGAAGAACAAGATCCGCGATCTGCTCCTGCGGCACCGGGCTACTCGTGCCTCCGGCGATGACGAGGGTGGGGACCTCGATCGCCGCAACCACGTCGGCCCAGGCTGGAGCGAAGCTGTCGATCTCTGGGCGTACCTGCTCGACCACCCGCCAGTCGAAGGCCAGCACTCCCTCGGGTTTCGCGGGCTGGCTGGCCGGCCGCGGCGTGAGCAGCCCAACATCTTCGAGAACGAGGCGACGTACCTGATCAGGACATCGAGTAGCGATCAAGCACGCCACAAGCCCACCCAGAGAATGGCCAACGAGGTCGACCAGACCCGCGGGAAAGTGAGCGCAGAGCCAAGCGGCCACGTCGTCAGCCATCAGCTGGATCGAGTACGCCCCGGGCCAGGTGCTGGCCCCATGCCCGCGCAGATTGACGGCAAAGACCGTTCTTGTGGCACTCATCGGCGCTGCGACCACATCCCAGTCCTCAGCGGTCTCACCGGTAGCGGGAAGGAGCACCAACGGCGGCTGAGCGGACTCTGGCCCCGCCCACACCCGCACCCGCACCCGCACCCCGAGAGTCAGCCCGCCCACGTCGAAGATCTGGCCTGTCGGCACCCCGCAAGGATTCCACAACCTAACGTCTGACTCATGGATCTGAGGATTACGTTCGGCGTCCATCGCGACGAGCAGACGAGCAGCATTGCCAACCACGCGGCCGTCGAAGGCCTCCGGCCGGAAGACCTCGCGGGCTTGGACGACGTGCTCGCCGCGACGGGGCTGGTCGGCTCGCTGCGCGTGGAGGACGGCGAGGTCGGTAAGGGTGCGTCGGGCCCCGGCATTGAGCTGGTCGTCTCGCTCGTTGAGCGCGGTCTCACCGACACGGCCTCGATACTGGGTGTAGGGACCGCGTTGTGGGCGCTCATCGCTAAAGTGCAGTCGCGTCGGAAGCGGCGGGTGGAGGTCCAGCAGCCGGAGGTCATCGGCGCGCTCGCGGTCGCCGCAGCGATCAGCCCGGCGGGCGGCCTGACGGGGAGCTGGATCGCACAGTCGGTGTGCCTAACGGGAGGCGGCCCAGGCAGCGGTACGGACTCGCGTGACGTGTGGGCGACACCGGTATCGCTATCGTCGGGCGACGTCCGGGTGATCTTTTCGGCACCGAGTGGGTTGGTCCTCGGCGATGTGGTGGTCGCCCCCGCTTGGACTGCCGAAAGGGGCGAGCTCGACTCCGCCTCGGCGCTGGCGACATTCAACCGCTTGAACGGCCTCAGCGACTGAGCGGAGTCGAGGCCCTCGCTCATCATCTGCACCGACGAAGCACAGCCCGGGCAGTGCCTGCCGAGCCACCGCCAGCATCCCTGGGGACAGGTCGATGCCGACGACATCGAGCCCGAGGTGATGCAGGTAGCCGGTGATCCGCCCCGTCCCGCACCCCACGTCGGCGACCGGCCCCAGCCGGTCCCGCGCCACCAGCTCGGCGAACGTGCAGAGCACCGCCCGGTCCCAGGACATGCGGGCCAGCGCGCCGTCCAGCACGCGAGCGTAGTCGGAAGCGATGGTGTCGTACGCCGCCCGAGTGACGGTCAGATACTCGGTCTCCAGCATGACCCAAGACTGTGCCAGCGCCGCGCCTACCGACGAGCGGCTTGCGACGCCTGCACCTCGCTGACCCCGAACCCCGCGCTGGACGGTGTCGGGGCCGTTCAGCAGCCCCTCGGTCGCGAACACCGACATCGTCATCCGTGTCGCCCGCCGGCTCGCGTCGATGATGGGCCGGTCACCGTACGATGCTCGCCGTGGCCGTCAGCGACCCTCCGTTACAGGACCCAGTGCAGACCGGTCGGCTCACCTTGCGCCGCTACCAGCCGACCGACGTCGATCCCCTGCTGTCCTACTACGGGCGCGCGGAAGTCTGCCGGTACCTCCTGCACAAACCGTGGTCGCGTCCCGACGCACGCGAAGCGGTGTCAGAGCGCATCAATCGCACCGGTTGGGCGGCCGGCGCGATAGCGCTTGTCGTCGAGAGGGACGCGACGGTGATCGGCAACCTGTCGGCCTGGAAGCTCGAAGGCACCCATTACTCAGCAGAGATCAGCTGGGTCTTCTCGCCCGACTTCTCAGGCCACGGTTATGCAACCGAGGCGTCGCTCGCGCTGCTTGATCTGGTCCTCTCGTGGCCCGACGTCCGAACGGTCACAGCCCAGATGGACGCCCGCAACACCGCTTCGGCCAGACTCGCCGAACGCATCGGGATGCGCCTCGACGCCCACCTCACGCATCACCTCCGCGTCAAGGGTGAGTGGACCGACACCCTCGTCTTGGCCGCTCGAAGAACGGGCTGCAGCTGACACCGTGGGCGCGGCGAATCGCGGGCGAACTCACACCCGGGACCGTGTGTCAAAACAGGTCGTCTACGCCACTGCTTGCTGGGGGCCGAATCCTGCTAGCAGCGATCTCCCCCCAACCCGCTTGAGTGTGTCAACCCGACTTGGCCCCACTGTGGCAGGGCAGATTCCAGTGAACGTCGCAACACGGGGCAGATTCCAGTGAACGTCGCAACACGGTGAGTTCTGGCGGCAGACTAGCGGGCGTGTTGGGTTTGCCGGAGACGGACGTTGCTCGGGTGCAGCGGTGGTGCCGCGCTCGGGTTCCTGAGCATG
>JAABUL010008302.1_pt1 | contig 10646 bp, 8 predicted proteins | sample 5559151 | NCBI WGS metagenome assembly JAABUL01 (sample SAMN10711876, study PRJNA513368) | rock metagenome | isolation source: Antarctica rocks | place: Antarctica: Victoria Land, Pudding Butte sud | reverse complement strand
AATGTCTTGCGGCAGCTCACGCAGCGATACCGCGGCTTGCCGCTGGCCTTGCCCCAAGGACGAATGTCGTCGCCACTGCAATGCGGGCATCCAAAGCTGGCGAGCCGACCCTGCCCGATTTGGGACAGCAGATCCTGGCCGCTTGCAGCATTGACGATCCCCGCGCGAACGACCGACGGCACGGCTTCGGCCTCGACAACCGTCATCGCCGCAACCGCAATACCGTTGTGCGATGAACCTGTATCATGCTCTTCGGCCAAGGCCAGTTCCTGAAACGCCCGTCCCCGCTGCGATGCATCCAGACACCGAACACCAAGCAGCCAGGCCGCGAATGCCACTGAGTCCATTGCCGGTCTCCCTCACCGCGTAGCCGGAGCATCCCAGGTCGCTACAGACTTCACAATAAGAGCCAAGCTTTTTATCGCTGTTTCGGAGGTCCATCGCTGCTCTGAACAACAGCTTACGGCGTGATTCCGTGTTCACTGCGATCACTCTGTCCAACGCGCCATCAGCTCGCGATAGGCAAGCTGATCGTCATGCAAGCGACGATAGACGGTGTATTTCGCATCGTAAAATGAACGGACCGGCGTCGCGGCGTCGGGCTGGATGATCCGCCCGGGCTTGCTCATGGCCGACATGGCGGCGGGCAGGTTCGCGAAGGCACCGCTCGCCGCGGCACCCAGGATCGCCGCACCCAGGAGCACGGCATCCTTTTCCCGGGGAAGCACGATCCGGCACCCTGTCCCGTCCGCTTGCTCACGCAGGAACACCGCGTCCTGCGTTCCGCCGCCGCAGGCGAGGATGGTGTCGATGGCGTAGCCATTGGCGTTGAGCGTCTGGATGATGTCACGCGTGCCGTAGGCGATGGCCTGCACGGTGGCGAGATAGAGCCGAGCCAGGTCGTCCGCGGTGGCGGAGAGCGCCAGGCCGCTCACCATCCCGCGCAGGGTGGCGTCGGCACGGGGCGAGCGGTTGCCGTGGAAGTCGGGCCCGACATGCAGGTCGGCGGTCAAGGCCTGGCGGCTTCCCATCCCGGCGGCGAGCGCGTCCAGCCGCTCCGCCAGCAGCACCGTGGGATGGCACCCACGCGCTTGCGCCTGCCCGGCAAGCGCCGGGTAAGCGGCATATGTTTGCACCACGTGGTCGATCAGGGCGCCGGTAGCTGACTGGCCACCTTCGTTCAGCCAGACATCCGGCAGCATGGCGGAGAAATACGGACCCCAGATGCCCGGCGTGAACCGTGGGCCAGCGGACACGGCCATATGGCAGCTCGACGTTCCACCCACCAGCCCCAGGCGTCGGTCCAGCCCCGCCCCATCTTCCAGCGGAACGCCCACCACGCTGATACCGCCTGCATGGGCGTCGATGGCAGAGGCGCCGACGGGCGTCTTCGGTGACAGGCTCATCGCCGGCGCCGCCTCGGCCGATAGCGCGCCGCTGAAGGGTGCGCCCAAAGGCAGCACGTGCTGGCCGATCCGGCGGTAGCCTTCGTCAACCAGATCCCCCAGCCCGAGCTGGCGGAAGTAGCTGCCGTCCCAGCGCTGCTCATGGCCGAGGTCGGTCCATTTGCAGACCAGCGAGCATAACGAACGCGATAGGGCCCCTGTCGCCCACATGGCCAGGAAGTCCGGCAGGTCGAGGAAATGCGCCGCGCTGGCCCAGGCGTCCGGACGATGCTGCTTCAGCCACAGCAGCTTCGGCGTCTGCATCTCCAGCGAGACCCGGCCGCCGACGTAGCGCAGCACCGGGTGCCCCGTCGTGTTGATGCGGTCGGCTTCGGCTACGGCACGGTGGTCCATCCACACGATGACGTCCTGGCCCGGCGCCCCGGCCATGTCGACGGACGCCGGCTGGCGGGCGGCGTCGAGCACGACGAGCGAGCAGGTCGCGTCGAAGCCGATGCCGGCGATGGGCGGCGCGCCAGCCAGGTCCACCGCCTCCCGCACGGCCGCGCAGACGGACGCCCAAATGTCGTCGCTCGATTGCTGCACGTGGTCCGGCAGCGGCCGCCAGGTCTGGATGAGGCGGCTCGCCCGCCCCAGCATAACCCCATCGCCGTCGAATATGCCGGCGCGCGCGCTCCCCGTGCCGACGTCAATCCCGAGGAAAGCGTTCGTTCGCGGATCAACCAAGCGGTTTCCCCCCGGCATCGCTGCCGCACAGCGACACCTCCAGGCCCAAGGCCGCGGCCAGCATCGCCTTGGCCGCCATTGCCTCGTCCGCCCCGGCGGGGGAGTCGGCATAAGCGACCTGGATGTGGTTGGCCTTGTGCCGCGCCATCATCTGGTCGCGGGTCACGCCGTGAAGGCTGGCATGCATGATCGGCCATTGCGGCGTGGTCGCCTGCCAGCGGCGCTCAGTCTCCTCCCGCGGCAGCGCCACGACCTCCGCCCGGCCCAGATCCATCTTCAGGCGGCCGCCCTCGACGAAGATGCGCGACCACACGATGGCGCCGGGCCGCGCGATGCCCCGCACCGTGCCGCCGCCTAGCCGGAAGAACATCGGCGGCTGCCGCAGGCTGTCGGTGCCCTTCCAGCCGTCCACGTGATGCGCCGGCGGGGCCGCACCCGAGATCTCCAGCACCCAGACATAGTCCGGCACCGTGCCACTGCGATCGGTGTCGGCCCAGCGCAGATCATGCAGCGTCGTCTCCACCGGCTGCCCCAGCGCGCGGTGGACGCGATTGGTGAACAGCGCGTCCAGCCCGGCGCACTCGTCCACCTCGTTGAAATGCGGGATGGCCCGGCCCGGCCGGATCAGCGCCCCGTCCGCCCCCGTCACCGGGGGGCGGTCGTCATTGTTCAGCAGGCCCTCGGCCAGGTCGGACGCGGGCAGCAGGTCTTTCAGGCCTTGCTGGTACTGGATGCCGATGGTCTCGCAGCCGAACGCCTCGGCCATCCGGACCGCCGCGATGTAGGTGCGGCACTGGCCGAGCACCTGCGCCTCCGTCAGCTCGGTGGCCTCGTCCGTGCCGAGGTGGAAGCGCATGCCGGCGCGGCAGAGCCAGCCGTACACCGCCCGGGCCTCGTGGTCCGGCACGTCGGGCGCGGCGGCGTAGAGGGCGGATTGCGACAGGCGTTCCTTGAACACCCCGAGCGGGACCAGAAGCTCGTCGGGGATGATGGCGTTGAACATGCCCATGCACCCCTCGTCGAACACCCCCATGATCGACTTGCGCCGGCGCAGGTCGGCCGCGATTGCCTCGCCCACCTCGCGGGCCCGCTTTCCTGCCGCCTGCGGGTCGAACGGGCGGACATGGCTGGTGTCATGGGTGACGTGACCCGTCTCGAGCCATTCGCGCAGCCGGTCGTGGAACCAGGTATCCTCGAAGGTCTCGCTCCAGAGCGTGTTGTAGGGCACGCCGGCCCGGGTGAGCGAGCCGTTCAGGTTCAGCATACCCACCAAGCCGGGCCATTGGCCGGACCAGTTCGCCACCGTCAGGATCGGGCCGCGATGGGTGGTGAGCCCTGCCAGCACGTGGTGGGAGTACTGCCATACGGCCTCCGCCACGATCAGCTTCGCGTCCGGGTCGAGGCCGGCGAAGATCGCCATGCCCTGCTTCTGGCTGGCGATGAAGCCGTGTTTCTCGCCCGCATCCACCGGATGGGCGCGTTGCACCGTGCCGCCGCAGGCCGCGACGGCGGCGCCCAGCTGCGCCTCCATCCGCTCCTGCGCCGGCCAGCACATCTGGTTGGCGCTGAGCCGCAGGTCGCCGCTGGCCACCAGCAGCACTGGGTGATCCATGCCCGCCATCACTGCACCGGCTTCAGCTTGGCAAGGGTGAACTTGAAGTTGGACCACCACCACCAGGGCCCCTCGTAGTAGTTCGTAGCCGTGGGATAGTTGGTCCAGTACGTCGTGTTCACCGGCACGAACTTGGCCGTTCCAAACATCGGGATGACCGGCATCCCCGTGACCAGCTGCTTCAGCAGCTCCGTCCCGAGCTCCACATTCTTCGGGTCATTGCTCTGGTATTTCCCCATCTCTTCGATGATCGCGGTGGCCTTCGGGTCAGTAAAGCGCTCCCGGTTGAAGGCGCTGGGCGTGCCGATCGGGGCCACGTAGCGTTGGTTCCACCATTCCAGCCGCACCCACAGGTCGGGACCGATGCCGCAGGTCTGGTTCCAGTACGACCCGGCCTCGAAATGGCCCGCGGCGTATTCGGTCTGGAACACGCCGCCTTGCTGCTGCTGCACGTTCACGTCCACACCGAAGCGCTTCCACTCGTTGGCGACGGCGAAGGCCAGTCGCTGGCTCTCCAGCTCGAAATCGGCGGGCGCCGCGATGGTCAGCTTCCACGGCGTGCCGTCCGGCTTCAGCCAGCCCGTGCCTTGCTTCTTGAAGCCGACGCTTTCCAGCAGCTTCGTCGCCTCCGCCGGGTCGTAGCGCCACCAGCCCGTGCCGAACAGCGCGCGCAGCCCTGCTTCGTCGGTGGGCAGGCCGTCCACGCCCTCGTCGGTGAGCCGCTTGCCCATCTGCACCGCATAGGTTGGGTCGAAGGGCTTGTAGCCGTCCGGCAGGGCGAAATTCGCCAGCCAATCCGTCATCGGCTGCTGGTAAGTCTTGGTGAGGATGGACGTCGGCGGCGCATGCAGCGGCGACACCCGGAGCATCCCAGAATAGGTGGAGATCGCGGCGTCACCGATCCGCGTCGCCAGCGCCAGCGCCCAGCGCGTTTGCCACTTGTCGTAGGGCGGGACCATGTTGTTGAACGAGATGCCGCGTTCGCACGGGTCGTCGAGATTGGCGTAGGGGAACTTGTCGAACCAGGCATGGACCTTCGGGTTCTGGGTCCGCAGGATGTCGAGCGACTCGGGCGTCACGTCCGTCAGGATGTCCATGTCGTTCTGCGCCATGGCGATGACCCGCCGCTCCTCCGGGCCGTAGGAGCGGAACAGCACGTATCGCGGTGTCGGCTCGCCCGCGATCTGCCCGACATCCGTGTGTTGCCAGTCCGCCCGGCGCTCCCAAAGGAACCAGTAGCCGTTCGGGTCGGTGTCCTTCAGCGTGTAGGCGCTGATGGTCACGGGCGGGTAGTTCTCGAACGTCGCCGCATCCACCTTCTCCCAAATGTGCTTGGGCACCACGCGGAAAGCGTTGCCGAAGATCACGACGCCGAAGGTGTAGCCTATCTTGGGCAGCGGCCGGGTCGTCTCCAGCTCGACGGTCTCGTCGTCAGGCGCCGAAATCGACTTGATCGTGCTGGTGAGCAGGCCGTTGAGCGATAGCTTCGGATTGCCCTTCACCATCTGTGCGGTGAACACCACGTCCGCCGCCGTGAACGGAACGCCGTCGCTCCATGCGAGACTTTTGCGAACCTTGAAGCGCCAGCGCGTGTTGGTGTCGTCCAACGACTCGGGCATGGTGGCGGCCAGGTCGGGGTACTGCGTCCCCTTGACGGTATCGATCTCCCACAGGCTGCTGTAGGCGACTTGGTGCAGCCCCTGGGTGACGATCGCGCCTTCCTGGTACGGGTTCATCTGGTGGGGGTTGCCCACCCGCCCGGTCAGGATGTCGACGATCAAAGTCTCCTTGCGCGGCGTCCCGACATCAGTCGTCTGCGCCGTGGCCGTGGTCGCCGTAAGCACTGCCGCTGCAACGCCCGCCATCATCCACTTCTTCATAGCGCCGTTCCCTTCCTCGTGTCGTTGCTTATTCGACCCAACGGTGATCGAGGGTCGTTATCGAGTCCATCAGCAGGCGGGTGTAGCCGTCCTTCGGAGACCGTAGCACCTCGTCCGGCGCACCCGCCTCCACCACCGCGCCCGCCCGCATGATCACCATCTTGTCCGAAAGGTAGTATGCCGTGCTCAGGTCGTGCGTGATGTAGACGAAGGTGATGCCCCGCTCCCCCGCCAGCCGGCGGAACAGATTGACGATGGTCATGCGTAGGGAGGCATCCACCATGCTGACCGGCTCGTCGGCCACGATCAGATTGGGTTCGGCCAGCAGCGCGCGGGCGACCGATATGCGCTGCAGCTCGCCGCCCGAGAAAGCGCGGACGCCGCGGCCACCGACCCGGCCGGCGTCCAGTCCCACCGCCCCGAGCGCCGCCCGTACCGCTGCCGCGGCACCGGCCCTGCCATCCCGGCCGAGGTTCATCGCGGTGCGGACCAGGTATTCCTCGACCGGCAGCTTCAGGCTGAACGTCTCGAACGGGTTCTGGAACACCGGCTGGATCAGGCGGCGGAACGGGCCGCTGGGGAGCCCGGCCGCACCGGGGCCGACGATCACCTGACCGCCCAGCGTGATCTGCCCGGCATCCGGCCGCACAAGGCGCAGGATGCACCGGGCGAGCGTGGTCTTGCCGCTGCCGGACTCTCCCACGACGGACAGCACCTGCCCGGTCCCGCCCGCCAGCTCGATCGAGACATCGTCCAGGGCCACGTGTCGCCGACCGCCCACCATGCCACCGACCTGGTACACCTTGCGCAGACCGGCGACGGAGAAAGCAGCGTCCATCACGGCATGCGCCCTTCTGACACCAGCAGGCACGCCGCCGCACGTGCGGCCCCGGCATCGAACGGGTCCGGGTCGGAGACGTCACAGGGCGGGTGGCGATGGACGCAGCGGGGCGCGAAGCGGCAGCCTGGCGGAAGGTCCATGAAATCCGGCGGACGGCCCTCGATCCCGTGCCGCGGCGTGCGGTCGCCCAGCCGCGGCAATGCGCCCACGAGCCCCGCCGTGTAGGGGTGGCGCGGCGCACGCAGCACCTCCGCCGTGGGGCCGATCTCGGCCACCCGCCCCGCATACAGCACTAGGATGCGGTCGGTGCTCTGGTAGTGCAGCCCCAGATCGTGGGAGACGATCACCACGGCATTTCGTCGTAGCCGCTGCGCCCGCACCAGGCGCTCCAGCAGCTGGCGCTGCACCACCACGTCCAGCGCGGTCGTCGGCTCGTCGGCCAGCACCACGGGCGGGTCCACATGCGTCGCCAGGCCGATCATGACCCGCTGTCGCATCCCGCCCGACAGCTGGTGCGGGAAGCTGGCGAGCGTGCGTTCCGGCAGGTCCAGCTCGGCCAGCACGGAGCGGACCCGTGCGCCGCGGTCTGGCTCCCGCCCGCGGGTGGCCTGCCCGGCGTCCTTCATCTGCGGCTCGATCCGCATGAGCGGGTTCAACGTGCTCATCGAGCCCTGCGGCACGTAGCTGAACAGACGCCACCAGTGGCGGTGGAAATCGCGCACGTCCACCCGCTCGCCGCCCGCTGGATCCTGCCAGTAGACCTGCCCCGATAGCAGCTCCAGCCCGTCGTCGAAGCGGCCGTACAGAAGTTTGAGCAGTGTGGTCTTGCCGCAGCCGGACTCGCCGGCGATGCCCAGCATCTCGTCGTCGTTCACGGTAAACGAGACACGGTCCAGCGCCTTGACCAACCCGCGCCGGGTCCGGTAGCCGGCAACGACGTCGTCCACCACGATCATCGCCGCCCCTCCGCATCGGCCCGGGCCCGGTCGAGCAGGCCGTTGGACACGAGGAACACGCTCACGAACAACGCCACGATCGTGACAATCGGCGGACCGATCCACCACCACCGGCGGCCGAGCAGCGCCTGATACTTCAGCGCCCAGTACAGCATGGACCCGAGGGTCGGCACGTTGTCGTTAGCCAGGCCCAGGAAGGCGAGCGACGTCTCCACCGCCACCACGACCAGGATGGTGTTGACGAAGTTCGCCACCGCCCAGCGCTGCAGGTATGGCAGCATCTGGCGGCGCAGGATGCGGGCGGTGGACTCGCCGGAGAACCAAGCCAGCGACACGAACTCCCGCTCGCGCATCGAGAGTGCCACCGCGCGGATCTGCCGGGCCGGGAACGGCCAGTTGAACACCACCAGCAGCCCGCCGAGGGCCAGCAGGGATGTCTGCCCCTTGGTCAGCGTCGAGAGCAGGATCAGCAGAGGCAGGCTCGGGATGACGATCAGCGCGTCCATGAAGAAGGACAGGACCCGGTCCACCCAGCCGCCCTTGTAACCGGCCAGCAGCCCTACGAAGACGCCGATGACCGTCGCCACCGCGGCCACGCTCAGTCCGAGCAGGATGGAGTTTCCGGCCGACCAGCACAGCAGCCAGAACGTGTCCTGCCCCAAGGCGGTTGTGCCGAGCACGTGCGCGGCGGTCGGGCGCAGGTTGCGGCCATAGGTTTGCCATACGCGCGGGTCCGCCGGGGCGAAGCGCGCGACGACCAGGCCGAAAACGATCAGCGTCGCCGCGACGGTGCCGCCGAAGCCCAGCTTGATCCACGTGGCCCTCACTGCTGGCGGATCCGTGGATCGAGCAGCGGATACAGCAGGTCCACCGCCAGCGTCGCCGTCGCCACGGCGATGATGGAGAACGAGACCGTCCCCATCAGCAGGTTGTAGTCGCCCTGCTGGATGGCGGTGTAAATCAGCGAGCCGAGCCCCGGATAGTTGAACACCACCTCGGTGATGATGGAGCCGTTGAAGATCAGCCCCAGCTGCAGCGCAAGGAAGGTGACCTGTGGCAACAGCGCGTTCGGCAGCACGTATCGCAGGGTCAGCCGGGATGGCCGGAGCGCCTTCAGCCGGCCGTAGCTGACGAAATCCTCGTCCAGCAGCGTAACCGTCAGCGCCCGCATCGAGAGCATCCACCAGCCGAACGTGACCAGCAGGATCGATAGCGCGGGCAGCATCGAGTGGTAGACGATGCTCCAGACCAGGGCCAGGCCGTCACCGCGGATCGTCGTGGTGAGCGGGAAAACCTGCCAGATGTAGCTGAACAGGATGCTGAGCACCAAGGCGAGCACGAAGTAGGGCAACGGGTAGAGCACTATGGCCACCCCCTCCAGCATCCCCGCCAGGCGACTGTTGCCGTGCATGCCGATGAACAGGCCGAGCGCATTGCCCACCACCCAGGCGATCAACACCGTCGTGATCAGCAGCCCGAGCGTCCACGGCATAGCCTGCGCGATCAGAGTGGTGACCGGTGTCGGATACATGGCCATGGACGGCCCGAAATCGTGCGACACGATGACCCGGCGGAGAAAGCCGAAATACTGGGACAGCAACGAGCCGTTCAGCCCGAAAGCGTCCGACAACGAGGCCCGCAGCGCGTCCACTTGCGACTGCTCCATGTAGGCGCCCTGCGACAGCATCTTTCCCAGCATCGCATCCACCGGGTTCACCGGCAGCAGCCGCGGGATGAAGAACACGAAGGTCGTCCCGAACAGGATGACCAGCACGTAGGTCAGCAGCCGCGAGGCCAGGAACCGAGCGCGCTTCGGCACGATCGGCCGCCGCTCAGATCACTTCCAGAAAATCGCAGTCCGGCAAAGGCGGTAACGGCTTGCCGGGGAGGGCCTGGTACCAGAAGGCGACGGACGCGATGTCGTCCTGCAGTGGCAGGTAGCGCCGCGGCGTGTCGGGCCGCCAGCCGAGCGCCTGGATGGCGACGCGCAGGCGGCTGGCGAAACGAACCGGGTCCATGATGTGCCAGCGGTACATGCCGAAGCGCTGCTGGGACCGGTAGGTGCCATCCGGCCGGATCACCTGCGGCAGCCCGGCATAGGCGGTGGTGAACTCGGTATAGGCGCGTGGCTCGCCCGGCTCGCAGTTGCCGATGTCGAAGTTGTAGGCGCCGCAGAAGTAATCCTCCGTCCCCGTGCCGCAGATGGTCGGGTACTCGCCGTCATCGTCGATGAAGAACTTGATCTCTCCCTCGCCCCACCAGCCGGTGTTGTTCACGCCCCAGGCCATGTAGCAGCCGACGAAGTGCCCAGCGCCCTCCACGCCGTCCAGGATCACGTGGTCGGTCATGTAGGGCAGCGGGTTAGAGCGCCGGAAACAGGCGTGGAAGTAGGCCGCGTCCTCCGGCACGTCGGTCAGCGTGTAGTTGATTTGGTAATAGAGGGTCATCGTGCCCTCATCCATGTTCGTCAGCGTGAACCGGGCACGGCGGCGGAACGGCATCTCCCAGTAGCAATTGAACGCGCGGCCCGGGTTGACGCAGACCGCGAGCGAGTTCACGTGCGCATAGCTTTCCCAGCCGTTGGCGAAGAAGTCGCCGACCGGGCACTCGACCGAGGGATGCGGCTGGTCGTCCCAGTAGACGCGCAGGATCAAGAACCGCCAGCGCGCGTTGCGCACCGTGGCCCAGATTTGCTGGATCGCGCCGGGACCGGTGATGTCGGCAAGGACCTGCGTCTCACCGGGCCCGATATCGATGGACGGGGACACCTTCCACTTGACGCCCAACGAGCGCGACGGGCTCGCGCCCGTGCCCTCCGTGGCACGCCCGCCTTCACCGGGCTCCCCGCTGAAGTTCTCCGGCGAGATCGACCGGGACCGCGCGCGGGAGAGGCGCGGCAATGCGCCGAGATGCATGCCCAGACCGTTGAAGCCGCTCATAGCCGTTTCCTCGCAAGAGTCCCGGCGGTTTCACCGGCGTTTTGTATCGTTTTAATTCTGCGCCGACCGATGTGCTGGTGCAAGGGCCGATTGCGGTGGAGTTGTGCGACCGCGATGATCGAGGAAAGGGCTGCCGATGCCCAGAGAGACATATATGCAAGGATTGAAACGGTTCGATGGCCAATATCCGTGACGTTGCCCGGCTGGCGAATGTCTCTGTCGCGACCGTATCGAACGCGCTCAACTCGCCGGACCGGGTCAGCCCGGCGCTCAAAGGCCGGATCAC
>JAABUL010008298.1_pt1 | contig 10652 bp, 1 predicted proteins | sample 5559151 | NCBI WGS metagenome assembly JAABUL01 (sample SAMN10711876, study PRJNA513368) | rock metagenome | isolation source: Antarctica rocks | place: Antarctica: Victoria Land, Pudding Butte sud | reverse complement strand
TTTATCGAAATATCTTAAGAGTTCGATTAATAAATAGAAAAAAAAGAACAATATCTAATATACTATATATAGAAAACAAACTACTTGTAATTGCAAAAAACTTAGCGCAAAGATAGAGATAGCTACAGAAGAATTTTCAAATATATAAATAATCAACAATTTTGTTAAAATTAATAAAGAAAATTAACAAATAAATGCTAATATTAACTAAGTAGTAATCAAATAATAGAGCAAGTACGTATCTATAGATTGCTAAGAAAATTGTCGATTTAATTTTTAATTAAGTAAATATTAGTTTGCAACTTCTATTTGATAAGAGTTTTAATAAAGCAAATCTAGTATCTAACAAAATTTAAGCTATTACTTAGTTAATTTAAAGTTGCTATCTAACGATTTTTTAATCTTTATCTAATTAATTTTAATTTTCAAACTGACGCTACAATTAATATCTAATAGTTGTCTAATTAGCGTTTATTTGTTTTTAAAAGCTCTAAGAAATATCAAACTAGTAGAAATTAATCGTAAAACAAATAGTTAGTAGTTGACTAACTATTTGCTATTTAACTTACAACAATTTTCAATCTAGTAGTAAACAATCTGTAGTTATATATAAGTAATATAAAAATTGTCGACATAACCTAAAAAGAGATATTAAAAAATTTAATATTAATTTAATAAATTTAGACTTAATTTATTTAATAAAGATTATTTGTAACAAATAATATTGCGCAAAGAAATAGATAAAGTTGTTTTTATCTATTGTTGTAAAAAACTTTGAGTATTAATACTTTCTACTAAATTTGTATTAGAGCGAGCTTAATATCTATAGAAAAAATATAGTAGAAATAGAATTAATATAAAATAGAGCTAATAGTTAATAGAAAGTTTTAGTTATATTTTTTAATATATATAGTATATAGAGACTTAATTATAATTTGTTTTGTTTTAATTATAATAGCAATAGTATATATTTATTGCGCTCTATAATTAATAAATATAAATAAACAGTAATCTCTATATAAGTTTAATATAATATATATATATTAATATAGAGTTATATTTCTATATATTTTTAACTTATACTAAATAACTAGACTATTAATTAAGAATATTGTATTAAATTGATATAAAAATCGAGAAATCAAATTATTTTATACAAGTACAAGCAATTATATACTTTATTAGAATTAATATTACTATAGCTTATACTATTTTGTTGCTATTGTTCAAAAATATATTAATACAAAAGTCTCAAATATATAAAACAATATTGTTATACAATATATTTAGAAAATGTTACTAATATCTTAATTTGTAATTCTATACTGTCTGTCTCGAAGAAGAATTCTCGGTTTGCTCTTTAAGTATATACGATAGAATCGCAATAAGATCGCGATAGAATCGCGATAGAATCGCGATAAAATTACAATAAAATTACAGTAAAAATATAACAGAATGCTAATAACTCTCCGATTCTATATTATTTTCTATCGAGTGCTTATTATTATAATCTTGCAATCTCTTCGAGTTATTATTGATTTCTATTAGTTTTATTTAGTTTAATATTCTATAATATATCTTACAATAAGAAGATTTATTTATTGTTTGCTCTTTAATAGATAGATTTGCTTATTGCTATATTTTAATAGATAGATTTTCTTATTGTTAGATTTCGAATTAAAATAATTGTATTAAAAAACGTCTGTTTTAGATTTTTAAATTTGTTAGACAATCTATTTGCAACTATAGATATATAATATTTTAATTATACTTCAACAAATATTGTATTCTATCTATCGGTTGTTAATTTGACTTCTCTAATATATTAATTATATATATTATATTATTTTGCAGCGCCGACAGACTATAGATTTGTTTCAGAATATAAATCGAAAGATTTAGTATTAAATCTATAAGTTTTTCTTAATATATTATTCTCTCTATAAGATTTTTGTAAACTTTTCTTACTAAATTAATTACAAGAAATATATAGTTTTATTTGCAATATTTGTAAATAAAATACTGTTGCAAATGTTTCTTAATATTCTCGATAAATATTAGATTCTCTATATTATAAATATATTAATAGTTAATTTTGTAGAAATTTTAATTGGTTTTATTTTTGTAAAAACTCTGTTAACAAATTAAAAGAGCTTTGTCGATATTTTAAAAAAATAGTTCTTAAAGAGTTCTTATTTTGTAAAAATCTTTTTCAGTTTCTTCTATTACTAATTGACTTATCTATTTGTATAGACTATTTTTCAAAATTATTTTAATCTTTTATAATTGAAGAAAAAATATATAGTTTATATTTTTGTTAATAAGTATCTTTTAGACTTTAAACAAAAATATATTGTAAATTTAAATATATTATATTAATATTAGAATTAATTTTTAGCTTATTATATATTTAAAAATCTATTATAGAGACTATTAACAAACAATATTTTAAATCGACTTTTGCTTTTTAAATATTGCATTTTTTATTCTTAATATTATAATCTTGCTCTTTAATTAAAAGAAAACTTTTTATAAACAAAAAGTATCTATCTTTTAGCAATTGCAAAACTTTTATTAACTTAGAATAAAAATAATTCTATATATTTGGTATTTTTAATCTTATTAATTAAAGTATTGCGTATTTAATAAAAAGGTATTTTATTAGATTTAATAAAACAACTAAATTTGTTATATATTTAAATATTTTATAATCTATTAATAAAGTAGAATTCTAGTTAATATAGTTAGAGATTGCAAGATTATATATATACAAGTTTTCTTACTAGTATATTTCTATTTATTATAGTAATATATTTTTGCGCTATTTTTGTCAAATATAGTTCAGTATAAATATTAAGAGATATTAGAAGTTTCTTAAATTGATTGTTTTTAAACAATCTATTTTGTTAATATTTCAAAAAAAATTTATTCAAACTATTTTTATTTATATTTAAAATATCTATATTTAAATTTAAATTAAAGTTTTCTATCTTTAAGAAAATTTTATTCAAAATATTGTTTTTATTATTTATTATCTTTATTTTGTAATCTATATTTATATTTTTTTGCAAATTTTTTTCAATCTTATTTACTTTTTTATAAGAGAGAGACGTTTTAATAATTATAATATATTAAATAAGAAATTTGTAAATTTTTCGACTTTTTATAATTATTTTATGCAATCTCTTCTTATAGATATAGTATTAAGTATTTACTAAAACGTTAACTTTAACTATTAAATTAAAAACTTTAACAATAGTTTGCAATAATATAGATTTTTGTTCTTGCAAATATTGTTTTATTAACTAAATAAAAAGAAATCTAAATTAGTTTACTGTAATTTGCGTACAAAAAATTAGAGAAATTAATAAAAAGACTTTTCTTGTTTCGAAAAGTAATTATAATTAAATGTAGAAAACAAACAACTAAATATATAGTTATTTTAATAGAAAACAAAAATTTTAAATTTTTTTAAAATATAATATATTTCCTTTTTTAATAAGAACAATTTTTACTAGAAAGTTCTATAAAATTCTTTTAATTCTCTTTATTTAAAGTAAAAGATATTGTATATTTGCGACAATATAAGATTTAAACTTAATACAAACTTTTAAAGAAGCAATAACTAAATTTTAATATTAAATTTTTTTAAGAAATTAATTCGATTCTTGTTAATAATATTATTATTAACTATTTTTGCTATCTTATAGTTTCTTAATAATAGTACTTGTTATTTATTATATTGTACTCTAAATTGTTACGCTCTTCTTTAAAACAATAGCAAAATTAACACTTTATTATAGTACTATATCGAAGAAACTCTGCAATGTTTGTTTGTTAAAAAAGATTTTCTAGAAAAGTTATAACAAAAACACAAACTATTTTAATTTATTTTTTTGATTAATTTGACAAAGATTTTTACAATATTTTTAATATTTGCTCTATACAATTTTAAAGTTAAAACAAAATAGTTAACTATTTTGCGTTTCTTATTATAGAAAAAATATTTCGAAATTAAGTAAAATATCTTAAGTACTCGATATATATTTGTATATATATTAAAGTTGTCGATAAATAGAAAATATAGCAAAAAAATTATAGAAATTAAATATTTTTTTATATAGTCTCGATTAAGATAGTCGATTTTTAGTTTTTCTCTAATTTAATACAAGTATTGCACAGAATATATAGTATAATATTTACTATAAAAAATTCTTTAAATATAAAAGTTAGAAAAAAAATCAATTAACTTTTTTTCTTATTGTTATTTTTGTATTTGCAATTAATATAAATAGTTAAATAATCGAGTACGCTATTAATATCTATCTCGAGAATAAAATCTTTTATAATAAATATTTTATTCTTGTTATTAAAAGATAGAGATTTAAAGTCGATAAATATATAATATTATATATTAATAACAGTTTGTAGATTTAAATATATTGTATTTTTTTTGAAAATATTTTAACAATAATTTTGCTCTATAAAAATAATACAACTATACTAATAGCAATTAACTTTATTTGTATTTTCGAAAATACAAACAATATTATTTGAAATAATTAAATAATTAATAGTACTATAATATATATTATTTAATATAGAACGTATTAAGTTATTTTATATTTATAAAAACTATAATTCTGTTAATTTGTTAACAAAATAAATTATATCAAAATATATTTTCGATTGTAGATTGATAACAAAAAAAATATTTTGTATTAATTTCAATAAATTATATTAATATTACTATATTGTTTGTTTAATATATTGTTGTCTAATTTAATTTTTTTGTTACTTAATTAGAAAAAACTGTTTTGTAATAATTATTAACAAAATCTTTTATATTAGTTGCAATAAAAAAATATAACAACAAATTTATCTTTTAAAATTGTTTAACTTAAGTAATAGTATATCTATTAAGTTATTTTTTTTCTCTATAAAAATCTTTCTTATTTAAAGTATCTCGATTAATTTTGTATAACTTAATCTTGTACTATTAGTTTTCTTAAATCAGAATTTTAAGATTAAATAAAATAGAAATAAAAAAACGTTTTTTTTTAATTGTAGATCGACTATTTTAAACAAAAAGATCTAAAAAAGAGTTTATATTTAAAAAAATAATTTGTAGACAATAAATATAAAAGATGCGTCTATAAATATAATAGAAATATTATTGTTACTATTACTTTTAGACTAAAAATTATTATAGTATTGTTAAAAAATAAATAATTAAGATTTCTGAAAAATATTATAGTTGTTGCTAATCTATAGATATTAGTTTGATTTAGCAGTAAAAAAAGCACTTACAATAAAGAGATTTTTATCTATTAATAATTTAATATTGTTTTAGACAATTTAAAGTTTTAACAAATTGCTATCTTTAAAGATTTTGCTAATATTTCTATTTCTATTTTTATAGTTTGTTATCTCGAAGTCTTTTACTGAATCTAAATTAAGTAAGCTGTACAATCTCTTTTAAAACAACAAGTTAAACAACTCTTCTACTAAATATAAGTTAAATAAATCTTGCAATTTTTCTTAGAACAATAAGTTAAGCAATTCTTAAAACAACAGATTAAGCAACTTTTAAAACAATAGATTAGACAATTTTTAAAATAACAAATTAAACAATTCTTAAAACAATAAATTAAGCAGATTTTACTAAATATAGACTAAGTAAGTTTTGCAAATTCTTTTAAGACAACAAATTTAACAATTTTTTTTTAGTATTACTATCTGCTTTTGTCGAAGTATTGTAAAAAGAATTCTTGACATTTTTATTTGTTAATAAGATCGAAATTAAGAATAAAGACAAAGCATTTAAAATAATATTATTTACAATTTATATTAATACTTTAAGAGAATTTAATTTTCGAAATTGCAATATTATAATAGTAGTATTGTAACTCGATCTAAGTAAGTAAAAAAAAACTTAAAGATAAAAATAAGTTGTTTTCGACTTAGAAAGAAATATAAAAAAAGATTTAAAAATAGCAATAAATAAATAAAAACTTAAAAATAAACGTAGATTAAAAAGACACAACTAGCAAAGACTTGCGCTATAAAAGTCTTCTATATAATTTATTATTGCAAGTCTTTTTGTTTTAAGATCTTTATATTGCTATCTAATATAGTTAAAGAAAGAACTTTAGCTTTTGCAGCTAAATACTGCAATTGTTCGAACATCTTAGAACTTATTATTATTAATTATTGTAAGTTTTTTTTAGTCTCTATTGTAAGTTTTTTTTAGCATTAATAATACTATTTACTTAATTCTCTCTTTTGTTAAAAATCTTTTTTAGTATTATTTGTTATTTTAGCTTTCTTGTTTTTGTATACAACTATTAGTTGCACTATTAGCTTATATAAAGAGTAAATCTCTCAAATTACTCTATTATTAAGATAATTCTTTTATCTAATTAAATTCTTAGCAATTATAGTTTATTATTCTATATTGCAAATTATTTTTTTGTTCTAGTTTTTGTTATTAAAGATTTTTTTTTGTTAAGTTTTGCAAAGATTTGCAATGTAGCTTTAATTATATTATTAATTATCTGTTGATTATTAAATATTTCTAATATATAGTACAAATAAATATATATAATATTGCTAGAACAATTTATATATTAATTTTTTTCGATGGTCTAAACAATAATATTCTTGTTAAGTAAGACTTCAAAATAGTACAAATATTAGCAGCTATATTAAAAATTGTATTTTGTGCAAAATAAAGTATACAAAATAATTAAAACTTTATATTTTGTCAAATTTCTATCGAATTTCTAAACTATTTTTTTATATTAAATTGCAAATATATATAATATTATTATATAAAAGTTGATTTGTAAAAGTTTAAACAATATTTAAATATATAGAGAAACAACAAGAATATAATATTATACAATAGTCTTATAGCTATCTCAAATAATTTATAGAATTGTTAGTTTAAACTTTGTAAAAAACTTTTGCAATAGCAGACTTTAGAAAAGATTTTTACAAAACAAATAGAAAAAAACGCAAATCTTTTTTAAGCTATATATATATATATATATATTTGTAAATAAAGATTTTGTAACAAAGTTTGTATTTTTAAAAAATTGTTATATAAAACTTTTACAATTGCTAATAGCTAATTTTAATTTTCGAAATTCTTATTAATATTTATATCTAATTTTGCGAAATTCATAATTTAATATACAAAGTTCTTTGTATTTAGATATCTTTTAATATTTTCAATTTTAAAATTAACTATTTTGTTAATTTTTGAAAAACTTATTTAGAATATTAGTAATTCTAGCTTTCGATATATAGAAAATAAATATATTTGTATTTTTTTATTAATAAGTTTTTCTAGTAGTTGTTTCTCTATAATATTGTATTTAATCTATTTCTTAATAATATAACAACAATTAACAACAATTAACAACAATTAACAACAATTAAATAAATTCTAAAAAAATAATTGTTAATTGTAGATAAAAAATTTAATAGAATTCGACTTGTATTAATTTGTCGAATTAGACAATTTTATTATACTTATACAATATACGTTTCTTAAATATTAGAAAGAATATTAAATAAAAAAATAAATTTTCGAAAGATCTTTTTAATTATTCTTAATTTAATTATCTTAATATTGTTAAATTAGTTAAAAAGATTAACAAACTAATAAATATTTATTTGTTTTAAGAATTAGTTAGATTACTATTTTTCGATATTGTAAGTCTTAATTAATAGATAATATTTTGCTATATTAAATATACTATTATAAATCGAGATTTAAGTTATTAAACAATTGAAGAAGCAATTTAGCTATATTAATATTTTTGTTATTTAAAATTGTATATTTTTGATTATATAAACTTTATTAATTACAAGAATTTCGAAATATTTATTTAGAGTTTTTGTTTAATTTAAATTAAGATTTGCAAAAATCTGCTAAATATAAATAACAAATATATTTTAATTAATTCTATTAGTTTTTTGTATATTAGATTTATATTAAGTTGTCAAAGTTTTATATATTATAATAACAATATATTTTGCATTTTGTTTGCAATTAATATTAAATAAAGAATTAATTTTCTCTAGATAATCTAAGAGAATACTTTTATTTTTAACAATAGAAATTCTAGAATTGCTATAGTATTTGTAGATATTAAATTAATTTTTTGCAATTGTCTCAAATTCGAAAATTTACTAATCTATTAGATAGACTAATACTACAATAAGTATTAATTTTGTAGATTTTTGTCCATTAGACAATTGTTTAGTTTGTATATTAATTAGCTAATAAATATTAGCTAAAAATATTAAAAAAGACTTGCAACAATTTATTAATTTAAGAAAGATTTATAATAAAGAAATCTAATAAAAGTTTGCAAACTATATATTGCAAATCTGTTTTAAACTATATAGAGAAAAATCTGCAAATTATATATAGCAAGTCTGTTTTAAACTATATAGAGAAAAACAACTTATATAAAAAAGAAAATATATTACAATTTATATTTTGTCTAAATTAATTATATTTGCAAATATACAATTCTTTATAAGTTTTTTTAACAAAATATTAATCAATACTTTAATAGCAGAAAATTGTTAATACTAAAATACTTTGTTAAATATTATTTCAAATATTTAATAGATTGTCTTTTTGTTATTTTATAAAATCTTAAATATAATATAGATCTCTACTATATCTTTGCGTTAATAGAAAGTATTGTTAAATTACTTTTGCTGAAAATCAAAACAAATTATTGTTTTATTATTAAATAATACAAGTTTAATTATTTTCTCTTTAATAGAATTCTTAAAGACAATTTTTTTAATAATCTTAAATTATTTTTGTATTTGTATATATTATAAGTTTGTCTCTGTATTTGCTATTTTGTCTATATATTTTAAAATTATAAATAGATTGTAAAGTAATTTCGAGTCTTTTTAACTTTTAAAACAAAATTTATTAAAACAATTTTTTAAAAGTTGTTGCTTAGATCGAATTGTTTGTAAATGTATCTTGCTATTAGTTGTTCAATATTAGATAAGACTTTAAAGTTATTAAAATAAATTATATTATTGTTATTAACGCTTAGATTTGTAGACAAAGAAATATTTGCAATTTTATTAATTTTAAACTTAATATAGCTATTGTTAAATATAATATTAATATTGTCTAAGAAATCTATATCGATCTAAGTATTTAATTGTATTATTTTATTTTTAAGCAACAACTTAGATAAAGACTGCAATACAAATATATTTTTGTTACTTAATATATTAATTGCTTAAATTAAAATAGTCTTATTTAGTTTTTTGCTTTTTGTTTTTCGAATTAATAGTATAAGAATCTAAGTAACTTCTTTTAGCTTAAATACTTATTAGATTATTCTAGTAACAATAATATTATCAAATCTTTTTTTGTAAAATATCTCGACTTATTAAAAGATATTAACTTTCTTTAGTTAAAAAAGAACAAAAATATAGTAATTAATATAATTTTATTTTAATTTATTTAATTGCAGACAATTAATTAAAAATTTAACTCTTTTATTTTGCTTTTTAATATATATTCTTATCTTAATAATACAAAAATTAGATTTTTAAAATTATTAAATTTTGTTCTTTTTAACAATCTCGATTTGTTTTAGTACAATAATTTTATTTTAAAACTTTTTGAAAAAGAGTTTAAACTAAATACTCTTAAAACTATATATCAAATTCTTTAATATTAATAAAATATATTATCTTACTAAGTTTTACTCAATTAGACTATTCTAAAAAATCTATATATAAAAATATTTTTTTGTTAAATTAAATATCTTTGATAGATATAATTTCTACAATTATATTAGTAATATTTGTAGAAAACTTGCAATAAATTTTATTGTTTGTAGAAAACTTTTAACAAAATTAATTAAAAATTAAAAATCTATAATATAAAATAATCGATTGCAAATAAACTAATTATTTGCAAAAAACTTGTAATAATAAATATATTATAAAAAGTTTAAATTAATAAATTTATTAACTATAAAAGTTTTTTACAAAAACAAAGTATCGACAACTTAAATAAATATAGAATAAGTAAAAATAAATATTTGAAAAACTTTTATAAATATAAAGAGAGATTTAGAAAACAAAGACTTAATTTCTAGTAAAACAAATAAGAATCGAAACTTTTATAAAAAGAATTAAGACTTTTTAGAGCAATAGTTAATTGCAACAAGAATTAAGACTTTAACAAAACAAATAAAAATTAAAATACAAAATAATTAGAATAATAAATAATATAAATAGATATATTGATTTACTATTATTATTACAAAATATAACTTTAGTATCTTAAATAAAATATTGTAGATTTAAGAAATTAATACTTAATAGCAATCTTTTAATTATAATTTTAAGTATATTTAGAAATATTAAATATTTATATAGTAGATATTCTTGTATTTATAAATATAGATATTAAAAACTATCTATAATAGTTTGTTTAAAAAAAATAGTTACAAATATAATTTAATTTTAGTTTTTTATCTTCGAGTTTCTTTAATTTTTCTTAAATTATTGCTATATTTACTTAAAGAGAAAATTTTTTAATTCAAAAACTATTAAAAGTATTTGCTAATAATTAGAAATTATTAAGA
>JAABUL010008296.1_pt1 | contig 10655 bp, 8 predicted proteins | sample 5559151 | NCBI WGS metagenome assembly JAABUL01 (sample SAMN10711876, study PRJNA513368) | rock metagenome | isolation source: Antarctica rocks | place: Antarctica: Victoria Land, Pudding Butte sud | reverse complement strand
ACCGTGCTCATAGGCGTCCACCACCTGCGCATGTAGGCTCTCTGTCTCCATATCCTTATAGTGCGGAAACGGCATGCCTTTGTCAACTACCGGCATCATCCTACCCGGAGGGACCTAGGTAGTTACAGAGTGTGACCAAAATCCGTGGGAAGAGCCGAGGACGTTGAAAGCCAGCGCGCGCTGGGTCATACTGTAGCAGCATCACCCACTACAGTACTCAAGGAGACGCCCGATGACTTCCAACGTAGACCTGAGTGTACAGCAGATTCAACAGGACTTTCAAGCCTTGATCGCCTACGTCACGGGGCCGGATACACGCACGGCGACGGCCTACACGGTGGAACTCACGCTCTTCCGGCGTCTCTTGGCGTTGGGAGCCGCGCTGTTGCGCGTGTTCTTCCAGACGCGGGCGGCGGAGCGCCCCGCCGGGCCGGTTCACGCGCCGAACGGGAGTCTGCTGGGCTATCATGATCGCCGGTCCACCACCTACTATTCCGTGTGTGGCAAAGTACGCTTCGCCCGGCACTACTTTACGGCGGTCGGGCAGGAGGGCGTGTGCCCGCTCGACGCGGATCTGAGCTTACCCGCGCGCTGCTATTCCGACCTGTTGCAGGAGTGGGGGACGTATGGCACGACGGACGCCTCCTATCACGAGAGCCAGGCCGCGCTTGAGCGCATCCTGGGCCTCGTGACGAGCGGGGGCGCCCTAGAAACGATGGTCGCGGACGCGGTGGCCGACGTGGAGGCGTTCCACGCGCAGCCCGTGCGCCCGGAGGTGCGGGCGGCGGAGGGGCCGCTCCTGGTGGTGCAGGCCGACGGGAAGGGTGTGCCGATGGTGCAGCCGCCCGCAGGGGCGCGGCCCGTGCGGCTGGGCAAAGGGCAGAAGCGCACCAAGAAGAAGGAGGCGGTGGTGACCAGCCTCTACACCATCGCGCCCTACGTGCGCACGCCGCAGGAGGTGGTGGCCGCGCTGCTACAGGACCGCGACCGCCCGCCGGATACGGTGCCGCGTCCTACGCCCGCGGGCAAAGAACTGCGGGCCACCCTCGACGGCAAGGAGGTGGCCCTGACACGCCTGGCCGCGCGGGCGCGGCAGCGCGAGGGGCCACACATCCAGGAACGGGTCGCGCTGACCGATGGCGCGGAGGCGCTGCAAAAGCAGATCGCGGCCCACTTCCCCCGGCATACGCTGGTGCTCGACATCATCCACGCCACGGATTATCTCTGGAACGCGGCCAACGCGCTGCGCGGTGAAACGCATCCCGACCGCCTCGCCTGGATCCGGACGCATCTGGCGCAGCTCCTCGCCGGAGACACGCCGGCCGTCATCACCGCGCTGGAAGCGGCTGCACAGGACCCGGCGCGCACGGCCACGCAGCGCACCGCCCTCCTGGGCACCGCCGGCTACTACCGCCGCAATGCGCCCTACATGTGCTATGACGTGTATCTCGCGCACGGCTGGCCCATCGGCACGGGAGTCGTGGAAGGCGCCTGCGGCCACCTCGTCAAGGATCGCATGGAACAAGCGGGCATGCGTTGGACCAAAGCGGGCGCCCAAGCGGTGCTCGACCTGCGTGCCCTCCGGCTCAACGGCCAGTGGGACGCCTATGGTCAGTTCCATCGTCAGCGGCAGCATGAGCGCCTCTATGGGACTACTAGTCCCGTCCCCGAGACAGCGGAGATGTGGGCCTTGGCCGATGCGGCATAGGCACCCCCACCCCTCCACGGATTTTGGTCACACTCAAATCAGAAACGAGGACCCCATGAAATCCCTGCAGCAACGCGCGTAAGAAATCCCCTTCTCGTGTGGGCCTATACATGTACACGACCTCTTCAAGGTTCGTGAAGACCCAGATATACCCTTTCCCATGCTGCAACCTCACCTCGGTTTCATCCGCGTGCACGAGCCCTCCCGAGAGGATTTTTTCGAGCAACTTCTGGTAGGTTGGCTCATAGTAACGTGCCATCAATGACTTAAACATATGGACTTCCTGGGGGCCAACACGCAACCCGAAGAATTCCTCACACATGTTCGTCAAGGTCTTGCGGGCAATCCTATATGCGACGTGCTGAAACATGGCCCAACTCTTGAGCCCATGGAAATGCTTATCCAACCGTTGATGCTGATCGGGAACGAACTCCGCGCCGCACGTTTCGCATTTATGCACGGATGTCCGCGACTCAATCACGATGCGCCGCACTCCAGTTGGCGTCAGGACCAGGTCAAACGCTCTCTTGACTCTCGGCTCTTGAGTCCGGACCTGTTTCTTGACATCGGTGATGACGTTCTCACTGCCGCAGACTGGGCAGTGTGACGCCACGATCACGAGTCGGCGGGAGGCTTTGAGTGTGCGATTGGGAGACGTCGCTTTGCGAGCCCTGGTTTTCCTGAGAGCCTTGCTCGTGCGGACATAGACCCGCTCCCGTTGGTAGTCGAAATACGCGCGGTTGTTGACAAACTCATAATCAGGGTGAACGAAATTGACCCGCGCCCACTTGCGATAGTCGGTCAATTTCTCGACATCCTGGACAAGGGCAATGGGGGGGCGATTTCTATCGTCTGTGAGCGATGCATCTTCCGACGTGGGCGTGCTGATGACCGTCTGAAGCACCTCGGTCACCCTCTGGAGGGCGGCGCAATCTTCCAGGTTGTACGTCTGTAGCTTCTGTTTCCACTCCTTACCGTGGCTGGCTTCCCATTCCGCCCTCCACACGATACTCTGGATGCCGGACGCATCGGGCTCGGTCCACGAATACCCGATGCATCTGCCAATATCCTTCAGCCCATTCGAATACGTCGGGAAGTAGATGTGCGCATAGATGAGAGAGAGGACATTAACCAGCGCGTTCAGTATCCTGTCCACCAGATCCTGATGCTCGGCCACCTTTCGCATTCGTCTGATGAAGGCGCGCTCGTAATCCCCGTAACAAAAGACTAGAAAGTCCTCGTGCCGCGTGACTTCGGCGACGAACTGCTCAAAGATGGTGGACTCCTGGTCTTTCGTATCGGCCCAGAAAGAGTAGGCCGTTTCCACACCGCTGTCCACGACAATCAGGCCGATGAGATACACGAATCCGGCATCAGGATCGCTTTCGACATCGAAGTAGATGCGCACGAGACTGTGGGGAAGGTTCGGCCTGCCGAGAACGTAGATGCGCTTGTCGCGGATCGCTAACGCCTGCAGCGCATGATACCGATGAGGCGTTACCGGCCCGGTTCTTTTTCCCTTGCGGCGGGGCCGGAACGTATGGGCGAGTTGCGTGACGGTGAGGATGCCTTTGCGGTTGTACCCCTTGATCTCCTTCTCTGACAATCCCCGCAGCAGACTGAGATTATCCTCCTGCACCGCCTGGGCATGGCAACGCTGGCGAAACTCGCAGATGGGACAGTGGGCGTTGAGGATCAGTTTGGGCGGCGCATCAGCAGCGCACATCTTCTTCAAATCGGTGAGGATATGCTTGGCCAGCCGTAGATCGGGCGTGAGATGAACCATCGTCGCCTTGCAGTCCCTGCCGTGCCAGATGATGCCACGGTCCGGTACGATCCCTTGGTACCGGGAGAGCAGCAGGGCCTGGAGTTCCAAGAGCAGCTTCTGCTCTTTCCGGACGCGCGCCCCGTGATGGAACACCATCGGGATATAGTGGAACGGCCCCAACGTCGATGCGCCCGGTACTTTCTTCAGCCCATCAACCTGCAGGGAGATGGGATCATCGTCAATGGTGGCATCCAGGACGAAGAGCGACCCGCGTTCCAAGGCGGACGTGGTCAGAGTAATACCCCTCGTTACCTGGTCTCCCTGGCTTTGGGCGCGCATCTTGTCACAGGCGGTGCGTTTCACCTCGCTCCTGATCGCTGTGAGCAAAGTCTCATACTCCGACGTGGTACCCTGTTGACCGTTCAGTTTGAGATAACCTTTGTATTTGCAGAGCACGTAACTGTCGAGCGCGTCCGTGGTTATCCTGGTCGCCATGCGTCGCCTTTCGATAGTACTGTCGCCTCGTATGGCAGGCCGGCATGCCGTATCGTGTCGTGAGGACACATAAATGGCGGGCAAGGGGGACACATAAATGGCGGGCAAGAAGGAATGATTAGTGAAAACGCCCCTTGTGTTGGCTAACATCTTCGTCCAAGCGATAGATGTTGTCAACCAACTCGTCAACTGTGGCTTGACGAATCATGGAACGATCCACCCACCTTAGCTTATCGTTCGCGCAAATCTTGAGCGAGTTCGGCGGCTGGTGCCGACAATCGCCGACGGCTTGTGAACAAACGGCTCGGTGCCGTGGTTATTGTCAACAAAAGGCCGTGATGGCCGCAGAGTCTATGGTCGTGACAGGTCAGTATGTTGCTGGGCATTCTGCTCTCCCTTCAACTCAACCAGCGACACTTCCTACATGTAGTAGCGTATCCGCTATAAATACCACATGTAGTGTTCGCGACGCTCTCGAACTGACTTCCAATTTGCGCGAACGATAAGCCTTAGTGATGACCTTTGGTTGGAGCCGAATGTAAGACATGCCCTCGTATCAGATAGCGGTCATGAGACAGCCAAAAGTGCACCTGTATGGGGCAGGTAAGCCGTCCAAGGACACGGGGTGTTCCCTGAACCGGTCTCACGCCGTGACGGGTTCGATCAAGGACGCCCCGTCCTCACGCGGAGACGAGACACGCGGCGACACGGGGTAGGCCACCAGCAGGTTCGCCGGACAGGGTCGGAGACAATCCAGCACCGACGCGGGGTCCGTCAACATCGGATCGAGCCAGAGGTCTTCGACGGCGGGATCGAGGATGACCGGCATGCGATCATGGATGGGCGCGACGAGCGCATTTGACGTCGTGGTGACGATGGCGCAGCTCGCCATCCCATCCGTGCCGACGCTGTAGATGCCGGCGAAACCAACGAGGGCACGGTCGTCACGACGAATGTACACGGGTTGCTTGGTCGTGCGCCCCGGCAGGCGCTGCCATTCGTAAAAGCCGTCAGCGGGGATGAGGCAGCGGGCGCGCGCAACGGCTCCCCGAAAGAGGGGACGGTCCAGCAGCGTTTCGGCACGCGCATTGATCGGCGCCGGTCGCGACGCGGCAGCGGACGCCCAGGTCGGCCGGAAGCCCCAGGACATCGACTGCAGGAGGCGTCCCTCCACACGCTCGACGATGACAGTTATGTCCTGGCTCGGCGCGATGTTGTACGCTGGATTCCGTCGCTTGGCGTCGTCTCGCTCATCCTCGGCGACGTCGAACCGCAGGGCGAGCTGGTCGGGGGTCGTTAGTGTAAAACGTCCGCACATCACAGTGCTCCTTCCTTCGTGCTTTCTGCCCCTGTGGACCAGGGGCGCGTCGCTTGTGTCAGACCGTGTACGAGGGATGCCTCTCTGGGCGATGCGGCCTCGTGGTGGCCGCCGCGCTCGGCGCGGGCTGCCCATCTCCGTGAGAGCGGGTTGGCGATGACGCGTCATCGCCGTAGGCCTCTTTGGGGAGGATCTCCGCGTATGCGCAATAGGGGCACACGGCCCCAATACAGGAGGCATCGTGGCATGAGGCGTAGAACGGCTGATGGCACTGGGCGCACGGGACAAGGGCCATACGCACTCCTTTGTCGGTCACGGGTTGTGACGAGTCATACCCTCTTATTATAGGACACATGTACTAATAAAGCCAGCGATTACCCACACCGCATCGGCCTGGTTAGCCCGTGGTTGCCGCGCTGCCCAATCGTCCCCCGCTGCCCGCGCCGCGACGGAGGCGGGCGGCCAGGGCCGCGTAGCGCTGCCCCGCGCCTTCCGTCCGTACCGCCCGCGCCAGCGCCCGCTGACTGCCCACAAGCACCACGATCCGCTTCGCGCGCGTCACCGCCGTGTAGAGCAGATTACGCCGCAGCATCAGCCACGCCGAGGTGGTCAGCGGCACGACCACGCACGCGTACTCACTGCCCTGTGAGCGGTGGATCGAGACGGCATAGGCATGAGTCAGTTCGTCCAATTCCAGGAAATCGTAGGCGATCTCTTCCGTGTCATCCATGAGGACGCGCAGTTCCTGGTCCTCTAGCGAGAGGCCGGTCACGACGCCGACGCTGCCGTTGAAGACCTCCTTGTCGTAGTTGTTGCGCAGTTGGGTGACCTTGTCGCCCACCCGGTACACGCGTCCACCGACGCGCCGCTCAGGCTGCCCCGGTCGCGCCGGCGTCAGCGCCTCCTGCAGCTTCTCGTTGAGCACGCCCGCCCCCGCCGGTCCCCGGTGCATCGGGCAGAGTACTTGCACGTCGCGCCGCGGGTCCAGACCGAACTTGCGCGGTAGGCGGTTGGCGACGATATCGACGACGAGATCGGCGACCTGCTCCGTGTCATCCTGGGGGAACAGGAAGAAGTCGTCGAGGCCACGCGTGACCGGCATCTGGCCGGCATTGATGCGGTGGGCGTTGGTGACGACACCGCTCTGCTGCGCCTGACGAAAGATGTGTGTGAGGCGGACGCGGGGGATGACGCCGGAGGAGAGCAGGTCGCGCAGCACCTCGCCCGCCCCGACACTGGGCAGTTGGTCCACGTCACCCACGAAGAGAAGGTGCGCCCCCGGCGCGACGGCCTTGACCAGCGTGTTGGCGAGCAGCACGTCGAGCATGGAGGCCTCGTCCACCACGACGAGGTCGGCGTCGAGCGGCGTGTCGCGGTCGAAGGCGGCGTCGCCGCCGGGGCGCAGTTGCAGCAGGCGGTGCAGCGTGCTGGCCTCGACGCCGGCCAGTTCGGAGAGGCGTTTGGCCGCCCGTCCTGTCGGCGCCGCCAGCACGATCTTCGCGCGCTTGGCCTTCGCCAGGGCGACAATCGAGCGCACCGTGAATGACTTGCCACAGTCGGGACCGCGCGTGAGGACAGCGACACGTTCCGTCAGGGCGAGGCGCACCGCCTGTTCCTGCTCAGGAGCCAGGGCGCTTCCGGTCGTCGTCTGTAGCCAGCCCAGGGCCGCCGTCCAGTCAACCGTCGCGAATGCGGGTAGCCGCTCATTCGGCGCGTGCAGCAGGCGCAGCAGGCTGTTGGCCAGGGAGACCTCGGCGCGGTGGAAAGGCACGAGATAGACCGCCGTCACCTGCTGGCCGTCAGGACCGGACAGATAGTCCATGATCACGCCCTCCTCGCGCGACAACTCCTCCAGGCACGTCGCGACCAACGCTGCCTCCACACCCAGGATCTCGGTGGCCTTTGCGACTAACTCCGCCTCGGGCAGGTAGCAGTGGCCCTCATCGCTTGCCTCGGACAACGTGAACTGCAACCCGGCCTTGACGCGCTGGGGGCTGTCGTGCGGGATGCCGAGCGCCTGCGCGATCTTGTCCGCCGTCTTGAAGCCGATGCCCCACACATCGCCCGCCAGCTTGTACGGCTCGTTCTTGACGACGCTGATGCTGGCGTCCTTGTAGGTCTTGTAGATGCGCACGGCGATGCTCGTCGAGACACCGACGCCCTGCAGGAACAGCATCACTTCCTTGATGGCCTTCTGCTCCTCCCACGCCCGCCCGATCAGGGCCGTGCGCTTGGGGCCGAGACCCGGCACCTCGATCAGGCGCGCGGGCTCCTCCTCGATCACGCGCAGGGTGTCCAGGTCGAAGTGGCCGACGATGCGTTCGGCCATTTTGGGGCCGATGCCCTTGATGAGGCCGGAGCCGAGGTAGCGCCGGATGCCCTGGATCGTGGCCGGTAAGACCGTTGTATAGTCGCGGACCTCGAACTGGCGACCGAACTGTGGATGGCTCTTCCAGAGGCCGCGCATGCGCAGGCTCTCACCCGGCTGCGCCCCAAGCAGGTTGCCCACGACCGTAGTCAGGTCGGCGCTCCCGCGTGTGGCGACGCGGGCGACGGTGTAGCCGTTCTCTTCGTTGGCGTAGGTGATACGCTCGAGGACGGCCTCCAGGGTGGCGAGTGGGACGGGCGTAGACGAGATCATAGCCGTAGAATAGCATCCTCGCCGCGACGCCACCCAGGGTCACGTTGTGGAGCGGATTGGCACACCCAATCAGAGGCGTTCCTCGCCGGCCATAATCCTCATTCGCATGGCATGGCGCGCGACGCTAGGCAGTATCGGTGGAGCGGAGGCTAGCAGTACGGTACGATGGAGAAAACACGACGCGCCGAAGGATCGACCTACTATGCCGCTCAAAGCCCTGCTCGATGGTCAACCCCTTCTCGCCCCGCTGCTGGGCGACACGGACTGGGCCGAGTTGTATTTCCAGCGCTACCGCCTCGTGCTACCCTGTTGCCCCGACCGCGCCGTGCAGATGCGCGGTGGGGCGGGGACCACGCGCATCCAGCACTTCTCTCATGCGCCCGCGCCGACCTGCCAGTTTCGGGCTGAGACGATGGCGCACCTGCGGGCGAAGGTCGCGATCGCGCGGGCCTGTGCTGAGGCTGGCTGGGCCGTGGACATCGAGCATGCGGAGGACGATTGGCGCGCCGACGTCCTGGCTGATCGCAGCGGACAGCGCGTCGCCTTCGAGGTGCAGTGGAGCCGGCAGACGCTGGCGGAGACGATGGCACGGCAGGCCCGCTACCAGGCGGCGGGCGTGCGCGGCTGCTGGTTCTTCCGCTACCCGCCCCACGAACTGCGCCGTCCTGGCGGCGACACCACCCTCGAGGCACGCCAGGACCTGTCCCTCTTCGGGCTCGCGACGGACCGCGCTCATGACGGCTACGGTGTGCGGATGGGCGGACACACTCACCCCCTCGGGCAGGTCGTGGGCGCGCTCCTGGGCCGGCGTATCGCTTTCCGCTCTCACCGGACAGCCCTCGGTCAGCACGTCGTGGACATCGCCTTCCATGATAAGGTGTGTCTGTCCTGTGGCATGCCGTGCCGGGTGTATCGCGTCGCCGCGCGCGCGGACGCCGTCCCTCGCGCGCCCTGCGGCGATCGGGTACTGCTCTGGTCCGGAGTCCCCTACCACTCCGATGTCATCCACGCCGCCCGCCGTCTGTACACGGTCAATCCGCGGCACGACGCCATCCCGCTGGCCCTGATCGAGCCGGCAGTCGGATTTCGGTGCCCTGGGTGCAGGGCGCGCCTCACGCCGCCCCAGCTTACGGGTCCCGCCGTCCGCGATGTCGGCATCGCGGCGGATGTGACCTTCGCGCGCCCCCTGTGCGATCCGTATCCGCACTGGTGTTATCCGCCCGATGGCCCGTTCTGCATTCCGATCGCGGCGGACGACGTTTGATGTGCCCAATAGGTGTGCATGCGTGAAACAACCTAATTTTATGCCGCTACCTATACCGCTGCCCGTGTAGGCGCGCCGTCGGCCACGCCCTTGTACGTGCTATCCTCCGCGGATGCCGTGGCCCAGGTAGCGCCGCCGCCGCCGCGGCGCCCTCGTCGGCCGTCCTCACGTCAGCATGCCCACGCGCCGCATCGGAACCGCCGGCCATGTTATCGCAAGATGTGGACACGATAGAGCGCCTCTTGTTGGTAGACGGGCACCATCTCTTCCATTGGACCTCCAACGCCCTGCCGCGCAGTATCGTTGGAGCAGATAGCGCGCCGATCCAGGGCGGCTATGGCTTCGCCGGAGCCTTCCTCCGGCTGCCGCGCCGCTTCAGCCCCACGCATGTGTGCGTGCCCTTCGACCCGCCGGAGCCGCCGTTCCGTCGGGCGCTTTACCCGGACTACCGGACGGGGCGGTCACGTGGGACGCCCGAGGAGGTCGCCAACGTCGACGGGCAGGTCGCGCCGGTGGGGCAGGTCCTGGACCATCTCGGGGTCTGCTATCCCATGGTGTCTGGGTTCGAGGCGACGATGTCATGGGCACGCTCGCGACGGCGGCGACAGCGGCGGGCTTGCCGGTAACCATCGTCTCCGGCGATCGTGACCTTTTGCAAGCGGTCAGTCCGAGCGTCGACGTGTTCACGCCGAAGGGGCAGGAGAGCGACCTCTACACGTTGGCGGTGGTGCACGAGCGGTGGGGGGGCGACCCGCCCAATTCACCGACCTGAAGGCTTTGATCGGCGACGCCTCCAATAACATCCCAGGCGTACCCAGGAGTTGGCCCCAACACCGCCGGAGCCATGCTGGCCCGGCATGTCACGATCGACGCGCTCTACGCGGCCCTGCCATCGCTGCCGACACGCCAGGCCGATCTGCCACGCGTATACAAGAGCGGGTCTACCTCAATCGCCGCCTGGTCCCCATCATCACCACCGTGGATGTCTCGACCGACATGGAGGGATAACGCTGGGGCAGCGCCGAACCTGCGCCGATGACGGTGACACGGAGCGCGCCCAGTGGCCATAGAAAACGGGGCATGTTGTGTATTTCGTCTATAGAGTGTCAACGAAGCACTTTAATATACTATTGACATTGGTAGCCCCTGAGCAGTGAGTAGAGTGGAAGCAACGCTCCGTTTGCTACGGAAAATTAGAGGAGGATATGGTAACTACCTAGTGGGTCACGCCCCAATTAACTGGAGTTGGTCAAATTGCCACCCCCGGCTAGTCAACGAGCGTCACGGGGTGCGTAGCAACCGCGATGGGCTGCTACGCATCAATTCCACCTAAATGGGGCGTGACCCACTAGGTCCCTCCGGGTAGGATGATGCCGGTAGTTGACAAAGGCATGCCGTTTCCGCACTATAAGGATATGGAGACAGAGAGCCTACATGCGCAGGTGGTGGACGCCTATGAGC
>JAABUL010008295.1_pt1 | contig 10657 bp, 1 predicted proteins | sample 5559151 | NCBI WGS metagenome assembly JAABUL01 (sample SAMN10711876, study PRJNA513368) | rock metagenome | isolation source: Antarctica rocks | place: Antarctica: Victoria Land, Pudding Butte sud | reverse complement strand
TAAAGAAGTTAAATTATAGAATTATCTTAGAATATATTTAAGAGCTTTATAATAGCTATTAAAATATTCTTATCTATTATATAATTTTTAACTCTAAAATAAAACCTCTTTTCTTTACTATCTAAGTAATATATATAACTTATAGATAAGCCTATATATAAGGAAGTCTTAGTTAAGTAAGTACTATTTAAAATCTCTTGTTAATTAGACTCCTAATATAGTAAGATATAAATAGAAGAGATAAAGGAAAGATAAATAAAAAGTATAATCTTTAAAGTTAAATAAAGAGCCTTTGATAATTCGCTTAACTAATAAGCTATCTTTATATTATTTAATAGATTTAATACCTTCTAATAGAATCTAAGCTATATTCTTATATATATTATCTAAGGTTTTCTTTATTAATATCTTAACTAGTAATCTCTTTACTATAATAGAATATCCTAGGCTCCTAATATTAGGAAGTACGCTAACCTAATTAGATAGTAATTTTTTAAGAGGAATATTAAAACTAACTAGTATTTATATATTATAACTATATATATACTTATATATATAATATTAATTAGTTAATACTAGAAGATATACCTTTATTATTATTATATAATAATATAAAAATTATAAAAATTAGCCTATTAATATAAAAGATATAACTAATTCTATTAGTTTATATACTAAGATCTATATTATATAATTACGCTAAGATATTATTAAAATACTTAAGTATACTATCTTACTAACTAATTAATATCTATCTATTATAATATATATCTATATAGTATATATAATATATATAAGCTTATAAAGTATATATATCCTAAAATAATATTAATTAGCTTATTAATAATAAAGATATAACTAATTTTATAAGTTTACCTACTAAATCTATATATCTTAGTACTAATTTATCTATTATACTATTATAACTACCTACTAACTAATTAATATCTACTTATTATAATATATATCTAAATAGTATATATAATATATATACGCTTATAAAGTAATATATACTAAAAATTATATAAATTAGCTTATTAGTAATAATAATATAGCTAATTTCACTAGTTCTCCTACTAAAATCTATGTATCTAACTACGCTAAGACTTATAATTACTAGGTAGTAAAAGTAAATTATCTAATATATATAGAAATCTAGATTTTTATAGGTATTTTCTAGTAATCTAAATAATTATCTAGAACTAACTTATAATAGATAAGTATTCCCTCCTAAAAGTAATTATTTATCCTTGATAGTTAACTCTAGTCTACGCTAAACTATCTAATATAAAGACTTACGTAATAAGCTTATCTAGGTAAGGTCTATACTAGAGACTACGTCTAATAAGTATAAAGTCCTTATACCTAGCGAGGACGCTTTATTCTCTTAGTATTTACGCTCCTAATCTCTATTATACTCTTCTACTAAGGGCTTCGGCTATAACAACGATGGACGCATACACTTATATACTATAACTCCTAGCAATATTTGCCTTTCTACTAAGGAGGATCCTCCTCTGCTAGGTTTAATCGATTAAGGTTCTATTAAACCGAAAGACGTCCCTGTCAAAGCTAAAAAACCTCGTTATCACACTTCGGATACGCCAACCCGACCCGAGACCCAAGCCAACCCAAGCAAACCCTACCCCAGAACTCTGTTTGTCGAGTCATGCCGGGTGTCAACAATCGCAGAAGACGGCGGGCTTGAATTCCATCTTGACCAAAACGATTATCTCGAGGCGGTGATGAGTGGCTTCCTTCTAGCAAGTTTCGGTCGATGTTACCAACACCCATACATCTCCCATGTGATGAATCATCCAACGACGTCCCTTCGCTACGCTGAGCCACTCGAAGAGACGTATTGCTGCTTGTGACGATGGTAGGGCTGGATGAAGGAATCATCGTAGTCGTATTCGTTGGCTCAGCGTTCAATAGCAGTGAGGTGCTGATCTCAATGAGCAATGCATGAATTTACCAGTCCTCCCCTGTGATGAATTGTGGTGGATGCCTATTTTGGATGCTCAAGAAACGGGGACGTCTTGCGTTGCAGAAAATCCGGTCAGATATCCCTGAAATCTAAAATTATAAAGTTTAGTACCTTTGACCTTGGGGCAACGGTAGATCTTCCTCAGGAGGGACCCATTCAAGAAGCTCATACTGCGAGGCATTGAGCACAGCAGCTATCACAAATGCTTTGAAAACATTAATCTCTCAACAATATAAAAATGACAAGTCAATTGAACGGAAACGTACTGCGTCTACGCCAATGGCAAGCAAATGGTCACCCCAAGGGATGAAGTAGACGATGCTAAATGCGAAATTGAAGCATTGGGGTAGGGAAATATTGTTCTGTTTGGCAGTTTTGGAAGGCAATGCAATTTAATTTTTCGAAGGCCAGAGCTCGCAGATCATAGACGTACGGTATGGAGATGATGAATAGAATGCCGTAGCGAACACGGTTCTAGGGAGCTCATCTTTACTGTAACTAAAAGCCTATCTCTAAATAGATCCACTATGGCTTAACTCCTAATCTAGCTAAAGTACCTTGTATTAAGCCTAATAGATATATTAGACCTTAAGTAAGGAGACTTTCTTATATAAGTAAATTCTACTATATAACTATATTACTCTTTAGATATTAATTAAGTATCCTTATTTATAATACTTTAATTAATCCTTAGAAGCTTATAAGTCTTCTATTAAGCTATAGTATATATATATTAAGAATCTATTATATTATAGTATAGTTATATATTAGTTAATTATCTATATAAATGAAATTTATAGATATAAACGTATTTACAGGATTTATAAGATCTATTAGGTAGGACTTAATATACCTAAGAACGAATATTAAAATATAATATACCTAGTAAATCTATACTTATAATAATTACTACCTTTTTTAATAAAAGATAGTATCCTCGCTATTATAACGCTAGGAAGATACTTTAACTATATAAGTAGCTAATTAGAAGTCCTTATATATATACTATCTATTACTATATATATATAAATAAAAGGAATAAAATATAGTATAAAATTAACCTTCTATTAAGTAGTATTAAAAGTTAAGTTACTCTAATAGTAATAATAAGATTAAGATAGCGATAATTAGGCTATAAAGTAGATCTAATAGTAAGAAAGAAGAATATCTAGAAGTCTATAAAGAAATAAATATAATTAGATAAAATCCGGTTAAGAAATAAATATTTAAGTAATAAAGATATTTCGCCTAATTAAATTTAGATCTTTAGTCTTAGTAATATTAGTAGAATTCCTTAAGATCTAATTATAGTTAATTACTAGGTTTTTAGACTTTAATATTTCTTACTAGGCTAGATCGCTTTAGTATAAGCGTCTTAGTAATTACTTATATAGTTAATAGTAATATTAAGACTATAGGATTTACTTATCTATTAGACTTATAGAACTTTACGTATAAGTCAAGGATTAATATAGTAGAAAGGATTATAAGATAAATAGGAGTTATTAAATATATAAGTAAGGCGTATCTTATATATAGATTACTAATTATTATATACGTTCTAAGCTTATATATAGGTAGTAGAGGTAATATTAATTAGTATATAGATAATAATAGTATTATAAGAGGTAGTATAACTTAGTTTACTAATAATAGTATAAGAGGTATTATTAGTATCTTTACTATCTCTTTCTTAATATCTTATTTCTTTTACTTATATTAATTATCTATATCTTTTATATCTTTCTAGAGTACTTCTTAAAGTACTTAGATATATATCTTTATAAGATAGATTATAAAGAGTAGTTAAGGTATAGGAGGCTAATTACTTAATATAAATTTAATAGGCTATATATACTCTTCTAGTCTTTCTAAGGCGTTAGCTAAGGTAATATAGTTAAATAGTATATTAGCCTTAGTATCTAATTTTTAGTATTATATTTAATATCTAAATTAAGGTAGTATAGAAGGATAAGAAGTTAATAGATTATAATACTTCGTAGAAGGAATAGGCTTTTAAGTCCGCTAATTTAAATAGTAGTATTAGTTAAAGGAGTAGGTAGGTAGTTAATATATTAAATAGCTATTTATAATAGAGGTTCTTAAGGATAGTTTAGTATTATCTTTCCTAGGATAGTATAAGATATTAAGGAGGTAATAGATAAAGGTAATTTCTATATAAATAGGACTATTAGATCTACTCTTTTAGATAAGCGTACTAGTTTAGTATATAAGAATATAAGGGAGGTACTAAATAGTTTATTATAAGGGAGGTCTAAAATAATATAGGTTCTTAGTATTTTTTTTTACTATTATATTATATAGCGCTTAGTAGCTAGTAATAATAAGACGGCGTATAATAGCTTGTTAAGTAGGTTAGCGCTTAGTAGCCTAATTAAATATCTAGTATTACTACTATTATTAAGGATCTATTATATTATAATATAGTTATATATTAGTTAACTATCTATATAGATGAAATCTATAAATATAAACGTATTTACAGGATTTATAAGATCTATTAGGTAGGGCTTAGTTACTAACTAGAAAGATATAGGATATCCTATAAGATACCCCATGTAGAATAGTATAAGACTATAGTATAGTATAGGTAAATAAGGTCCTAATCCTATATCTTTATAATAATATAAAATAGGTATAGGATAAGATAATTTAATAAGATAAAATATTTATAAGATCTATTAATAAGATAGGATATTTATAAAATATCTTATTTACTTAATTATAAATTAAATAGGATTAATTTATATAATAATCTTATTAATTAGATTAATAATTATAAAGTTTTTTAAAATTTATTTATATATAGTTTTTTTTAATCTTTATAATATATTTTATAAGAAATTCTATATTAATAAAATTAAGTTAATATATTCTTAAATCTTCTTATTATTAACTATTATTACTTATTCCTCCTATTTTACTTTATAATAATTATAGAGAGTATTAATATATTAATCTTATTAAATAATATTACTTAAATCCTTATAAATAATAATTATTAATTTTACCTCTACTTCTTTAATATATTTATATTATTATTAATAAATTCTTATTAATTATAAAGGTATCCTCTTAACTATTAAATTAAATATTAATATTATTTCTTAAAATATATTATAAGGCTTATAACTTATTTATTAAATTATCTTTATTATCTTTATTTTTATTATTAATGTAATTATTATTAAGATAACTTTCCTTTATTTATATATTATATAAAATATTATTAATCCTTTTTACTTAATTAAATATATTAAAATTAATTTTTAAATTAAGTCCTATCTATTTAAATAGGTTTTATTAATTCTTAATATAAAGGATTATCATTAAGATATAAAAAATAGGAGGTATATAATATATATAACTTATATAATACCTCTTTATTATAAAGAAATATTATTTATATATAATAATCTCTATTATAATAGTAAGGATATTATATATTATATAAATAATTAATAGGTATTAAGGCTTTAAAGCCTTTTATTACTTAAGAATAAATCCTTATTTTAAGTAAATAAAAGGTATTATAAGAATATTAAAAATTTAATAATAATAATAATAATAATTAAAAAACTTATTATAAGCCTTATACTATTTTAATTAATTCTTTATAAATTATTTAAATCTTTTAATAAAGCTTTTAAGGTATTATTAAGATTAAAAGTAATATAACTTCTTATTAATATAACCTTTTAATTTTAATTATACTCTTTATAATTTTAATTTTTTTTAATTTTTTTTTAGATATTAATTAATAAATTTTTACTTATAATTATTAATTAATTCTAATAGCTTAATTCTTATTCTTAAATATTATATCCTTATAATTTAAATAAAGAAATATTACTTAATTATATAAAAAATTGAAATTTAATTTAATTAAATTATAATATATAAAAAGTTTTTAATAAGCTACTTTGAAAGCTTTAAAAAAGCTTAATTTTTTATATAATTTATTTATATTTTAATTATTTAACTTTTAACTTTATATAATTAAAGAGTTTATTATAAATAATAAAGATATTATATATTATAACCTCCTTCCCTTTATTTAGTAATAATATAAATATATAAAAAGGCTTAATAAGTTAAATTAAATAATTAATTTATAATTATTTATTATTAATAAGTTTAAAGAAGTTATTTAATTTTTTATTAAAATAATTTTTTATATTTATATAAAATAAATATATTAATTTTAATATATAATAAGTTAAGTCTTAGTATATTTTAATATTTTAAAAGAGTTTAAAAGGATATCTTTACTTATATCTCTTATTTAAGATAAGTATATTATTATTTAAGATTACTATTATATTATCTTTTTATATTTTAAAAAAGGACTCCTTTAATTAATTAATTATATTAATAAATATTATTAATTTTTTATACCTTTAATTAATTAATTAAGAGATAATTAAAATAATAATTATAAAGGTTTATTAATAATTTAAGAATCCCCGCCCTAGCGGCCTTAGAGGCCCGTATAGGTATATATAGGCCTAGGGGGTTATCAGGCTAGCCTTAATAGGAAACTTATATACTTTAACACGGTATTATAAACTTATACTATTATTCTATATTATATTAAAATTATAACTAGAATAAACTAAGACTAGACTAGTTATAATTTATTAAAAACTACGCCTTAAGAGAAGTAAAGCCCTACTTTCTTTTTATGATATAGTTTTTAATAAATTATAACTAGTCTAGTCTTAGTTTATTCTAGCTATAATTTTAACATAATATAGAATAATAGTATAAATTTATAATACTATATTAAAATATATAAGTTTCTTATTAAGGCTAGCCTAATAACCCCTTAAGCTTATATATACCCGTACGGGCCTCTAGGGCCGCTAGGGCGGGGGTTTTTAAATTATTAATGTTTTAATTATTTTCTTCTTCTTTTACTTTTATTTTATTACCTTTATTAATTTTAATAATAAGATTACTTCTTAGGAGAGTTTTATTTACTCTAATTAAAGCTTAATAAGTTAGAATTACTTTAAATAGTTTATTCCTATTAATTAATAAGTTATTATATAAATATCTTTTAACTTAATTAATATTTCTTTAAAGTTATAAATTCTAATCTTCCTAATTAAATTTAACCTTAATATTTATAATTTTGAGTAGAAAAGAAGGATATACCTTATATCCTATCTTACTTAATTATAATTATATTTAAAATCCTAAATTCTTAAGATATTAATTTTAAATAGGAATACCTTAAAGTTATTCTTCTTATTATAAAGTTAAGTTATTATTAAGCTTTCTACCTTTTATAAGCCTTAATAGTAATTAATATAATTACTTAAGAAAAGGCCCTTTATTATTAACTCTTAACTTTCTTTTAAGATAATAATTTAATAAGCTTTTTATTAATCTTTTTATTAAAATTACTTTTAATCTTTTACCTTTATTAAAATATTATTAATATCTTAAAACTCCTTAATATCCTTTATAAGATTATATTAATAGGCCCCTTATTAAATATTTATTATTACCTAATTTTAACTTATAACCTTAAGCTCTTATAAAGCTTATTTCTCCTTCTCTTATATTAGAGTAAGGGCTTAATATTTAATTTAATTATATTTCCCTCTTAATTAGCGCTAGATCTTTCTATTCTTTACTGTTATACTTATATAGGTATTATAGAGCGCTTAGTACTTTATTATTAAATTATTAAGCTATATTTAAATTAAGGGGATTATAACCTTTATTTTTAAGATTAAGATTAATATTACCTTATACGCGCTAAGAATTAATTTTAAATAATTATTTTATATTATTTTAAGTATATATATATAAGTTTTTATAATATTAGCTATTCCCTTTAAAAGGTATTAAATTAAAGTTATAAATATAATTATTAAATAGACTATTATATTATATATTATCTTATACCTTATAAAGATTATACTTTAAGTTAAACTTATTAAATATTTAAATACTTAAGATTAAGTAATAGCCTTTACCTTAATTTAAATTATATATAGATCCTAATAAAGTTTTAAGTTAATATAAAATCCTAAGACTTATATATTTATACTTAAAATAACTTTTATATTATTAAATTAAATTATCTTTAATATATTAAAAAATTTTAATATTCTTAAGAGGTAGATTAATTTATATTTTTATAATATAAATATTATATTATATATCTTTATTTATCTTTAATAGATTTAATAGGTCTTTTTAAGTTAATAGTAATTCCCCTTAATAAACTTACTATATATTAAGAGGTAAATATTATTAATAAATCCTCTTACTTATATTAGAAGCTTAATCTTTATATACTCCTTAATTAATAGTTTATTAAAAAATAGGAAAAGAATTAATAAGATTAAGGAGTTTTAAGATATCTTAATTTAAACTTCCTTTATTAAATTAATTCTTATTTTTATTATAATAAATATTATCCTTCTTTATAAGAAGCTTATAATTTAAGTTATAATTATTATTAAGATTCTCTTTATTTTAAGGTTATAAAATAACCTCTTATATAATATATTATTAAAGGCCCTTATAATATTTAATAATAATAAGCTTATAATATTCTTTTTCCCTTAATTTTATATTATATAAATTAAGTCTATTAAAGTTTTAAGGATTATTTTTATTAACTTACTCTTCTTTATCTTTATTTATTACTTTAGGAGGAGCTTATAATATTCTATTAAATTATTAAAGCGTTTAAATATTATTATCTCTAGAGCTTTCCCTAGTATATTAAGTAGCGCTATTAGTTAATATACTTTTAACTTTAAATAATCTAGTTTCTTTAGCTTTTTTTAAGATAATTATATTTACCTCTTTAAATCTCTTTAAGTAATAGCCCTTATCTAGGTAAGCTTAAAAGAGCCTTACTACCCCTCTAATTAAATCCTTATATAAGATATATAAGAATCTATTTAATAGTCTTAAAGTACTTAGGATCTTATCCGCGGCTAATAATTAATTAAAGAGATTAAACTCCTATTTTATTAGGCGCTTTACTTAGTTTATATTTTATAATTACTTTTAAGATTACCTATATATTTTTCTTTATAATTTAAGACTTTTCTCCTAGGCTAGGATTTTATATAATTAATAGGTAAAGCTTATTATTATTTAAATTAATTATTATTTACTCCTTAAATATATCTTTTAAGTAGATTTAAGTATAATTATTATTTTAACTTACTTTCTACTCTATTATAAGTCTTAATTAGGTAGATAACTTCCTTAACTTAATATATTAATACGCGTATATTATCCTCTTAAGTTAAATAAATAATCTCTTAATAATAATTATTAAATATTATATCTTATAAGGTTAAACCTCTACTTTATATTATTATTAAAGATCTCTCTTATTTAAATTATTTATATCTTATAAGGACTATTAATATTAAGCCTCTAATTAAATAATATAATATAATATTTCCTTTCTATTAATTAAGGAATATTATATTAGATATTTAATTATATTTATATTAAAACTTATTTTCTACTTTTAATTAATAAATATAAGGGAGGACTTAAATCCTTAAAAGATATAAGAGTTAATATTAATAAATTCCTTATATTTAACAATTTATAAATCTTAAGGATATTTTATTTAATAATTAATAGTTTAATATATTTATTAATTAAGATTAATTTTAGCTTATATTAATAAGATATAATAATTATTAATTAAATAATTTTTATAAATAATTTCTCTTATATATATTAAGTATAACTTAATATATTTAAGTTAAGCCCTATTTAGTCCTATCCTATTAAGAAGTATTTATATTAGAAGTTAAAAGGATATTTATATTAAGGATTAAAAGGATATTTATATTAAGAATTAAGAGGATATCTATATTAAAATCCTTAAATATTAAAAGATATATCTACTCTTAATTATTAATTATAAGAGGAGACTTAAACTCCTAAGAGATAAAGGGATTAATATTAATAATATATCTCTTAAACTTAATATTAATAATATATCTCTTAATCTTAATATTAATAATATATCTCTTAATATTAATATTAATAATATAATCCTAATATCTCTTTCTTATAAGCTTAGATAATATATTAAGATACGCCTTTAACCCCCAATTAATAATTATATAAGGAGACTTAAATCCTTAGGAGTATAAAACGCGTTAATAGTATTATTATTTAAATATTTTAATTATTAGGCTCTAACCCTTAAAACGCGTTAATTTATTTCTCTTATTTACTTACCTTATACTATTCTTAATAAGGCTATAATAATCTTAATAAAGATAAGATCTATAAATATATTAATAAAAGAGGAGGTTTATAGATATATTAATAGAAGGGGAGATTTATAAATACATTTATATTTAATTCTTATTAATAAAGAAAGTTATAATTATTATATATAATTAATAATTTAAAGTTAATTAATAATTAAATAATAAAGAGACTTTAATATTATCTATAAATAAATTTAATAAATGACTTGATTTAATTTCTTTAACTTTTATTATTAAGTAATTCTTAATAATAAATAATAAATTTAATTAAAGAATAAGATTAAGATAGTAAAAGAATTATAATATCTTAAAATTATTAATAATATTAAATAATATACTTATAATTATAACTTAATAATAAAATTATTTAAGA
>JAABUL010008288.1_pt1 | contig 10664 bp, 9 predicted proteins | sample 5559151 | NCBI WGS metagenome assembly JAABUL01 (sample SAMN10711876, study PRJNA513368) | rock metagenome | isolation source: Antarctica rocks | place: Antarctica: Victoria Land, Pudding Butte sud | reverse complement strand
AAAGAGGATAGGATTGCCTTATCGAGTGCTTTTGATTGGTGTTCCGAGAGAATGGTTCGCACACCACCAATGCCGGCATAGTCCCTTGCTCTTGCATACAGGCAACCATCTCGCAACCGCGCACCACGTCAAGTCTACCATCGTTATTCCATGCTTCTTGACGCGATAAATCACCTTTTTGACTTGAGAGTATGGCTATCATACCCATAGTATTCGGTCTCGCACGTTGCCAGCGCACACTCCCAAGTTTGTTAAACCCGTTATGGACTCCTGCTCGTACGATACAAGTCCTTTTAAGCAGCAGGCGAAGCTCCTTATTCCATTTCAGAACCTTCGCGACGGATACACAGCGAAGCCGGAGTGCTTATAAACCCAAGTTACCAGATTATCTGCGGCAGATCACCTTACCAGACACGTGGAGGGGAAAATGGGCTGCGGCAGAAGCGAAACAACATTGGATAGAAATCTTCAAGGAACTTACAGGAAAGGAACCACCCCCAACCGCGCCTGGTAACATAACTCCGCTCCTTCTCCACATTGACGACAGACCGTCATTCGTGAAGAACGAGTTGTCCCTCGACGGTATTGTATTTACACAGGACAACGAACTTGGGCAAAAGCTGTGGAGAATCGCCAATCCGGTGCCGTGGTCCCAGAAGTCTCGCTGGATTACATGGACAACTTACGCCCTTGTCGGACTCTATGTCGGCCTAGTACTTTTCTGGATTACCCACAGAGAGCGTGTGCCGATCACGGGTCGGAAGCGTTTCCAGTGTGTGCAACTCCCGAGTCCGCCGCGCAAAGAAGCCAGCAAGCCCTTGATCTTCGATGAGAAAATGAAAGGAGTCTTGATACCCGGTGACGACCCAAGAGCACTGCGAGCTCAATCAGTGTTAGACCGTATCTTATCAGCAAGTGGCCTCGACCATTTGCAGTGGCATCTTCTCTTGATGGACACCCCAGGTAAGTACCTGACTGGCTGAGCGCTACTCCTTTGCTTACCATCCCTAATTGCTATCACTAAGTTGTGGCGTGAGGTAGACATTCCTAACGCAGCAGTATCGCCCCACGGGATCGTAGTTATTCACAGTGGAATCTTTGCAGCCGCGGAAACGGACGATGAGCTTGCCGCCGTTTTTAGCCATGAGATCGCCCATGTTCTTGCGCATCATCCAGAAGCTAATGTGAGTAGCTCTATAATTGCAGCTATAGCAGGAATACCGGCTTTGCCTTTCGTGGTGGGAGCAATGTTCGTCCTAGAGCTGGCGGTATTTGCTGCGCCACCTCTCATCGTCGGATCTCTGATCATGCTGGCCCTAAATAGAGGGTGTGAAACAGAAGCCGACGAGATCGGCATGTTGTTGATGACGGAAGCCGGCTTTGACCCAACTGCAACAGTCTCATTCTGGGAAAAGATGACCACGCTTGAGGTGAAGGTACGAGAAGCGGCTGGTGTAGAACAAGAAGCAGAGTACAAGTCTACACACCCACATGTACGTCAGAAGCTTGATTTCATACTGCATACGGCTGACGATGGATGACGAACAGTCGGCTTCCCGAATCGACCAGGCGGCAAGAGGAGTTCCTGCAACTCTTTATCTGACAGGAAAGGCACCGTTTCCGGTCGGGTTAAGCTCCAAAGGAGCTCGAGACATCGTGAAAAGGAAAATTCTATGGGAGGATTTCTTACGAGCAAGACCCTCACAAAATCCAGGAGAGTCGACAGTAAGTGAGTGAAGCCCATAACATGACACTAGAGGATCAAGTTATGCGGGACCCAGGGGGCGATGGGGAAAAGCTTTGTGGCCGGCGAGGCTCTTTTCGGTTTGTACATTGTCTGACAAAATCGTCAAATGGCCTACTTGGAGATGTGCTCCCTTTTCCGCGTTCATATGTTGGGATAAATTCAATGATCAACGCCCAAAAAGGATTAACAAAATCTAGCTCAGCCTTATGAAGCTTGGTGAAGACCTGAGTATGCATGACGTCACGGTGATCCGACGTTCTTACCGTTACGACCGAGACTCATCTTTTTAACAAAACTTGCATTAATCGTCAAAACATTTCTGGCATCCCCCTACATCACCACCTTAGGTCCGACGATCCTATCAGTTAGTACATCATCCCTAGTAATGTCTGCTCCTGACGAGCCACCACCTTCCTACCAAGCAGCAACCGCCTCCAGTTCCACCGCGCGGCCCGCTAAGCAGCACCTCTCCCCAAATCAGATCCGCAATGGCATCCCACCAGACGCCCGCCGTAGCATGGAGGATGAAGGCCGCCCCCTACCATCAGGCTGGCTGCGGCAATACGATCATACGCAACACCACCAGTTCTTCGTCGACACCAACAAGACCCCTCCAAGAACGATATGGCATCACCCCTACGACGACGAGGAATACCTAAACAACCTAGAGCCAGCAGAGCGAAAGAGGGTGCAGGGCCTACACAAGATTCCCAGCGATGCCGATGTCGTAGCCATGAGCAGCGATGAAGATGGCGACCACCACCCCTCAACCCACCATACCCCGCCCGGTCGCCCCACCGGCATCACGAATCAACAAAAATCCTCAAGTGGCAACCCGAGCTTCGGCCGTAAGCTCAAGGATAAGCTCACCAACACGACCCACGAACAGCGCGAAGCCCAACGCCGCCAGCGTGACATCGAAGAGCAGCGCGCTTATGAGCGCCACCAGCATATCCGTCAGTGCATGTCGCGCGCGATTGAGACGGGCCAGCCTCAGCTGCTAGGTAAAGATACGGACGGGAAGGATCTGTATATCGAGCCACCGCAAGGGCCTGGCATGCAGGGTCGTGGGGGATATGGCTATAATCCTTACCAGCAGGGCGTGTATTCGACCCCGAATGCTCGTTACATTCGGCCGCAGAACGCTTATGGAAGACCGTATGGCGGAGGGTATGGTGGTGGATATGGGCTTCCGCTGATGGGTGGGATGATGGGAGGGTTGTTGATGGGAGATATGATGTTCGGTGGTATGGGAGGCGGCTTCGGTGGCGGAGGGTTGTAAGATATCGGGAGTGGCGAAAGGGGCAGTGGTCGAGCTGACCAACGGTCTTGGAGTCACAACTGGTGGAGAATGAGTTAATAAGCATGCATGACAGATGAGGATGCTCGAGGGCTGATACCCAGATGTGGACAACTGTCCACTCATGATAAGCATTCCTACAAAGACATCCTGGATCTCGTCTTGTGCATTCTTTCCATACCAAAACCGACAGACTAGACCGTCGTGCCTGCTAAGCTTGGCCTGTTCCATTATCCCGAACATGCTCTTTAGTATCAGATGTCCACATAGAGCCCTTCATGACAAGGGGGCTACTGCCAAGAGGCGGCAAATCAAGGGGTTGAGTATCGGGCCCGCCCGACCATTTGGTATGGGGTTCTCAAGCTTGTTCATTTGCGTCCCTGACTCACCCACCCACTCCGCTTACTCTATTTGTCCCAGCCGCGTAGATGGAGGGAAATCTGGCGACATGATAATAACCCCATTAGTCCTTGTGTGACTAGCTTTCAGAGCAAGTTGTCGCTGTGCCTACTAGGGCCCAAGCACATCTTGTATATATATCATAGCCGGCAATGCAAGCAGTAGCTTGAGTGACTGTTTAAGGTATGAAGAGGGTTGGAAGCAAAGGACCATAGAAACTTAAGTGTACTAAGGAAGATTAGACTCGGTTGCTTCAACACCAATTCGTCGATCATGGGGCCTATCCAGAAGAAGAGAACGAGAGACTAAACATTCGCATTTACTACCAAATCACTCGAGTCGACCCGAGATTGAGCAAATTATTTCAGATAGTTCTCTAATGCCATGGGCATTTTCCGAGAAGGATACTTCCAGAAACGCCACCACTGTCTCTGCTCCCTGGCTCTCTTTGCTTTCCACCCTTCTTCAAGTGCTTCAAACTTCTCGCTAGCTGCTCTGTCGTTGCTGCTCCGTAGTTGCCCTCTATCTCTATCTCTGCTGTGCTCCTCCACTTTGAGTCGCTGCTCGATCATTGTGATGAGCTTCTCCTTATTGGTCTTACGGGCCTCCTTAAGAGCCCACTCCAGCATACAGTCTTGGTCCTCGCACCACCATTCATCGACGAAGAATTTAACTAGTTCCGGGTCCTGTTTCTCCACCGCTGAAGCAACGATTATCGACTTTACCTCACCCCCAACCTCCACCATCTTCTTCATGATCTCCAATGGTTGATTGTACTGCACTGCCCAATATAGAGGGCCGACACCGCCTGAACCGCCGTTGTTGGGATCTGCACCATGATCGAGCCGGTAGCCTGGCAGAAGAGGGCTTTGATCGAGCTTGAATGCCATCTTCAATGCACTGTCTATATCATCGTCGTCCTCATAGTCGATAATACTTGGGCAATGAGTGTAGAGAATTTGAAAGGTGTCGAAATCCGGATTGCAAAAAGCGGCACCAAGAATGGCCCCGTTTTTGAGGTCGAAGTCAGGGTAGTTGGCGAGTAAGAACGAGAGCACAGCGGCTTGCTCGTGCTCGATGGCTTTGCAGATCAGACTTGAGGTGGTAGGTGCTCCACAGGTTGGTGCATCTTCGATTTGGTTCGTGTATGTGATCCAGCGAGGCCTGACCACAGGGTCATTTTGGTGGACTCCGGTAGCCTCGAATAGCTGTCGTAGTTATGCGAGGTGGCCCGTCTCGCATGCTAGGAGCATTGACTGCTGACGCGCGTACCGTGCTTCGTCTTCCTGGTGGCTGGGGATGTTCGCTGTGGTTGGCTTATCGGACATTTTGATCGTCACAATACACACATCGTCCGGCTCCCGGATGAGAGACACAAAGCTCGCAATAAACAACGGTAACCAGAACGTAAATCAATGTGATACTGGACAGTATAGGTGATGAGGCGTAATATCTCGGCTGGAAGGTCATGTAAGGCACATCTCCATTCTTGTCCTTTTCCACTCTCAGACAGAATAAAATTGCGGGCGCGGTTGAAAGCTCGATAGATCGCGCAGTCGATCCTTTATGTTGACTGCGCTTTTGCTTCTTAATTGTGGCGGCCACGACTTTAGCGTCTTCATTGCCTCGTGCCTGCAGTTGATATCCGCCAATAGATTTCCATTAGCAACCGAGGCGCAGGGAGCTCTCACATATCTGGAACCGTTAATCGCAGGCCTTCCTACTTGATGGTGTCCGAAAAGCGGGCTCAGACCCTCAAAGCCATGGCTCTAAAGGACTTCACCATGTGAGTATGCTGTGCAAAAGAAAATGCGTAATTCCTGAGGGTCCTGTCCCCTAACAAGCCAGCTTTTGCAACGAAGTAATTCCTTAGTCTTTATAGTGGCATCCGAAACTGTTTTCTGCGTTCCTCATTTTGCATTCAGTAGGGTTGGAGGACTCCAGAGACAGCTAATTCCGTTGGTACTTTCTTAGCTACTATCAGTTGACAGACACCGGGCTTCATGAGTATATGGTAGGACTTGCAATACAGATCTATAATCAGCTGCTGGGACTATCGTGCTGGTATCACGATCAACCTGACATCTCCGCGCGCAGGAAGCCCCTACGCTTTTGGCTACCTCCAGATCTGCCACCAGCTTTTATTCGGGTTGAATCTCTTTTCATACCACTCTTCTCCAACAGCATCTGTATTTTTCTTAGCTTTCTTTAGATCGTGATTACAGCCTTGGCTGTGTTCTTTGGTCGTGTCCGTGTTGTCGCGCTGAATACGCTTCTCGGCCATAACTCTTATTTCAGAATCCCTAAACACTTGTAGGGCTGCTACCACATAATCTCCAACCGTCCCTCGAAGCTTGTCGGAGCGTTTGGGTAGCACGAATGCAACAATATCTGGGTCTCCGTGGCGCACGGCGTAAAGCACTTCGCTACAAGTTACACAAGCCCCAGCTTCAACCATTTCTCAATCAACCTAAGTGGCTAGCCACCAATGATAGCACAATGGAGCGCACGGCAAGGTCCTGATGCCGACTGATTAGGGTCTGCTCCATGGTCTAGGAGATAATTTGGTATCACAGGGTTGCTGGTCCTACATGCTTCGCTCAACGCATTCCCATGGTTGAAGAAGTGGTCACAGAGCACTATCGAAGGACTGTTTGTGGAGAAGCTTAAAGACTTCTAAGTCATGGTTGTCAAAAGCGGTTTAGAGGATCAGTTCATCTCCGATTTCGAGGTCTGGGTACTCTAACAAGATGAACGCAAGGACGCTGGATCGCTTGTGCTTGACGGCGGTATATACCAAGACTCAAGAGCCGGGCCAAAGTGCGGGGAGGTCTGACTGACTGCTCGGCTTCTTGTAGGGCAAAGGCTTTGAACTATGGTTGCAAGCTTTGGAAGTTTCCTGCCTTGCAAGCGTCATAAATTGACTTCTCCAACTGATTGACTTCCCGAGCTGGCGCTGACATAGACGGTAGTTGCTGTTGGCCCTCGTGAAGATTGTTCATGATTTGGTGTTTGCACGTTCGGCGCTGCACTAGAAGACGGCGAGTGACGAGTCAGGCGGGTTGATCAGTCTCTGATGTGACCCGCCTTAGTTGGCGCTTAGCTTGAAAACGTTCTGTTCATGTTTGCGGCAAAGTCGAGCATCATATCGATGGGAGGAAACTCATGTCGTTCCCTGACTACATCGTGCATCCTGGAGGACATCGCATGAAACGCCGATGCTCGGGGTCCGCGCGCACCATAGAAGCAAGGGGTGAGAGAGGCCAGTGGCAGTGGACTCGCTGCGCCTTGGCTTCTGGTCTGTGCTTGTTCGGCTGAGGCGGCCCGCCACTGCTTGAACCAACGAAACTCCAGTTTAATCGCCGAGCTAGGCCGCTTTGGGTAGGTAATTTCGATGGAAGCTCGTCCATCCAAGACGTGACTTTACCAACACCAACAGTGGTAAGCTTTTTGCAGACTGGTTCGATCACGCTGTGCCACTCCTTGCCTCAGTCGGGTGATTGCCCGTCCAATTTTGCAGCGTGCGTACGGCACTGCCATTACAGCCGGCACGACTCGGCTTCTGGAAGGTTCAGAGGCCAAGTTATACATCTCACCAGTGCCAATACCAAAATATTGCCGCATGTACTCATGTACCTGGCGGTAGGCGCTTCCAATCATAACCTTATCTGTGCGACTGCCAAACAACAAATCACCAATGGCAGCATCTCGGACTGGGAAACCAGACACTCCTAGAAACGTGCTGGTAAGATCTCTTCGGCGCTGTCCCATTATGTCAAGCTGTCTGGATACGCCATATCTACACCGAAACTAGTATCAGCATTTGGGACATGAGATTAACTGAGAGAATACATGTGCAGCCTGCGAAGCAGAATAACAGGAAAATAATTGTACGTCGTGGCATCTGGCGCTTCGTTCTCGAAAGCATAACAGAAGACGCCAGCTGAACGTGAGCATTCTGCGACACAGGGTTCGGGCACAGCTTGACCGCAAAGCACAGCAATGTCTGATGTGCGTGTTTCAATCTGTCCATAGCGGTTGCATCATGGCTGTGCTTGCTGTCTCTGAAAAAGTAAAACCCTACAAGAAGAATATTCTTTCGTACTGGCAATCGAGCGTTGCAGACAGGAGAATATCTATCGGTTTTTTGGCAAGTGGGATCGCTCGCGTGGAGTCCTTCTTCGTTTTCATTCCTCAAAATGTTCAGACTATCAATTTGTTCCATATATTTGCTATTCACATGCTCAGTCCAGGTGACAGCAGTGACTAAATTGCTTTCAAGACTGTGTTGCTGCCAAAACCCAGAGGACGATTGTGGACTGATAATAGGTTTACTCCCCGGCAGTCGTGGGCCCGCACCGGGTCCAACATGGGCTGGCTGCAACGGTAGGCCCGCTCCCGGACACCAATGGGCCTGTGAGGAATCTGCCCTTGATTTCCCGACGGTCGATTGCCTGGTTCAGGATATCAAGACTTGTAATGTTGTCGGTAAAGAAGGTACAAGCCATGTATTCTATTCTTTTGGGACCGATACAGAGAGCGCACGGCTGAACGTTCGAGATAAGCTCAATGGGAAGGGAACCATGTTCAACCATGGACTCATGTCCGACGGGCCTAAGTCTGGAGGCTGGGCCGAAAAAGTTCTCTATAACCCAAGATTTGATATCGGCGATCCTACAAGAGTTGTAGATCCGTCTAAGAATAGCTATCGGATGGCGCGGAACAACATACTCGTGGCCCGATATTCAGAGGCTCGGCTTGTACTGACGAAGTCTTTTTCGTCTACAAGGACTACCAGGACGGTGGGGGCCTTAACGATGGCCTCGGAGGGATCTACCAAAAGCCACTGGATCCAGATTCGAGAGATCCGAATACTTTTATACCAAATGCTTGATTGAATCACGAGTTTCCGAATTTACAAAGAAATTCTGGGGTCAGAACAGTCACAGGGGTTGAACAAAATCAAGGCTACAAACGTAGGACAGAGTGGGAGCCCGATTCAGGGTACAGGGAGGTGCCAGGCAGTATTGGAATGGACCTGAAGTGCCCCCCCCCCCCGGCAAATCAGCCAGTGCCTGCAATCTCTGGGCCGATCTGTAAAATCCTGAAAGCCCGGGCCCCAGCGTTGCACAAGCATCCGGCCTAAACCGACGAAACGTGAGGCATCACCCGCCGGAAGATGCGGTCAAGAGAGACAATGGATACGACAGAGCGCGTGCCTTCTATGGGAATGCAACATCCGAAACGGGTACCCCTGCTGCTATCACGGCAATGCCAAGCACCTCTCCCAGCGACATAATGTCTGGTGGCAGTGCAATTACGACGCCAGCGCCCACTTCTACCGGACAAGCCTTATGTACTTAGGTGGGCGAGGAGCCACCAGCAGTCAGCACGGCCTACTGTACTTGCCAAGGAGCCCAGACCTTGCCTTTGACATCTATACCTGGAAGCGCCGTGCCGGAAGCAAGTAGCTGTGCTTACACAACCCTTCCAGGGACATCTGCAGATGTTAGCATAACCAATGGGCTTGGCCCAGTGAAAACCGACATGGCGGACTCTTTAGCGGGCTCAAGATATGCCATCAACGGTGGTGACATGACAATAGTTCCGGGTTGCTTTCCCCTGCAAGCAAAAGCTACCGTTCAGGCCGGGAGTTCGCCCGTTCACGTTAGTACTTTAACCGGGACTGCTCTTTATACGTCGATTTCCAGTGCTCTTGAAAGCATCTGCCCCTCTGTAACCCAGACAACAGGCGCTACAACTTGCGAAACCGGCACCGTAACCATTAAACACATCGCGTACGTGGATCCTGTCGACGGCACACTAGCCCAGGGCGAGCTGGGTGTCCAGGTCCAGAGCAGCTCGTACAATGTTACATCATTACGGGACGCCATGATCCATGCCGCTGCTCTTACCGCGCAGAACTCCGCCAATGGTTCGAATTGCTACGATGCCACATACGTTTTGCCAGACAAGCGCAAGCGTTGGGGGTCAGGGCCATTGAGTAGTCTGCCCAGGCGGTGGCTTTCTCTCGGCGATTCAGAGCGCGGAGCGCCAGGTATCACAGATGCGGAAAACGGGCTGTCCAGGCGAAATATGATAATGCCCGAAAACACACCAGAGAAGATGCAACTGTGCAACGCTGCTGGCTTTGCTGGCCGCAATAGTATTCGCCCTTTTGGCGAACTGCGGAGAATCCAGGCTCCACAGATTGGATAGATGCAGAGTGAAAGTTCATAGTAGAGTAATGGACGGCCTGCTTCAGTGCGATTTCATTGCAGGACTAATTGAGGCACTCGGAGCGATCTAGCCGGAGTTCGAGGCTCCTGCCGCCGCGTTCGCCGAGGGCATCCAGGTCGTTTGTCAGAATGCTATGGATCATGTATAAGGTTGATGGGGTATTTTCCTCCGCGGTGTGTTGTCGGGTTCGAGGATATATAATCCTATCTTCTGTTGAAATATAGGTTTCCTCTATATTAATCCTCTCTTATACATCACGTTTGAAGATATTTCGTAGTACATTGTCCGTAGGTCCGTGATTCCCTAAGCTTCGGGCATCTACTTTATATATAGTAGTTCCGGTTTTCGGTTACTCCTCGAATTGTTGGCTTTGTTGTCTTATATCGAATCTTCGGACAAGCGATTGTAGAAAGCCTAGTATGGACTGCTATCAGGAAATCATGTCGATAGTGCTAACAGGGACTAGAACATGCGAGGCATGCATTAGTGTGGGTACCAGATAGTACAGACAGGACTGGACGGCATGCAGCGCGAGATTGACCAATCCTCATGCTCCGATTGTACCCCGCTTGATCCTTCGAACTTCCTCACCTCTGATGCCACTCTTTGCCAACAATGCTCCGAATCTTCGGAAACATCGTCTCGATCAAACGGTCTCGAGAACCGAACCTCAGTCAAAGGAGGGCTTTTCCTAATCTGATACATTCTTGGAACTAATGCCTTCACTTATTGTCCTTGGGGTCTTTCTTTCGCTCGTGTTGCTTTTCTTCCAATATGTTCTATACCCGACATTCTTGTCTCCCTTATCCAAGATTCCAAACGCACATTTCTCGGCGCCTATATCTTCACTGTGGTTCTCGGTACAGCGACGTGGTCAAGCAGGTACTCGTACCATATACCAGCTACACAAGAAGTATGGACCTATCATTCGCCTGAGTCCCAATGAGATAAGCGTCAATACTCCTGGCGCCCTTCGAA
>JAABUL010008287.1_pt1 | contig 10665 bp, 11 predicted proteins | sample 5559151 | NCBI WGS metagenome assembly JAABUL01 (sample SAMN10711876, study PRJNA513368) | rock metagenome | isolation source: Antarctica rocks | place: Antarctica: Victoria Land, Pudding Butte sud | reverse complement strand
ATACCCGTATTCGAAAAACCGGCTTTCCTTTTCTTCTCGTGAATGTGAAGCGTTGAAGTGGCTCTGACCTTATTCCACTGCCTCACACCATCGTTTTTCTGGAAGAGGCGTTGGTAGTGGGGGACGCAGTTTTCACGGTAGAGAAACCGGCGTTCGATTGGGCTGTGGGAGTGAGAGCTGGTATTAGCGATGAGATTCATGGGGGATGGGCATTTGAAATGGTGGTGCTTGGTCCTTGCGCGAGGGGTCGCCAGCGATGCTGGGATGAGATGGAAGGGAAAGCGGAGCTTACCCTGGCATTGCTATGGTCCGTGAGGTGGTTGATACCTCAGGAGATGAAATGTAGAGGTTTAGTCCGGTCGAATAGCTGTGTACAACAGTAGTTGCGGAAGAACGTTGTTGAATCGGATGAGGTTGAGCTCCGTAGGGCTGAGAAGTCTTGGCGCTTGTGCGAAGCTCTCCTGGCTTTCAATTTCTCGACTTCCGAAAGGTTCAAACATCTTTACCGAGTCGCCATGTGCACAATCCCCGGCGTCGCCTCAGATTGATGCGACCGGCGCTCCAAAGACTTTTGGCTACTCCCTCTCCCACATCCGCCTTAAGAGATCTTGTTCATCTGGGCAATTACAGTGTTTGTCAAAGGTACTCCAATGGAGCTTCGATCTGGGACCATGTTCAGGGAGCTGGGAGGGATAGTCCCAAGGTGAAAGAAAACATCAAACGGAATGGAAGTAAGAGTCTCAGGGCGTCGGAATATCCTATAGTCGGCCAATTGGCAAAGTCTGAGAAAGCAAGCGGATCCTCTAAGCATGGGGACGAACGTCCACAACATGGTGTAGTACAGGTCCAACAGCAAGGGGAGAATGTCTTGGTCGGCAAAACAAGTCCTTCGCCAAGGGCTTTCATGAAGAAGCCTGAATGGCTCCAGCACCTATCGACCTTTGAACAGTATCAGAAGGAGTCAGATTTGGACGCGTCTCATAATGGCAGGCCTTTCTTGGTCAAAGACGAGCGATATGCTGCTGACTGGAAATTGTGGCTGGAGCTCATTCGCTTTCGGAGACGTCATCATGGTACAAAAGGTACACAGACGTTATTCAGGGAGATCTTTCAGCGGAATATGTCAATGCCAACGAGAGGGGCCGTAGGAAAAGAGCTCTGGGACACTTCGATAATGGTAGCCTATGAAGATTCAAGGTTCCTGCGAGAAGTCGTGGCATATGCTATCAAGCTCAAGAGGACTACGGGAGAAGCTTGGCCCAGGCTATACTACAGCATTGTTGTATGTGGACTGAAAATGGACCCAACCTTGGCCTACAACTTGCATGTCCGGCTCAAGGAAGACTTTCCACCATCTCTTGTTGATTATCAGAAGCTTTTTCATCGATCGACTGCCATAGATAACCTTAATGCTTTCGAAAGGGTGTACAGAGACTTGCCAATACTAGGAATGTATGGAACGATTGTACCGGAATTATGCAGATTACTGAACAATCGCGATGCTATCAAATGGCACACACTTCTCTTCAGTCGTCAAGACGTGCCTTCGGACTTCAAAGAAATCAAGCCTTTGTTGGGTTATCTTGCGCACATTGGTGATGATCGTCGAATCGAACAAATCGTCAAAGACCTCAAAGAGGCCCATGGTGAAATCACGTCTATTCCTCTCGCTACTGAGAAGTTTGTAAGGGAACGACCTACCATTAGCCGTGAGATCTTCAATCGACAACTTGGCGAGGTCCACGGAGTCGCCCCGAAGCATTTGAGTGATACCTTCTGCGCCCGACTGTTTGCGACCAGACTATTCTCGGTCGAGACGATCATCTCTGGTCTTCAGATGATGGGTGTTCAAAGAATTGGGCCTCTTTCGATGAGGGAGATTGTTTCTAGAGACAATTATCACCCCTCCAATTTCACTCGTCACCTTGATCGTCTGAAGGATGCAGGCATCTCTCCGGACCAGTCAGCTTTCTCCCTCCTGATCCAGAAGCTGGCTTGGAGCGATGAGCAAAGACTTCTTAGGTCTGCCGTTGAATGTGATCTTCATCCTGACACTTTCGAAGATGCAGATGTACAAGAACGACTGCTTGCCGAGTACTACGAAAAGAATGACCAGCTACAGATCGAGCGAACGCTGGCTGCGATTACTGTCCGCTGTAGGGAGCAGGACTTAGCTAAATGGCGGTGGAATCTTACTCTTCGCAGCCACGTAAAGCTCGGAAGGATAAATGCGGTGAAGTCGATATTAGAGATCATGAAACAACAAGGCGTTCCCGTCACAACAAGGAGTAGCAGGCATCTGCGCGTTTGCTGGCTTTCCAAAAGACAAGTCGGCCGCGCAGCTCATTCAACTAAGGAACTGTCAATCATTATCAATGCCACGCAGAGCACGATGCTGTGCGGCCGCTATGTACCAATCACAGCCTGGAAAGAGATCATGCGCCGTCTGGGCATGGCTGGACGCTTGCCCGAATTCGAGAATCTTGCCTTTTGGCTTGTGGATCATTATACAAGCCCTGTAGGAATGTCGTCTATGCCCTCTCGAATAATGGTCGAATCAAGGGAAGCTTCTGAGCCTGGATTCAACAGCAATCCTCAGGCCTTCCTCAAAACCTTGTTCACCATAGCTGCTCAACATGCCATTGTTGCTTGGGGCTTTCAGCAAGCAGTCAAGTGCCCGCCGGGAACTTTTCAAAGGGTTCAGATGAGCTCCGGGGTCCTGAACCGTCAACGACCTCTGTGGGTCTGGGGCTTGGTCCTGCTGCGCAACTTGCAGCAGCGAGGCGTGCCGATCCACCGATCTACTATCGCTAGAATCTGTACCCATCGACTCGATACTTTGTTCGGCAGCGGGGTGTCAAGAAGTCGCATCAATCGGCAATCGAGAGCTCTTGATCGCCACGCCCTTGGTTTCTACGTTCGTGGTATGAAGAAAATTTGGGGAGAGGAATTGTTCCGTCAGACTGGAACACCAGAGCTTGAGGCACCGTGAGCATGATTGGCATCTCTCCATGATGGATGTCCGCGCAGTCGAGTATAATACCCAAGTAATAACATAAGCCTGACCGGGGGCTCGGACAGTCTTTTCTACCACGCCAAGAGTTCTAGCTCCATCGACGCTAGTGCATTCTGGTGCCAAGCCGATTACCCTGCCAACACTCCGGACAAAAGAACGGCCGGTCCGTTGATGCGAGTAAACATTGGGAACAGACTTGAAAATGCATGGCTAACGCAGTTTACTGCGCTCAATGCGGGCGCCCACAACATGGTCGCAAAGGCTAAGACCTATGGTAAAAAGGCAAGACATGACCTCGTAGCCTCATTCAACCAATTGACCCTCTCACCAAAGAAGGATGGTATGAATATATATAGATCCCTTATCACTTTGAGAGCTAATGACCCATAGAACGAGCCGCGCCTCGGGTTCCGCTCGAATCTATCTCATCAAATGTGGTGGGCAAGAAGCCCGAAAGCTCCACCAACATCAAGGATACTAATACCGAGACGGTGACGACAAGGAGTAAGTCGTTGCTCTGATACATGTTTTAAAAGTATGATCCTTAACAAGGACATAGATTGTGGGACAGATTACGATCCAAAAAATCCAATCACAGCTCTGACAAGCCTTGAATGTGTCGAACCGGAAATCCAGAGCCTTTATGACGCGTGTAATCATTGGGAACAAAACCTCACCATCACCAAAATCGCCCAGGGTAGCTACGCCACCATTCTCCGCATGCAGATGAAAGACAAGCCAAATGTCTACACTGTCTGGAAACTCATCCCTCTCAAGAACAAGTCCGGCAAAGGATGTCGGGCCCCTGACCAGACCTTCATTGAAGATGCAGCCGCAGAAATTAAAGCGCTGGCTCTGATGGCAGAAATTGAAGGCTTCGTGGAATTTCGAAGCGCACGTGTACTGCGAGGATCCATGCCGCGACTGCTGCAGAATCTCAATACCGATTGGGAGATTGGCCATCCGGACGAGCAAACTGAAATCAAGTACTCCAAAGAACAAAAGTGGCTTCTTGTTGAGATGAGCGACGCCGGGACAGATCTGGAAACGTTGCTTAAGAAAGGCTTCCCCAACGGAGAATTGCTTCATACAACCGAAAAGGGAGCAAAGCTAGCCATCCAGCAGACGTGGGATATATTCTGGGGGACCGCAGAAGCATTAGCTCGTGGAGAGGCTCTCGCCAAGTTCGAGCATCGAGATCTCCATCCTGGGAACATTTGCATCACAAGAAGGACAATGCCGCCGGACGAGCCGGACAAACACACCATTCAGAAGAACACGGACCTTGAAGTCACTGTCATCGATTATACATTATCACGTGCAACTCTCGAGAACGGCGAAGTGCTCGCGAATTCGATGAAAGTTGGCAGCATTTTTGAGCAATCGAGCCTCGACCCAACGGACGATAGGCAATACAGCATGTATCGACACATGAAGTCATTGATCGATGGCGACCCAAACGCTCAGCATGGAGAGAGGTGGCACCAATATGTGCCGATGACGAACATCATGTGGCTGTACCACATTCTCAAATTCCTCCTCGACAATACCGAATTCTTCTGTGCGAATCCAACATGCAAAGCATTCACAATCCCAAAAGAGCGCAAGATGGCCAAACGCTTAGCGAAAATCCTAGCCCGCATGGACCCAATCAATCTAAGCGAGTGGCTCTATCTGTCTGCTGGCGACGTGGTGAGCGAAGAATTGACGTATAAGGCCGGAACAGAACGTGGTGTGGTGTCACCAGATATAAATGACTTTGCCGACGATGACGAAATAATGGCGAAACATCGACGTGCCAGGTGGGCTAGATGTACCATGCAATCGACAGCAAGGGGTTCCGGTAAAGGGCAACGCGGTGGTAGGGTGAGGGCTAGGAGCCCCCAATGAAAATTGGAAACACCCCTCTTATTGACGTGAAAATTCCTTTTCTTGAGAGTCCAGGACGAAAGCATAATTGCCGGTCGGTGGCCTTCTGATCAGTTCCCATAACTTCCCCCAGGCTGCCAAAACCGCATATCAGTCGCACGCAAACGCTCCAAGGTAGGCTCACCACAACCAATAGGAGTGGAACCTCATGCTTTCGTGAACTATCTACAGTATCAAATGACATATCCCCAAATCTTTTCAAAGCAGCTATATACCACTCCCCTCACAATCCCAGCCTGTCGCGGTATCCATTCATAACTCCACCGAACTCCGCCAATCCTTGTGTTTTTGCTCTCTTCATCTATACCATTTCCTTCATGCCCACTTACCTGTCCAGCTATCCGTACCATATCCCAGCGCCCGCGGGTTTCAGTAAATGGAAATGGCGTTTGCTCTTAGCTGATGGATGGAAGATGCAGATATCCAGTATATCCATACGGAAGAGCGGATGGGTGGGAAATGCTGTGGGAGAAATGGGAAATGGGAAATGGGGAAATGGGGATTGGGGATTGGGGATTAGGGATTTGGACCAGGGTCTATCCGAAAGCATTAAGGAGAAATGGCAATAGGTAAGTGCCTAGCCACAATCAACACTCGTCGAGGAAATTTCGCAGGAGAAAGGTTCAAGAAGACTTTGGCAAACTTGATCTACTGCATGGAGATTACGATCATCGCTTGATTCAGCGAGGAAGATACGCAATCGAGTTATATTGTATTCCATGTCCTGGCAAGGCAAGGCACTCGTTTCCAGGGTTTCGGCCGAGACGAGTGCCAAAGTTACCAGGACATGAGATAGTATCTAGGGAACAAATGTTGGCTTTTTGGGAAATGCTCGAGAGCCAGACAGCCAAATCATTCACTTCAAAATTCCTTGACCAGATCTCGTCGGCAATCGCATCTTCCCTATGTCAGACCACCAACGCCAGGCTTTCCAATGCCTTCCACCCAAAAGCCCAGCTGACGCAGTTTCTCAGCGTCGACGATATTCCGTCCATCAAAGACGAACATTGGACGTCTCATAACTTGAGCCACGAGGCTCCAATCCATTTTTTCCCTGGCTTCACCCTGTTTCTTTAACTTCTCAATCTTGTCAAGCTCCCCGCTGACGGTAATCTTAGGATTGCTCTGTTTGGCGGTATGTGTGTTGCTTGGTATTGAAATAGCTTGTTTGGCGAAATTGGCTATATCAGGCCGATAGGCGCCCGGTGAGCCGAGCGTGGAGGTACCCACCTCATCCGAAAGGGTTGTCGCTCCTTCGTCGCTGCAGTAGGTAACTGAGGGGCCGTGCATGGGGTCATGGCTTGCGTCCGTTAGGGGTGAAGTAAGGTTGGTGTTTGTTACAGGTGAACCTGTGCTTGTGTCGACAATGGATGATCTCGAGCTTCTACTTGTCGTGTAATTGCCCGAATCTGAACCTTCGTACAATTTCTGCGAGGTGGTGGAAAAGCCATTGAAAGGGCTCTGAGGTTTGCCAGGTGGGCCAGCATGTGGAGATATTTTGTCGAATGTGACAACGTTTCCAGTATCGGGGTTTCTAATGACTAGACCGGCACTTCTTTTCCTTGGTGGAATCTGGAAGTTGTTGCTAGAGTCTAGAATCGGGGGTTGGGGAGTGGGAGTGGGAGTTCTATTCGACGTCTTGTTGGAAAATTCATCCCACTCAGTCGCGATGACCACTGCGTCAGCATCTTTGCAGGCCTCATATGACGTCCGGCAGACTGTGACACGGCTCTTGATTACATCAAAAGCAGTCTTGTCATTAGTCTCTTCCAGGCTTTGCCAGACTTGCGTTTCTTCCACTTTCGGATCGTAGATACGGAGTTCAGCATTTTCCCTGACGAGACGATTCACGATGGAAATTGCTGCACTCTCTCGAGTGTCACCTGTGTCTTTCTTGTAGGCGTAGCCGAGTATGGCGACCTTCTTGTTGGTGAGTGTGGAGAACAGGCACTTTACAATCCGCTTTATAAAGCGTTCCTTTTGGTCTTCGTTGATGTCAACGACTCCTCTCCAATATGCGGCGACTTCAGGCAGGTTGTGGGTTTCAGCAATGTAGACAAGGCTGAGAACATCTTTCTTGTAGCACGAGCCGCCAAAGCCGACGGAGCATTTCAGCATCCGAGACCCTATGCGGCTGTCGAGACCACAAGCGTAGGAGACTTCGTCGATATCGGCACCAGTTGCTTCACAGACTGCACTGAGAGAGTTGATGCTGCTGATACGCTGGGCCAGAAGTGCGTTTGCCGCTAGTTTTGCCATCTCAACAGACCATAGGTTCATCGTGATAATGCGTTCGTGAGGCACCCATCTCCCGTAAACATCAGCCAGTGTAGCTGCCGCCTGAAGGCCTCGTCTAGTTTTGAGAGATCCAATCAGTACCCTGTCAGGCTCTAGGAGGTCTTTGATTGCTGTACCCTCAGCCAAGAACTCAGGGTTAGAGAGGATGTCAAAATTGACTCCAGGTCTACCGACGGCCGCGAGGACTTTCCGAATGTCTTCAGCCGTCCTGCATGGTACAGTACTCTTCTCTACCACGATCTTGTCATCTTTAGCCACCTCAGCAATCATACGAGCGGCTGCTTCGACGTAACTCATGTCTGCTGCTCGACCAGATCCGACTCCTGTAAGTTTGGTAGGAGTAGGGACACATAAGAAGATCAGGTCTGCCTTTGCGACGGCGCCTTGGATGTCTGTAGCAAAGAAGAGATTGGGCTTTCGAACGCCTGGTAGACCATCGCGCGCTGGGTGAAGCACCTCTGGTAGGCCGGGCTCGTAGATGGGTAAGTGGCCGGTATGCCATGCTTTAATGCGGTCAGCGTCGAGATCGACGACGGTGACCTCGATGTCAAGACACTTGTTGGCGATCACAGCGCACGTCGGCCCGCCCTAATGAGAGTATCAGCTCGATTATTTGGTAACACCCCAATCGAAACCGCTCCTACCACGTATCCTGCACCTAGGCAGCAGATTCTCTTGATGGATCTGGGTCGAGAAGGCGTCACTGAGGCCATGTCAAGACCAATTGAAGGGGTAGGTAACCAGCTACTGTCTTTATTGTTTTGGCCATCCATCATGCGAAGAATGCTGAACGGTGTTTAGAGGTAGGGGTCCGCACAAATGAAGACTAAGGCCGACTTGCGGAGGCCTGGGGTGGGGATGAGGGCGGGTTTCTTAAGTACTTCACGTTCCTGATATCTTGTCTTATGGCCTGGTAACTTGACTCTAAAGGTTTGCGGAGCATGAGAACACGAGTAGCTACCCGTCCTGCAAGCTGACCTTCTTTATTGGAAAGTACAACCCTCCATTATCTTTGCACTGCAGGAACCAACACGATTGCTACGGCAAACATTCTTCATGACCTTCTCTTATTAGGACATTGTCGGTGCGATGTTATCGGTTTCTTGGCCGCTTTGAGTACCAATTGCCACATTTTAGAGAGATACTTGAAGGAGAGTGTTATGTTAGCATCCTCTCTGAGTAGCAATCTCCAATCTCTTATGACTTAAGCCCAACTACCTGACCACTCTTAGGTGCAGCTTTGAGTACCCGACACCTCCATATGCGGGACTTGTCCCGGAGAGTCCATTGGTTTACATCTTGTACTAAGCGGCAATTGTCGGCTTTCCGTGGTCTTGAACCCTTGACTCCAGCTCAAACTTGCTGTACATACCGGCCCCAAGCAGGGTGATCATCATCCCAAGTCCATTCAACACGCCAACCCGTACATCGAACAGTACAGCACCCAACAAGACCGTAAAGCACTGCTTCAAGTTGGCGCAAACAGTCACAGTAAGGGCTCCTGCAATCCTGTTCGTGTAGAAGGACGATACATTGAGGAGGAACGCCAAGAAGCCATTGCCAGCAAGAGCAATTCCGTACGTAGGCGTAAGATGACCGCCGGCGACCCAGATGAGAAAGGCACTGGCTTCGCCGGTACTGGAGGCATACGCCAAGGACTGGATCGCGGCAAGAAGAGACATGCGTAGGAGAATCTCGAGCGCTGGCATATCTAAGCTGCTGGTCATCAGTTCATTAGACACGATGGTCTTTGTCGAAGAAAGGGCGACGCTTAATACGGTGAAGTTGAAGCCGATGATGGTGAAGTAGTAATCACCATACGTTGCGAGTCCGACACCAAAAATGACCGGGACGAGAGATATGTAGGTTTTCACTGGGTAGGTCCGGGAGTAGTAGAGGCGATAGATGAGGACAGTGCATATTGGACTTGTAGATCGCACGATCTGGTGGAATGGGACTGATACCATCTCCCTGATCTCAGGCATTAGCAACAACGGCAGAAAGCCTTCGAAGCAGCGTTAGCGGATCTCACAGGGATACATTCGAGATTGCTATGTTGATAGTGAAGAGAAATGAGAAGGCGATCATCAGCAGGTTCTCTGAAGTCGTAAGTCTCGTGATCTTGAAGTGGCCTCGTCGCAGTAATATGTAGCAACCGAGGAATGCGCAGCTGGTGTGTAGGGTGGTGAGGAGCCAAGGGAAGGCCAACTGCTCGGCCTTGATGTCAGTGGAATCTTGTCTGAGCCGTCCCATGAATGGAGGGTTGAAGGCCACGTTTGGCATGTGGACCGGGAGCTCAAAGTCCATCAATTGCATACCTTCCCGAGCACTGCTTTGTTGTAAAGCGTCAGGACCAGGTTCAAGATAAAGTAGAGAGCCAGATATACGTATTTGGTACTGCTCGGTATAGTGTATTCCGGTGCACACTTTTGGGCCTCCATGTTGCCGAAGGGTACCATCCTTGCCCTACTGGAGTGGGAATGACGGCAACTCGGTGGCTTCAAACGGAGGGTTCAGCATTTTGAGATATCTTGACGAAGCTTGGCACGTTTACAATACGTAGACCAATACCCCCAACGCGCCCCCAGTGGGAAGAAACACTAGTAGCCTTTGTCACGGTGATCGGTGCGGTATGGAAGCGTCGGAGGAGTCGTTCCCGTTGGATGTTGTAGTAGAGGGTTTAAACATTGCCGATGAAAGATTCATCGAAGTTCAATGGCACTACTGTCGACACAAACTCCGAACTTTGGCCTCTTGCAAGCACTCGAACGGTCAAAACCGCTTGGAAAACATTATCGATGAGGAAAATATGATAATTGTATCGCGGTCACCTATTTCTGCATGGCTTGTATGGGGCCAGCGGATATACCAGGCAACACTTCTGCTCGGAGGCGAACCTCATATCGCCCAGTCATGGAGTTCGGGATTTGCAGACCGAGAATCCTGGCCGTCTTGTTCTTGGTCTCGGCTGCACATTTGAGAGGCCGGTTACCTACAGCTGAGGACCTTGAAGCACTGTTTTGTTTTGTTTTAAGCATGTTACAGATATTCATTTGACCTTACACAGATACGAGACCATCCGACAGCGAGACTGCTACGGATGAACATGTCACCACATTACTAGACACCGCCACCGAGAACGTAATTTTGGATACATCGTGGGATGCGTGGTTAACCCATGTGGCAGGCTGCTGCCTGGAGCCTTGGTAATAGTCCCCAGGGCTTCCTCCATATACACGGCCCTGCGAAGCGGCCCCTGCACCAGTAGGAGATATGTGCTTCCATGGGATGTGATATAAAGAATATTCGACGAGGCATTGCCTTCAGCCTCATCCCGCCCCCAATTGGACTAGCGCCTTCCCACTCTTGACATCTTTAGCGCGTCACGCAAAGCACGCTAACGTACAAAATACTTACTTCAA
>JAABUL010008285.1_pt1 | contig 10668 bp, 1 predicted proteins | sample 5559151 | NCBI WGS metagenome assembly JAABUL01 (sample SAMN10711876, study PRJNA513368) | rock metagenome | isolation source: Antarctica rocks | place: Antarctica: Victoria Land, Pudding Butte sud | reverse complement strand
TTATATTATTATATTATTATATTATTATATTATTATATTATTATATTATAAATTATTATATTAAGGTATATTACTATTAACTTAATAATAATATATTTATTAATATACTTAAATTCTCGCCTTATTTTATAATAAGGTTAGAAGATTTATATAATAATATATTAAGATTAGTTAATATACTCCCTTAAAGAATAAATAAAAGAAACTTATTAAGATTACTATCAGGTATAGTATTATTCAGAGGTATATAGACTAATTATTCTATATATCTATAAGATAGAAAGCCTATTAAGCTATCTTACTAAGATAATATCTTAGTAAGGCTTAATAAAGTAAGAGTATTTCGTAATAATATACTAGGAGTAAAAGAAGATATTAACGCCCTTATTAATAGTAATAGTAAGTAAGTAGAATATTATTAAAGGTAATCTAGATATTAATAGTTTAGACGCTAGGTAGCTATCTACCTTAAGGCCTTCCTTTTATCTTCTTATAATTATCTACTAAATCTATAGCGTTTTATAACTCCTTAATATTTATCTATTAATTATATTAGACTCTATAATCCTTTTATCTTATAAGGTATTCTATTATAGGTTTATATCTCTTTTATTAGTATTACCTTCTATATATATAAATAGGAGCTCTTGAAGTTATAATTAATAATATAAATTAGGTCCTAATAGTAATAACTCTAGTTAGATTATTATAAAGATATTATATATCTACTAATATTATAAGATATTAAGGTAATAAGTAAGATATTTAATCTAATTAAGGACCTTAAAAGGTCTAATAAATTATTAAATATATTTTTACCTATTAATATTATAATAGATATATTATACTTATAATATAAATATAATTTAACTTTATTACTAACTTAAAAGTATTAGGATTAATAATATCTATTATAATAAAATTTAGAGTTTATTTACCTAAAGGTAATAGTATTAAATACCTATAATTATATTATATCCTTAAGGAGTATCTATTTCTTATATATAATAAGGTTAAGTAGCTAGTTAAGGGAAAACCTATAAATAACTTTATTAAATATCTAATTATTTAATAATAATAATAAGTTATTATAACTAGCTTATATAATTAAAATAATTAAGGATTATATAATACTATTATTAAGAGTTAATATCTAAAATTATAAGGCAATTTTAATAATTTAATCTATATATTTACTTAATCTATTAATTTAAGGATAATAAGTTATAAAATATAATAAGTTAATATTAAATTTATTAAATAAAGACCTTTATAACTTATTAAAGAACTTTTTATTATAATTTAAAATAATTACCTTAAGGAGATTATAATTAATTTTTCAAAGGTAATATAATAATTAATTAATTTAAAATAAAATAAAATAAAAAAGGTCCTTTTACATAATATTAAAATAATCTTATACGAGAATTTATTAATAATTATAAGGATTATATTATATCCCTTTATAAAAATTAATAAGATAAGAATAAAACTAATTATTAATATATAAGATAAAATAAGAGGTAATATAATTAATTATAAAGATTTATAAGGTATATACCTAAGAGTTTAATATAATTAATATTGTAGATAATATTAAAGAAACTCTTATAATTAATAAAATAAATTATAAATATATTATTATCTTAAAAGGATTTTATAATACTTTATAAATTTAATATATTATATAATATAAAAAATATTAAAAAATATCTTAATATAAATATCTTAATATATAAAGTTTATTAGATTAAAAGGTATAACTATTAATTATTTACTCTACCTTTTATATACAATTATTTACTTAATAAAAAGGAAGTATTACTATATCTTTAATAATAAGGTAGTTATCAATATTAAAGACTTTAATAACCTTCTTTTATAAGATATCTACTTTATAACCTTTTATTATATATTTCTTTAAATTAGGACTTAACTTAACTAGGTAAATTATTATATAAATAAATCTTTATAAAGTATTAAATTTACCTTCTTTATTAATATAAGGTTTAGGGGTTATAGTATATAGGTATAATAGAGTATCTAATATAATATACTATTTATTAGACTTATAATAGAATTTAATATTATTAAATTATTAGATATATTTAAATATTTAAATAAGATATAAATTAAGTTTTATAATAAATAATATAAATATAATAATTTATTTTATAATATATAAAGTAATATTATAATTTATATATATAATTATCTTTAATATTAACTCTATTATATACTTAATCTTATTAAATATTTATATAATATTTATAAGCTTTAACTTGATTAATTAATAATAAGTTTTAATATCCTTTAAAAGGTAGCTAAAGAATAATATTAAGTAGACTTAAGAATAAATAAAATAATAATTATTAATAATATTATTTATATAGTAAATTATAATATTAAAATTAAAAACCTCATTAATATTAAGATTTATAAAGAGGATAATCTTATTATTAAAATATATTAGGAATATAAAGAATAATAAGGCTTTTTATAGGACTTTAAATAAGGTAAGTTTTAAATTTAATAAATTTAATAAATTCCTTTCTCTTTATAAAGTTCTTTTATTAATATCTTAATTTAACTAATAAAATAAGTATTAATATTTTCTTATCTTATAATAATTTAAATATAATAGCATAATAAGTTATATAATTTTATAATTAACCTATTATCTTAAGGTATATCTTAAGTTTAGATAATAATTTAAGGAATAAAAGCCTTAATATAATTAATAATTTATTAATAATACTTAATAAGTTAAAGGAATTAACTTTTTAATTAAATAGTAAATAAATAAGTAGTTAAGAAATACCTTAATTAAATTTATTAAAATATTATATTTTTTTAATAAAATAAAGACCTAATAAAGTTACTTTATATATTCTTTTAAAGTTATAGTATAAATAATAATAATATTTATATATACCTTAATTAAAGTATAATAGGTATATAGAAGCCTATTAATTTATCTTTATATATAAGTAGGCAAATTCTTATAACTTATTATAATAATATGAAAAGACTCTTATCCTTAATAGCTAATAATAGTAAGCTTATAATAATTATTAAGGTAAATTTATTAATAATAGAAAAAGCGAATAGTATTTATAATATTAATATATTAATATCCCTTAATATAAGCTATTATATTTAATTATAGAGGTAGAGTATAAATATTTATTTAAGTAATAATATTAAGGCTATATATATATTAATAATTATATAACCTTTTTACTTACTATTAAGTATAATCTTTTAAATAATAAAAATAGGAAAATTAAAGGATATAAACTTAGCTATTTATAATAACCTATCTTACTTATAAAGCTTATTAAAAGTTTAATTTATAACTATCTTAAACGTATTATTTAATAGTTATATATAGGTTATCTTAGGTACTTAAGACTCCTAATTAAATTTTAAAGGTATATATATCTATTCCTCCTTTAATATATTTATAAAACTACTATCTTCTTATAACTTTAGGAATTTATTAATTACTTCTATAATTTTAGGATAGCTACTAAAAATAGTAGCCCTATTAAGTATAATAATATCTATAGATATAATAGATGTTAATATATTAATAAGTAATAAGGGCCTTATTACTTTTATAATAGATATTATAAGTAAAGTAATTATAAAGGTAGTTATTACTTTATTAAATATTTACTTAATCTAACTTATATAATATACTTTTATAGGATATTATATAATTAATTTAACTATATCTTTATTTCTTATTATAATATAATAATAATTATTAGACTTTAACTCTTATATTATTCTTATATAATAGTTCCTAGAGATAATAATAGTATTATTAGTATTATTCTTAGCTAAGATAGTAAATAAATATATATTTATTAAATAAATATATAAAGATAGTACCTAATAATTATTAAGCTTAAAGAAGAAATTATAATCTAATAAAGAGATATAATAAATTAGAATTCATATTTAAAAATATAATAAAATTATTATATAAATTTTTTATATTAGATATTTAATTACCTTTTTATAAAGTCTTAATTTAATTAGAATAAAGATCTTATAACTATTAATTAAGGCCTTTATTTAAGATATAAGTATATTTATACTCTTAAATATTAAAATATTATTATTAATAAATATACTTACTTTAAGATTATTAATAATATATACTTCTCTTAATATTATTATTATTATAACTTCCCTACTATCCTTTAAATTATAATAATATAAGGAGATAATAATATATTATAATATAATATATTTATTAGAGCTAATATTATATATATTAATTAGCCTTATTATATAATAAATTTATATATTAAGTATTAACTTTATAAGGTATATATAATTAATAAGGGAGATATTATAATTTAAATTAAAGTAATAATCTTTATTAAAATTATTTAAGATAAGCCTTACCTTAATTATTATATAATAATATTTATAAAAAGTATAATTAATATTATTTTCTTTAGATAAGTTAATAAATAATTTAATAAGTTTATTAACACTTAATATAAATAAGGTATTAAAGACTAGAGATATATTATTATTATAAGGTAAATTATTTAAGTAAGTAGATAATAAAGTATAATATCATTTTTTAGGATTATTTAAATATTAATATAATTAATTTTTAAAGAGGAATATTTAATAATAATATTAATATCTATACTCTAATATTAATAATAATAAGGTAGAGATATTATTAAAATAATCTTTTACCTTATAATCTTATTAAGGCTTATAATAATTAAGGTCTTTATTAATATAATAATTCTTTAATTCTTTTATATTTTTATTAAGTTAGCTATTATCTTAGATATCTTTTATAAAATATAAAGACTTAATAGTATTATTTACTTAAGAGGTATCTTCCTTAATAGCTTAATAGGTAATACTTTAAGAGTAGTATAATTAAAATCCTTTTCCTTAATTTATAAGCTTTTTATATTTATTATATTTATTAATATTATTAATATTATAATACTATATTATTTAATTTAATAATATTTAATTTAATAATATTTAATTTAATAGATTTTAATTACCTTTTTTATTTATAATCTATAAATACTAATAAGGTAGAGGTAAAGAAGGATTTTATTATATATCCTAAGAATTAAATTATTTATTAATATTATTATTTCTATAATTATAATTATTATATAGTCTAAGAGTATATCCTTAATATTATTACCTTTCATTATATTATTAATAGAGAAATAGTAGCCTAAAAAAGCTACTTTATTAATAAGAATTATTTTAATATTAACTAGACTTTACTACCTTTTTATTAAATTAATATTACTTATAATTTTTATTTATAAATTTATATTAAATCTTAAACTTTTTATTTAACTACTTAAGAAACTAAAAGAATATAATAGATATTATTAATTAGGAAATATATTAATAAAACTTAATTATTATATTATTTTATATAATAGATAGTTAATTTTAAGTCTTATTAAAGTTAATAGCTTTAATATATTATAAAATACTTTAAATATAAATATAAAGAGATTTTATTAAATCCTTATATTCTTTATAATAAACTTTTTAATTTATAGCTTTTAAAGTATTATAATTATCTTCTCCTTAAAATAATTTATTAAGGTATTTATTTATAACTTTAATAAAGTAATTTTAAAAAGCTTCTTCTCTAATATTAATAGCTTTATAAAGTACTATTTATAAGCCTTATTATAAAAGTAAGATAATAAGATATAAAGGACTTTAATTTTACTATTAATAATAATAAAATCTTAAACTTAGTTAATAAATTTATTAATATCTTTATAAAAGGAGTAATATCCTTAAATAATAATTACGCCTTTATCCTTAATATCTAGAAAGAAGTATTTAATATCCTTAGCCTTTAATAAGGTAAAGGAATTTCTATTACTATTAATAATACTATTAACTTTAGGAGGTCCTTAAGGCCCCTAGGCGCTAGTAGTACTAGGCTAAGGCGGGTTCACTTATATATACTAGGTAATTACAGTATTAATAATTATTTATATATTAAGGTTATTAGCTAATATATTATTAGGACTAATATTTTTAAGATTAATAAGATAGCTATAAATTACCTCCTTTATAAAGGATACTTAAGTTATAATATTACTATCTATAATTATTAATCCTAGTATAATTATTTTAGAGGTAATTAATAATCTTAAAAATATTATATTTACTAATAAGGTAGTAGGGGGATTAATAGGTATAATAGGCTCCTAAAGATATTAGTAAGAGTCTTAGATTTATAGGTATTATTAAAATTTAAGGATTATAATATAAAAGAGAGAGTAGTTAATTATTTAATTTAAAGGATAAAGGGGCTTAAAATCTATAAAATTAATAGACTTAATAAATATAAATTAAGAGTATTAATTATATTCTCTATTATAAGAATTAATAGCCTTAGGTATTTTAGGAGGCCTAAAGTTCTTCTTTATAATAAGGGAAATAAGATATTAGTTAAGCTTATTAATAAAGTTAATATATATATACCTAGAAGTAATAAGATTAGATAATTAGAAGGTAAGAATAATAATCTCCTAGGTAATAAGGGGACCTAGAATAATAAAAAACTATTTATAAGATAATAAAATTAAAAATAATACTACTTAATAAAATAAAAAGCTACTCTAATATAATATAAAGACCTTATTAAAGATTAAGGATAATAGATAAGGTTTTTAGTAAATTAAAAGTAGTAAAATTAGGTAATTATAACTACCTTCTCTAGTAATTATCTTAGTAAGTAGTAAAATGTTAAGGGCGCTATTAGAAATACCTAATAGGATAATAATAATAATAATAAGGTAGACTTAATAAAAAGGTTATATAAAGGGCCTTATTATGTTAGATAATGTAACGTCCTATCTAATAAGGTAATATGGAAGTAGAAGTAGAGGACTATTAATATTTCTAGTATTAGGGACTTCAGCTAGTACTTTACTAATATATTAGTAAGCTAGTATATAATCTTAATACTAATAAATAGGATACAGTATTTAATAATAATAATTAGTATCACTACTATTTATTAGGTATAGTATTATTTAGAGGTATATAGATTAATTATTCTATCTATCTATAAGATAGAAAGCCTATTAAGGTATCTTACTAAGATAATATCTTAGTAAGGCTTAGTAAAGCAAGAGTAACTCGTAATAATTACTTAATTATAAAAAATATATAAGTAAATAATAGTTATAAGTAAGTAATTCCTTAAATTATAATTAACTTATAAAATTAAAACTAAGAGCTTAAGGCGCGGATTAATAAGTTAGAATACTAAATAAAGATTATATAAATTAAAATTAATAGCTTATAATAATATAAAGCTCTATCAATATTATTAGAGCTTAAGTCTTAACTTAAAATATTATTATAGAATTATTAATATTATTTATAAAAGTATTATATCTTAGTTATATTAAAACTTTAATAAGTAATTATACTTTAATATAGATAAGTTATTAGTATATTTTATTTATTATTAAACTTTATAAGGTATAAGGTACCTAGGCTTATTACTTAATAATATATCCCTAGTATCCTTATGAAATTATATTAAGATTAATAATATTCTTCTAAATATAATATATTATAATTATCATAATTATATAAATAAATATAATAAAAGTATATTCTTACTTACATTACTTATATAAGTAAATATAATAATAGAAAGAAGTATAATTATAATATAGGCTTATTAGATATATACCTATTTACCTTATAACTTATTATATTACTATTACTTATTAATTATATATATTATTAGTCAAATACCTTTATTATACTTATACTTATTACTTACTTATATATTATAAGATTCAGTTAATTTATATATCCTACTAAAGTCTTTATTAAGAATTAATTAATTATATTTATTATTTTAACCTATCTATTTAACTTTATATTAAATATCTTATTTATTATTAATCTTATTAATAATTTCTTTAACCTCTTATTATTCCTTATTATTAATAAGTCTAGGAGCTTATATAAAGATATCTATTAATTTATTATAATTATAAAGATAATAAGGTTTTAATAATAAATTATATTATAAATCTTATAAGTTTAAGATAATAGTAAGTAAAATATTTATACTCTAATTTTACCTATAATTTTAAAGTACCTTATAGATTTATAAGATAAATTCTTATTTTAAGTATCTTTAATTCAAATTCTTTATAATTAATATTATATATTTATAGCTTATAATTCTTATTATAATACTTAGCTTAAATTTCTTATATATTTTAAAGGTATTTAGTAGTTTTATCTCTTATCTCTTATAACTTATAATAATCTAAACCTTTTATTTAATTTAAAAACCTCCCCTTCTAAGTATTTAATTTTAAGTCCTTAATAAATTTTAAGGCAATATTTATATATAAGGTAAAATTATATTAATTAATTAATAAATTATACTTATCTTAATCTAAATTTATTTAAGGATAATTATAAAGGCTTATAACTATATTATAATTAATATTATAATAGCTAACTTATATAAGAAATTATATATTAATACCTTATATAAGTCTAAGTAAAAATCTTTATTATTTTTACTTCTTTATAATTACTAACTTATTTCTCTTTATATTATATTTAATTATTTATATTAAGTACTTATATTTATTATCCTATTATCTTAGCTCTTTAAGGCTAGATTATATTTTTTAATAATAAATATTATTTTAATAATAAGAATTTATATTTTAACTTAATTTTAATATAATTGTATTATTATAAATAAAAATTAGTTTAATATCTTAATTTAAATTATTTATTTTATTATTTATTTTACCTCTTTTATATTTATAAACATCTCTTAAATATTTATTATACTTAAGGTATTTATTAACTTTTAATAATAATTATAAAATTCAAGGTAATTAATAAAGATATATTTTATGTCTTATTTATATTAATTATATTTAGAATTCATAAATATAAAGTTAATAATAAGTATTACTTCTAGTATATATAGATTGATTGATTAGCTAGCTAAGAAAGCCTCTATAAAGTCTATTAAGGGGCTATCAAGCCTACGGAAGGCTCCTATATTACTAAGCATTTGCTAAGGTAGTCGCTATATCTATATTAATATACTAATAAAGATAAATAAGACTAATATCCTTATTAATACTACTTATAGTAATATCTTTATTCCTAGACGTATCGTACTTAAAGTAAAATTCATGTGAAGGTAAAAATAATATACTAAAGTAAATAGTAAACGCTACTACTATTAAGGTCCTTAATTATAATCTTATAATACCCTTTATAGATATGTATCTTTATAAGCCTTTACTAAAGTACTAGACTTACTTAGATCTACTAAGTTATACTATATATTATCCTAATTACTATATCCTACCTACTTAACAATGTATTATATCTTTCCTCTAAAAACCTACTTATTAATTAGATACTTAATCTTATATTTATTACTATACTTTATACTATCTTTAGTAATAATTAGTAGTAGCTACTAATTAAAGATCCTTTTATAAGGATTTAGGCCTATTATCTTAAGCTCTAACTAGATAATTAATATAACTAGCTAGATCTTTATAATTAATAGAAGTTCTAGCTTATAAGCTAGTAAGCCTACTTTATAAAAGACTTCAAATAGTCTTATATACTATTATAATAATTTATAATTAGTAATTCCTAATATTTTATAGCTATAATATAGATATAGGAAGACTTTATTATTAATATTTATATTAAACTCCTTATACTTATTATTATAATAGGACTTTATTATAATATTTATAAAAGTTATATAATCCTCTACTTCCTCTTATTTAATAAGTTATAACTTATTAAAAGCTTTTACAAGTATATTATTAATAGTAAGTATATCTATTATATTATTTACCTTAAAATTATAATATAACTTATTAGGAGTAAAGCCTATAATAACTATAAGCGAATTATTTAATATAACTTAAATATATAGGTACGTAAAATCCTATTTACTCTAAGCTTTAAAATAATATATTAAATAAAAGTATATTATAATTTCTATAATCTAATTAGTATATTTACTTTACCTATTAATTTATAAATAATATATTATAATTATAAAGAACTTTATATTAAGACGCTTAAATACCTCCTACTAAAAGTTAGTTATAAAGTAAGAGTCTTTATTATTAATAATACTTTATAAAATATCTTAATTATAAGATAATAATCCTTAAAGTATAATCTCTACCTATTTAAAGGCTTTCTATATATTTAAACTAGGTATAAAAAGGACCTTCTTAGAAAATTTATAAATAATAACAAAAAGGTAATTTATACTAATAATAATTATTAGTAAAGTAATAATAAAGTCTATAATAATAATATAAAATAGAATTAATAGGATTAGAATAGGGACTTTAATACTATATAATAAATACCTCTATATTTAATTTAATTAGTATTAAGGGTAATAGGTAATATATACCCTTAGATTTTTTACTAAATATTATATATATAAGGAATAAGATATTTAATTATAATACTAGTAGTAGCTATTATAATTTAATAGATTATATACTTACTTAAAGAGCTTCTACTCTATTAATAGTAGTATATATAGCCTATATCTACCTTTACTATTAATATAATAAATAAGGTTAT
>JAABUL010008284.1_pt1 | contig 10668 bp, 2 predicted proteins | sample 5559151 | NCBI WGS metagenome assembly JAABUL01 (sample SAMN10711876, study PRJNA513368) | rock metagenome | isolation source: Antarctica rocks | place: Antarctica: Victoria Land, Pudding Butte sud | reverse complement strand
ACTTTATTTTTTTTAATAAAAATTATTAATTTTAACTCTAAGTTTATTCGTTTAACTCATAACTTTAGTTTGTTTAACAAAAAGATAAATTTGTCTTTAGTGTCTTTGTATATTCGTCTTTTAAAGTATAAATTAAACGAAACGAATAAAAAGACTAAAATAAGTGTCTCGAAGATATTGAACGCGAAAATTGATTATTTAGAGCGAAAAATAATTTTAAACTTGTTTTTTTAGAAATCAAAAAAATTAACTTCTTAAGATGCAAAACACTTAGATAGTTTATAATTGTTTTGTTAAAAATTTATCAAAAATACATTATAAAGTTAGTAATAATTAGAACTTGTACAATTTTCTTAATGTTTAATAACTTGTTATTAGACGACAAATTTAAATTGAAATCTAAGCTTTTATTTTTCGACTTTACAATAGTTTTTAAAAATAATAAAATAATCGCTTTTAAATATATTAAAAGATTGTAATTGTTATAATATATAAGCTTTGATTCGACAATATTTTTAATTATTTCTTTTATCTTAAGATTGTTAATTTATATTATTAATTGTTAAATCTTAATAATAACATTTACAATATAAAGTTATAAAATATTTAAAAATAAATGCTTTTGATGTTTGATATTAAAGACTACGAAATATCTTATAGTTTTTTATATCTTTTTCACGTTTAGTTTGATAATCACTTAATAATATAGAATCGTCTCTCTATAATTCGTTGTCTTTATAAATAGATTTTAAAATTTCACTTTAACTAAAGATCTTAACTTTAAATTTAATTAATTAACGATTTCTATAGATGCGACGTTTATATTAGATCTTTAATTAGCTTAAATTCTTAATATGTCTAAATTAACAATCTTTTTTTCTATTTTTATTTGAGCAAAGATACGAAACGTCTTCTTTATACTTATTATGTTTCTTAGTAGACAAGTTTAACTATTCGCTTAAGATGCATTAACAATATAAGCGCTTATATTTTATTGTTAGTTTTAATATAGCGACTAAATAGATTGCGTTAATTAAAATTAAAATTAAAGTAATTGCAACAATTGCGTAGATTAAGATATACTAAATACTTTTAAATTTTAAATAGAAAATAAATTGTAAAACATAAATAAAATCTAACTTAATAATTAATATATAGATTAATATATAGATTAAAAAGAATTTTATATTTGTTGTTATAACATTTACTTAGCTTTAAATTTGCGCTTTTTAATAACATAAATATATAGACGTTTTAGCTTCTTGTAAGTAGCAAGAGATCAAGCTAGCTAATTTATTTAAAATATATTTATCTTGTTGTTCTTAAAAATTTGACGAATAAATATTAATTTATTATAGATATTAATTTTGTTGTTTATTATATTTACTAATAATGCTAATTTCGCAATCTTTTTTATTTGTTTAACACCTTTCTTATGCGATTTTTCTTAAATCGTCGATTTCGCAATTTAATCTACTAGTTGTTGCTATTGTTGTTGCAAACTTAATTAAAAAATAAACTTAATATAAGTTCTTTTGTTAGAGTTACTATTCTCTTTAAAAAAAAGCGTTTATTTGCATTACTTTTTCGCTAAACAATTGCAACTTTAATATGTCAAAAATTACAAATAAAGCTTTTAATTATATAAAGTATTTAGACTTTGAAATACTTAAAATTATAACAATTAATAACGTTGTCGAATTAAATAGTTTTGTATTATAAATAAGTTTAATTGCGTTTTCGATATAGCTTTTTGTGCTAAAATACAATAAAAGTTAAGCTTCTTATTTTTGAACTTCTTTTTTTGAAGTTTCTTAATCTTAATCTTAGTATATTAAGTCTTTTCTACTAAATTGTATATAACTTTTAAGAATTAATCGATTGTTATTATTTTTCGAATAATCTTCAATTTAATATTAGCGTTCGCTAGATCTCTTACAAACGTTTAAATTATTATATTAAGCATTATTGTTAACTTTAGAGTAAAAAGAACAATAATAAAAGATCGATTTTTTTCTTCTATACGTGTCGGAATACAATGACCGATCTGATCTAGTGCCGACACTATCCGGCCCGACACTATCCGGCCCAATATCACGTGATCGGTCCAGATAGCTCCGATCAATATATATAGATAGACAAAGTTTCAGTTTCTATATAGTAACTAAGCGTTCTATTATCTATTATTTTGACAAATTATAAGTCCGGAATAGAGCAAGAAACTTATCTGCTTATTAATTAGAATATCTAAAATATAGTTGATAGATCGAACTAACAATAGACTTACAATTACTACAATTAGCTAAATTTTTGTTAATTTCTAATATATAAAAGCTTACAATCAATTATTTGAATACTTAAATTATTACTGCTTTAAGAATCGAAATATTAATACTATAATGCTGCCAAAACAAAAACTGAAGAACTGTCGAAACTTGTCAAACAGCCGACTTCTCAATTACTCGAACAACTGAAATTTTTAATTATTAACAATTAAATAGCTAACATCTAGTCAGAGATTCTAGACACAAATATTTTACTAAAAAAACTAATATAAGTTGTAAAAACAACTAAATTTATCTTATTTGCAACTTGTTGCTTTTGTCAAAGAACGCTAGTTATTTTTAACAGATATTTATCAATAGTAAGCTCTAAAGACCGAAGAATCAGCTATATAACAATTATATAACTGGAAATTAATAATTAGATAACTGATAATTAATCGAAGACACATTATTAAAGCGAGACAAGACTCTAACTTCGATATATTAATAAAAGAACCTAAATTATTTAGTCTCTTCAATCTTTGTTTTTCTGTCTACTGCAAAAATTCCCTTATTAACAATCAAATAAATCAACTCGGTTGCGCAATAGCTGAAACAAGTACTAGTTATTTTTTCTTATTACAGTATACAAAACAAATCAGTAAACTGAATTGCAAATATATTTCGAAAATCAAAATAGTTTTATTAACTATTCTGAAAGCAGTGTCTAGACGCGACTCTCAATCAAATAGCAATCAATTTTGTTTAAATAGAATTAAAAAACTCTTAATTATCGCGAAAACGCAAAAGATTTAGATTAAAAAAACTGACATTCAATTTTATTAAAATAAGAAAACTGAAAAGATTGATTTAACAATCGCAAATGCGCAAAATAATATTGCTATTCTTATAATTGTTAAGATTAAGAAGAAAAATAAAGAAATTAAATAACTTAGTTAGATTTCAGATAATTAACAAGTTTTATCTACAATTAAGCAAAAACAACAATCTAATCAGAAATTATTTAATACTTTATTTTCTAAACAAATTAAGTTTATTAAGTCTGCCCAAATCTATATTTGTTATAATCTTAAGATAGAACAACAGAAATACAAAACTTATTCAAAAACTTATTGATTGTTTATCTACTAAAATTTTGCTCAATCTATAATTGACAAAATCGATCAAATTGATACTATTAACAAAAAAAAATATATTTAGCTATTTTCTTTATCTGAATTTTTCGAAAAATATCTATCGAACTAAATATCTAATTCGAATTCTATTAATTTACTTAATCTTTGTAATCTAACAGCTAGAACATCTTTATCGGAATCTTTACTGCGCAATTGCGTTTTTTTACTATATCTACTAGTGCCATTATCTACTGCTTACAAGTTATCAATAGAGTTCTAAAAATAACAGATTATATCGATACTATTATAGCTATCAACATCTTCGCGTTATCTCTCGCAGTTCTGAAACAAATTACTAAAATCAGCAATAATGTAAGCTTTCTTATCTAAAAATAAAATTTGTTTAAAGTTTTTAAATAAATCAAGCTCTGAAAATATATCGAATCAGATATCAGATCTACTAGTCTGTTCAATATAGTTATCGAAGAACAAGTTAAGTAGAACGCTAAAAACAAAAAATATATAAATGTGTTTCGAAACATTGTTAATAGAAGTCTGTATTACAATATAAAAAAGATCGATCTAATTAAAGAAACTTATTAAAAAATTGTTAAAATATACAAATCTAAAAAGTCAAATATACTAATAAGAATCTTTGTTAAATTCGAGTCTCTTAAGATCTTCAGTTCTTAGAATATTAACAAATACAAAATTAAGTTTTGCGATATTATTGATAAACTATCTATCTATTCAGACAACTCAGCTATAAACAAAAACTAACTTATTTTCAAATATCTAGTCAATTTTAAGAATACTGCTTGTTTCTTTATTAATCGATAGATATTCGAATATAAGTTTTTCTACAACAATAATATTCGAAAGCAGAAATTGTCTGCTATTATCTACAATTACAAAATTCAATATATTAATTTAATAGATATCTCGACTATTAATACTATTTTAATTTTAATAACAACTACTGAACTGACTGCTATTACAAAAGACATTCTTTTTGTTATCGACAATTCTAGCTTTGTGTATATCAAACAGAAAAAGTGCACAAGCTGCAAAAAAATCGATTATTAAAAATTAGATTGCTAAAACTTATATTCAGAATTGCATTTTGTTTCAAAAAACAATAGTTTCGAAAGTAATCGAAATAATAGCAAAAACAAATATTGCCAAGATTACAATAATTAAAAAAAAGATCGAAAAAAATTTAAATTCAAAAAAAATAAAAACAAGTTTAAGTTCAAATCTAACAAAAACAAAAATAAAAATAGCAATAACAAAGAATAGAAAATTACTAAAACAATAGTCTATAAATATTATCTTGCTTTTGTTGTTGTAACAATTTTATCTGCAATTTCTGAATTGTCTATTTCTACAACTATAATATTAGCTCTTGCTGTTAATTGTCTCTTGCGCAAATAAGTCTTCGACACAAAATGCTTGCAGCATATATTCGGAAACTCTAATATCTTTGTATTCTACTCAAAAATATCTTAACAATCAGTCGAAAATATAGAAAACAATTTATTTGCTATAGATACTAAAACTATCTGTCTATTTGTCAGATACAAAAACAAAAGAGCTTGTTATATTACAATTTACAATATATAGTATATATTTAACTCTTTTTACAATTTAATTTTCTATAGTTAGTTAAAAGACGCTGATATTGTTCGAAGAATTATTAGTTATAATTTTTCTATCGATGCTTAGCAAATTCGAGCAGTTAAAAACTTCGATCTCTATTTTCTGAACTTAAAAATATCTATTGTACTCTTTGTTGTTGCTATTGCTCTATCGACAATTAGCAAAAATGCAATAACTATATAGCACAAACAACTCAACTATCTAGATAAACAGAATATCTATCAACTAATTTGCAGAGAGACTTTTAATTTTACTAAATTATTTTCGAATAATACTTGTATCTCTTGCGTATATATAGAAAACAAAATAATATATTATCGAATCTCTATTAGATCTGATTGCTAAAAAAACAATTTTATTTATGTCGACGTTATAAAATCTATATTTCTAGACAATTTCGATAGTATTTGCTATATTTGCATTTAACTAGATAATAAAATCAAACGCTTGCAAGTAAAATATTTTAAAAACAAAAATAAAATCAGTCTGCTAACTTTCTTTAAATACTATATCGACAAATTTGAATATAAAGACAACAAATACACTTGTATTCGCATTAACAATAGCAATAAATATATAAATAGAGTCTTTTGAGTCTAACACAAAGAGCGTAAAATATATATCGAATCAACAATTGCTATCTCTCTTAAGATAAACAAATATATTAAATGTCTTAATTAGATTTTAATACAAAAGATCAACATTATAATTAAAAATACTAACTTAATCGTAAATCTCTAATTAGAAATTATTCAAACAGTTAATTTATACTGCAATATCTTTTTTATTATCGAGCGTTTTGTTATTTCTTTCGAAACAAGTATTGAGTATTTCTATAAATACAAGCATATTCGGCGCATTAATCAGCAGAGAGAAGTATTAAAAATTTAACCAAATATTAATTAATAGAAATTCCAGAATTGTACTCGATTCTCAATTCTAGTAGAATACAAAAAAATATATATCTATTGTATAATAGATAACAAAAACAAGATCTAACAAATATTAGAAGTTTATTAACTAGACAATAAACAAATATCTCTTAGTTCTAATATTAATTATAGCAAAATTAGTTATTAAAACAACAATATGCACTTATCTATAGTCTTATTTACGCAGACTAATACTGCAAATACTATTGATAAATTTCTGAATTTTGTAAAAACTAAATTGAACAAGCTTTTTGTAACAATATTACAACAACAACAAAAAGTTGTTTTGCTCTCAAATTATATCGAAAACTCTAAACTAAATTTATCTATTTTATTTGAAATTCTATTTTTTTTAGACTCTAAGAGCACTATATTTCTCAAGTTATTTTTCGATTTCGAAAACAGTATTTTTTTCGACTCTACTAATTTTAATAAATTCTCTGAAATTACTGAATTATTAGATATATTTCAAAATCTATTGTTTTCAAATCTCGATCTAACGTTGCAAAAATATTCGAAATTTCGATTGTATCAAAATAAATTTGCAGATTTTTTTGTTTTGTTGTTCAAAACTATATTATTAGAACTATATAAGTTTAAAATCTATACTAAAACTATAACAAATATCTATTACAAGATAAATTGACAGCTAATTGAACAAAACAAAATCAAATTTTTAAAAAAAAACAATATCTATATTGTTTGTTTAGTATCTAACAAACACTATATACTTTGTAGAAGATAAATCTACAAGATTAAGCAAGAAATTAATAACAAGATTTTTTGCTATAAAGTTTGCTAAGTTGTTAGAAGTTTTAAACAACACAAAAATCTAAATTATATTAAGATTTTTGCAATTGTAATTAAGTCTATAAACTATAAAACTATTTTTGTCTTTGTTGTTGTTAATAGTTGAAATCGGAAACAAATAAACGTTGTTATTGTTTTTCTCTACAAGAATATTAACAAAGAGATCTATATAAAAATGTTTTACAATTTTGAGCAAAACAAAAAGATTTATCGATTTAGAAAAGTTTTCTATAGACTTAAGCAATTATTTCGAATATAATATAATATTCTTGCAACGTTTTTCAAAAAGTATTATTTTTGTCTATTAAACTTCGATCTAAGTGTTTTTACTAATAGTTCTACTATTATTGCTATCTATATAGACAATCTCTTAATTGTCGATATTAACAGAAAGTTTATCGATATTGTTAAAAGAACTTTTATCAATTAATTTAAAATAATTGATTTAGATTTTGTTCGATAGTATCTAGAAATCAAAATTAAACACAATTTTGCAACTCGAATTTTCTATTTAAGTTAAAAAGTATATCTGAAAAAGATACTAAAAAATTACAAAATATAAAAGTGTAAATCAATTATTATCTCTATAGATATATTCAAAATATATATTGTCGATCTGAACTATATTGTCGATTCAGATTATTGTTATATCTATTAATTGACAATTAATTTTCTTATATACGTAATACTAGATATTCGATCAGATATTGTCTTTGTTGTTTTAGTAATAAGCAGATATACTTTTAACTCTATCGATACTTACTAAAAGATTATTAAACAAATATTTTGTTATCTTCGAAGCATTCTTAATTTTTGTTTTATCTTCTGTAAAAGTATTTGTTTTCTGTTAGACTATATCGATATCGACTGAGACAAAAATTAAAATACTTGTTGTTCTATCTCTGAATATATTTTTAATTTAGAGAGTATTGCTATTAGTTAATTATTTAAATATTAATTAATTGTTGCTCTTTCTATTTGCGAAATCGAATATATTGAGCAAACACAAATTGTTAAGAAAACTATTTAACTTTAAATACTGTTAAAACAATTGCAATTATTCTACTTATTTCTATTGTCGTCGCTTATATCTAGAATTCTTGTTGTTGTTAAAAAAAAAATTTCGACGCTCTCGATACTGTATCTAGTTGTTATCGTTATCTATTGCAACAATCAGAAAACTATAGCGTTCGCTAAAAATCTTGCGCAACATATTTGGACAAAATATATAGATATTCAAATTCAATTTGTTCGCAAAAAAGTTGCAGATAATTAGATTAAGCTAAAATATATTTTTATCAAAAAGCAGATAGCTAACAAACTAATCAAAACTCTCTCTTGTAACGCATTTAAAGTGTTTCGACAAACTCTTAAACTAACTTAATAACTAAATTATTTGTAATCTCGAATATAGATACTAGACTTAGTTATCTAAACAACTCGCAACTAGATAGTTGCTATATCTATTGTTGTTAATCTTTGTATTATTTATTCAAATCTATATTTATTGTTCTTTTTATTTTACTTGTAAAGTTATCGAGCATTATCGACAACATTTGTATAACTTTTTGTCAAAGTTTTGTCTTTTATATACTTTTCGAATTTTAAAATATGTTGAGCGTGTAAATATATATATGTTTGTATATAAATTGCTGACAGAGAACTTTTATATATTTTTTTTACTTTTGCTAGAAAGATGCTCGGGATTTAATAGTTTTAAAATAAATTTCGAACTTAATAAAATATAGAATATAATTTATATAAGAGTTGATTTTTCAATTTAGATTAAATAGAAGTATCGAAATACAGTAATCAATCTAATCTAGTGCTGACACTATTTGGCCCGATACTATTCGGCTCGACATTACGTAATTGGTCCAAATAGCTCCGACCAATATATATAGATAAGCAAAGCCCTAGCTTCTACATAGTAACTAAGCGTTCTACTATCTATTATTTTGACATACGTTGCATTATAAATGCTACTCTCTAATAATAGAATATCAAAATCTTATTCTCTTGTTGTCAAAGATTCGTTAGCTCGTTATTAAAGCTTACAATGCTTACTTTTGTAATTTTTTTAAAAAACTTTTTCTTAAGTATATCACGAAAAATAATTACTCTCTTTGAAGTAGATTTCTTATTTATAATAAACAAAGTTATTGAGTAGACTTCGACGTAAACAAAAGCATTCTTAAAGATTAAAAAATCGAACACTTAAATATATTTCTTTAATAAAACAAAATTATTTAATTTTCTTTAATTCTTTAGTTCGAAGTCTAGATATTTTAATTATCTATATGCAAAATTATTTTTTCTAGTAAATTGATCGCAAAACTTGAAGTTCGAATCTTGTCGTTTATAGATAAAAGATATAATAGAAGATTGCAAATACAAAAAAGATACAAAAATGTTCGAAATAATAAACAAAATTAAGAAACTTCGATAAATACTTTCTTTAATAGTTGTAATAATTTTATCACTTAAATAACTCTTGCTTTGTTTAGAATTGCTAAGAGATAAAAATAGTAATAACGTACTTTTTTAGTTTGATAAAGACTTTAATTATTTAATTGTTAAAAATAACAATACTTAATAAAGCAAATTATTAAGTTTTGTTGTTTTTAAAAAGTATCTAAATAATTGCGTAGACGTAAATATAAATGTCGATTTTATTAAAAAAAAAAGATTTAAAAGATTTCGTGTAGAATTGTTTAGGAGACAATCTCGATCTTAATTTGTTCGACAACAATCGATTTCTATTAATTTGTGTGCTCTCTTAGTATTGTAATCTTCTAGATAGAGACTTTTTGAATAACTCTTCTTGCATAAGTTGAGTCGACTAATGTGAAATAAACAAAATTGGATAAACAATAGAGAGCAAAGATAATAATATAAGAGTTGCGAAGACAACTAGATAAACTATAGAAATTGAAGTAACAAACAAACAATTGACAAGATAACACGATCTCTTCTAGAATTACGAAGAAATCTCGTGCACGTTTACTAGAAAACAAACACTTCTAGATGCCAAGTTTTAGTAAGTAGACAGAATAATTAATTGTAGAAGTCGCAAGAGGAGCTAAATAGTTCTTCGAGCCCCTAAGGAAACTAGTTCTAAAATTATCTAGTTCGGAACCTCCTGGTCACATTGTTGACTCGAATCGGCAGTACTCCGGCCCGAATGGAATGATGTCATAGCGTCGTGATCAGCAGTCATTGGCTAGGAGGTAACATCCGGGCAATTAGGATGGGAAAGAATTGCGCATGGTCACAACATCGACCAAGCTTGAGCAGACACATGGAATTGCTGAAATGGCCCTGCCTCGGATGCTTTAGCCTGAAGCGGCCGATCCAGGGCAAGACTCAACGAGTCTAAAGTATTAATCTCGATGTAGAAGTAAAGTCATGCAGGCAGCAGGTCGCTATCGCCCGGTGGGTCCTCGGCAAGCTCTGGTGGCATTTCCGGTTCTAGGAGAAACATGGAATGGAGCAGTCCGTGCCAGGCCTAATGCCGTCATGGAAAGCCACCCTCAATCGGTTGCGCTTTCGACGTTGGTACGATCGCTGAGACCGCTGTAGAAGTAATATTGCCCACCAACCTGGTGACTGGTCGTCGTGATCCAAGTCCTGACCCTTCCACACCGTACCACACTCGCGACTTCCGTCGCGGCCTTCCATTGTTCCTTGGGCGCTGTGGAAATCCAACCTGACGGCGAGAAATCCTGACTAAGTGGTAAGTCAAGCGGGTCCTCGACGATGATTGATCGGGATGTCCTTCCGTTCCATTTGGTGTGAGAACGCCCCCCTGGTGCCCCTGGAGAGCTCATATGATTCTTTATAATTCTTTGCCACCCGTGCTATGTG
>JAABUL010008282.1_pt1 | contig 10669 bp, 9 predicted proteins | sample 5559151 | NCBI WGS metagenome assembly JAABUL01 (sample SAMN10711876, study PRJNA513368) | rock metagenome | isolation source: Antarctica rocks | place: Antarctica: Victoria Land, Pudding Butte sud | reverse complement strand
TCGGACCTCAAGGTCACCCTCGACGGCGTGCAGATCAAGGCGGGCCTGGCCCTTGGCGGCTGGGTAGCCTTCGAACCCATGGGCGACAGCGCCATGATGATGGGCGACCTCGTCCTGACCGAACCCGAAGTCAACCCGGTCATGACCAAGCTGCTCGCCGAAGGGCTGCAGGTGACCGCGGTGCACAACCACCTGCTGCGCGCCAGCCCGCCGACCTTCTACCTGCATGTGGGCGGCCAGGGCGACCCTGAGAAGCTCGCTCGTTCGGTTCGCGTTGCGCTGGAGCAGAGCAAGACCCCACTCGATGCCTCCCCCGCTCCGGCTCCCACCGCGGCGGCCGACCTCGGCATCGAGACGGCGGAGATCGACAAGGCGATTGGCTTCAGGGGCAAGAACAACAACGGCATCTATTCGTTCGGGGTGCCGCGCTCCGACAGCATCAAGCAGGGCGGGATGGCGATTCCGGGCGCCATGGGCACGGCGATCGCGATCAACTTCCAGCCCACCGGCGCCGGCAAGGCGGCCATCAGCGGCGACTTCGTGGCGCTCTCCGCCGAAGTGAATCCGCTCATCAAGGCGCTGCGGGATAGCGGCATCGAGGTGACGGCGATCCACAACCACATGCTGGACGACGAGCCGCGCGCCTTCTTCGTCCACTTCTGGGCGAACGACGATGCCGTGAAGCTCGCCAAGGGATTGCGGGCGGCCCTGGACGCTGTTCACGTGCCTCCGAATGGATGATGCCTGCTGCACGAGAGGCGTCGCGGGGCCGCCGGAGCCGGCAAGGGCGCTCCTGTCGGCGGTCCCGGCGGCAGGCAGGCCTCCTCGCACCCAAGCGCGTGGGCCGAACCATCGGGCCTCTGTGCATCGCTCGAACAAGGAGGCGGGATGACCACTGGAATGACCAGAGTGGCCGTGGTCTGGCGCGGTGATCGCGAGGCGCGACGCACGGCGACGCCGCACAACAACCGTTTCCACCGCATCTTCGAGGAGCTCGCCGCGATTGGCATCCATGCCGAGCCGGCGGTCTTCGATGAGGCGTTCGCGGACGAGGTCCGCCGTCAGCTGCTGACGATGAACGGTGTGCTGGTCTGGGTCGACCCGCTGCACGAAGGGAAGACGCGCGCGGTGCTCGACCCGCTGCTGCGCGACGTCGCGGCCCTCGGCCCTTGGGTGAGCGCCCATCCTGACGTGATCGTCAAGATGGGTGTGAAGGAGGTCCTGCACCGCACGAGGCATCTGGGATGGGGAACCGACAGCAGGCTCTACCGCTCCGCGCGGGAGTTCCGTGACACCTTCCCGGAGTGCCTTCGGGGTGCCGCGCCACGCGTGCTGAAGCAGAACCGCGGCAACGCGGGTCAGGGGGTGTGGAAGGTCGAGTTGATCGACCCGCGTCCCGACGGTGCGCCGGCAGTGCGGGTGCTGCACGCCCAGCGCGGCAGCATGCAGGAGGACCTTCCGCTGGCGGAATTCCTAGCACGTTGCGAGCCGTACTTCAGGCTCGACGGCTGCATCGTGGATCAGCCCTTCCAACCGCGCCTGCCGGAGGGGATGATCCGCTGCTACATGGGGGCAGACAGGGTTGTGGGCTTCGGCCAACAATTCATCAAGGCGCTGATCCCGCCGCCTCCGGAAGGGCCGAATTCCGAGGCGGCGCAGCCGGGGCCGCGGATCATGCACCCGGCCTCGGCCGAGCCGTTCCAGGCGCTGCGAACCAAGGTGGAAACCGAGTGGACGCCCCAGATGATGGCGGTCCTCGGCATCGAGGCTGAGTCGCTGCCCATTATCTGGGATGCCGACTTCCTCTATGGACCGCGCAGGACGTCAGGCGAAGACACGTACGTGCTCTGCGAGATCAACGTCAGTTCGGTGTTCGCCATCCCCGACCAGGCGCCGGCTGAGATCGCCCGGCTGGTTGCTGCGCGACAATGAGTGTCTTGCGAGCGAGGCTCCGCATGGCCCGACGGCGCGCCGCGACCGCGCTCGTCGGCTTCGCCATCCTTGTTGCGCCGGTGGTGTCGATCGCGCAGCAGCCGGGGCTCGTGCTCGAACGAACGATCGACCTTGGGAAGGTGGTGGGGCGGATCGACCACCTGGCGATCGACCTGGCCCGCAAGCGGCTGTTCGTCGCCGAGCTCGGCAACGGCTCGGTCGATGCCGTCGACCTCGAGACGGGCCGGGTGTTCCGGCGCATCGGGGGCCTGCGCGAACCGCAGGGGATCGGTGTCGCGCCGGACGGCACGGTGGCGGTCGCCAGCGCCGGAGACGGCAGCGTCCGGCTGTTCAAGGCGGACGACCTCTCTCCGACCGCAACAGTCGAGCTTGGCGAGGACGCCGACAACATCCGCCTGGACGAAGCCGGGCGACTGGTGGTCGGCTATGGGAGCGGCGGCCTCGCCACGCTAGATCCCGCCACGGGACGCAAGGTGGCCGACATCCCCCTGCCCGCGCATCCGGAAGGGTTCCAGATCGACCCGAAGCAGGACCGCATCTACGTGAACCTCCCTACTCACCACCAGGTCGCCGTCGTCGAGCGCTCCTCCGGCAAGCGCATCGCGAACTGGGGGCTGTGGCTTGCGGCTGGCAACTTTCCCATGGCACTCGATGGGAGCGGCGGCCGGCTATTCGCGGCCTACCGCTGGCCGGGCACCATTGCGTCCATCGATACGGGGAGCGGGGATGTCGTCGGCAAAGCCAGCGTTTGCGGCGACGCTGACGATATCTTCTATGACGCCGCGCGCCGCCGTCTCTATGCCAGCTGCGGCGGTGGGAGCATTGCCATTCTCGATGCGAGGTCGGGCCTAGCGGAAGCCTCGCAGATACCTACGCGCAAGGGCGCCCGGACGTCCCTGTTCGTTCCGGTCCTGGACAGGCTGTTCCTGGCGGTCCCGGCTGCCGGCGAGCTATCTGCCGAGATCCGCGTCTATGCGCCAAGGTGATCCGCCGAAATAAATGCAAGTAATTGCAGGCATTCGGCGCGCACGGCTGTGAATAGGCGTGGAATAGGGGCTCTGGCGCACTTTTGGTGCAGCCATGCAGAAACGCGGCATGCAGCCGTTTCGCGGTCGATCAGGCCCCGATGACAATGCTCTCAAGCGGCGTGAGCACCACCCGTGATCGCAACCGCGCTTGGTCTGTAACACCTCCTGGTCGGTATCCAAACACCGGTATGCTCGCCGCGCAGGACTGCACCAAAAGTGCGCCAGAGCCGAAAATTGACCCCCATGTGAGGGAGATCGGCGGATCGGCGTCCAAAACTTCAACGCCGATTGACAGCAAAGCCCACGTCTAGCAGGCGGACGAAGGAGTCCTCGACAACCCCATCCCGGAAACACGCCTCGAGCCTGCTCACAGTTCCTCCTGTTCATGAGGAGCGCTCATGTTCCCGGTCGACATCAACATGTGCCCGGCCCAGACTCAGATCCGGTCCTCCCTCACGAGGGCTATCCCGAAGGAGACGCGACCCTGACGCGACCTGACCTCCGTGACACCCACTCTGCTGCTTGCCCCAGTGACATGACCGGGAAGGCGCCGCCGGGCATGATCTGGGTGCCTGGAGGGTCATTCCTCATGGGTTCCGATCGGCACTATCCCGAAGAAGGTCCCACACGCAGTACGGCGGTGGCCGGCTTCTTCATGGACAGTCGACCGGTGACCATGGCGGAGTTCGCGCGCTTCGTCGCCGAGACAGGCTACACCACAGTGGCCGAGCGTGATCCCGAGGCAGCTCTCTATCCCGGGGTTGATCCCACCCTGCTCGTCGCAGGATCGATCGTGTTCTGCCCCACGGGGTCTAGAACAGGCCAGCGCGCGCCAGGCTCCTGGTGGGCCTACGTGCCAGGGGCTTCATGGCGTTGTCCCGAAGGCACCTCGGACATGGTCTCGGACCGCGCAGAACATCCCGTCACCCAAGTGGCCTTCGCAGACGCCGAGGCTTACGCCGCTTGGGTCGGCAAGGCGTTGCCGACCGAGGCCGAGTGGGAATGCGCGGCACGCGGCGGGATGGAAGGCGCTGAGTTCGCATGGGGTGACGAACTCATGCCGGAGGGACGACGCATGGCCAACACCTGGCCGGGCCCGTTCCCGTCGCGCGGTGAGGAGGGTCCGCATCGGTACGGCACCTCGCCCGTCGGCTCGTTCCCGGCCACCGGCTACGGGCTCCTCGACATGATCGGCAACGTGTGGGAGTGGACGACCGATTATTGGTTGCCGCGTCACTCCGCAGGATCAGGTTGCTGCGCCGCCGAGAACCCGCGCGTCGTCGACCCGGCTCGCAGCTATGACCCAGACCAGCCGGCGATGCGCATCCCGCGTCGCGTCCTCAAGGGGGGCTCACACCTCTGCGCGCCCAACTACTGCCGCCGCTACCGCCCTGCCGCTCGCCATCCCGAAATGGAGGACAGCGCGACGACCCACATCGGCTTCAGGTGCGTGGCGCGCCCGGGCTGAGCGGAGAGTGCCAGCTCGCCTACTATCGACCATCTGCATGATCGGCAGAGTGGATCTGCATCGCTGCCGCTCCATCCCCGACGACGGTCCGCGCGGCCTGCAGGATCGCTACTTGTCGTGTGACAACCATCGCCATACCGCTCCTCTCGGATGGGGTCAGGATCGCAACAAGGACTCCTGGCGTGCGAGATCGACAAGGGCTTTGACGAAGCGCATCTTCGTCTTTGCCAAATGGCTCAGGTGCCAGGCGCCCACGACGAAGAGTGCCAACTTGATCGGCAGTACGGTGAGCCCGTGGCGGCTCGCCTCCACGGCTAGTAATTCTGAAATGCAAAGGACTGAATCGTCTTGGATTGCCAAGTTCATGCACGCGATCACCGAGCTACACTCAATCGCCGGCTGTAACGGAGGCAGGCCCAACTCCGTGAGTCGTGCCGCTATCTCCTCTCGAACCATCTTCTCGTGCTGCAACATTATCCAGGAGTAAGTCAACGCGTCAGCGATGCTGATGGAGCCGCCACGTAACGCGAGAGGATGGCTGGGCCTGACGAAGAGTACGTTGCTGACGCTCCTCAGCGGGTGCAGGTCGATCCCGGGTTCATCGTTGAGCGGGGCGAGCGCCCCGAAGCCGATGTCGAGATCGTCAGCAAGCAGGGCCGAGTGGACGTCGTGCGTGGTACCGACCTGGAGAGCGATGCGGACGCCTGGCTGCCGCTGTCGCAGGCGGACTACCGCAGTGGGGAGGATCTGCGATGCCCATCCCGCGCCCGCCCCGATGCGCAACAGGTGCGTCCCTCCGCCGGCAGCAGCCTCCAGCTCGGCGCGGGCCGCACGGCTCTCGATGACCATGCCGCGGACGCGGCGGGCAAAGAGTTGTCCCGCCTTCGTCGGCGAGACGCCACTGGCGTGGCGCTCCAACAAGGTCGTGCCGAGCTCGAGTTCCAGGTTGCGGATGGCCTTGGTCAGCGCGGGCTGAGTGATCCGGAGCGTCTCGCTGGCTCGCCGGAAGCCGCCCCTGTCGACGATCTCAAGGAAATACAGCAGGCGACGATCCAGCATTGCGATAACCCAGAGTGATCGCATCGGGCGGCTTATTCATTGGCCAAGCGCGCGCTCACCGTGTCAAGCATTTTGAAAGGCCCACTAGAGCGGCGAACGAAATCGGGGAGGTGAGACGTGCCTGGCACGACACGGTCGCATCATGGCTACTTTGGAGCCTTGAGCCTGGCTCCCTTCGCACTCTTGGTGCTCGTTTTCGGCGGCTACGCTCTCGGGGAGGTCATCCACATGGCCTTCTCACACATCCGCGTGCAGGGCGGTTCCTTCGTCTGGTCGGGCGCGGGGCTGGGGAACTTCCGACACCTCGTCGACGACGACTCCGCCGAGTCATCCCTGTTGGTCACGGCTCTGTTCGTGGCCGTAACATCCGTGACATCCGTCGCCTTCGGGACCGCGCTGGCCCTTCTGGTCCAGCGCAGCCTGCGGTTCAAGGCGCTCGCGCAGACGGTGCTGCTGTGGCCTGCCATCATGGCACCGGTCGTGGTCAGCCTCGTGTGGCTCCTGATCCTCAGCCCCAACGTGGGCACGCTGAACAAGGCCCTGGCGACCCTTGGCTTGCCAGGGCAGGACTGGATCGGGACGTCCGGCGGTGCGCTGGCTTGCATCGTGCTCGTGGACGTGTGGCACTGGACGCCGCTCGTCTTCCTCCTGATCTACGCCGCCCTCTGTGGGATCGACGAGGAGATCGTCGAGGCGGCCCGCTGTGATGGTGCGTCTTCGCTCCAAGCGGCGCTCTTCATCCAGCTGCCGCTCCTCCTGCCCAGCATCGCGGGGGCGATGTTCATCCGAGTTGTCATGGGCGTCAAAGCCTTCGACGAGATGTACCTGCTGACGAATGGCGGGCCAAACGGGGCTACGAACCTCGTGTCGCTCTATATCCACGACGTCTTCTTCGAACAGTTGAACTACGGCTACGGCGCTGCCGTCAGCGTGGCCGTGGTGTTGCTCCTGGCAATTCTGATCGTCGTCTTCGTCGGCTTGCGCCGGGCTACCGCGATGTGGCCTTCGCTCAGGCAATTCGTAGGGGAGCGCATGTCATGACGGCGATGATCGAAGCCACCGCGGGCCGGAGCAGCCAGACCGATGGCTCCCGGGCGAGCCACCGCCGACGACCACGCGGCTACTTGGCCGATGCGGCGTTGATCCTGGTGGTGCTGACCTTCGCCCTCCCGACCTTGTTCCTGGTCGGCGCGGCCTTCCTGACGGATAGGGCGCTCATATCCCCCGGTTGGACGGCCGAGCTCACCCTCAACAACCTCAGTTCGCTGTTCGCCCCGGACCAGCCCTTCGCAATCCAACTACTCAACAGCGTCATGATCGTCGTCGGGACGGTGGTGTTGTGCGGCGGGGCCGCGGTACCGGCCGGCTACAGCCTCGCCAAGCTCTCCCTCGCGCCCTGGCTGCGGTACCCGGTGGCTGCAGCCTGTGCGGTGTTGCCTCTGCTGCCCCCGATGACGCTGGTGCCAGGGTTCTATCTTACCCTGAACCACATCGGCCTGCTCGGGACCATCTTCGGTCTGATCGTGCTGAACACGGTGCTGAACCTGCCTTTCGCGACGCTGCTCATGAAACTCGCCTTCGACGAGGTGCCGCCAGCCCTGCGCGAAGCTGCGCTGCTCGACGGCGCGCGCGAGTCCGACATCCTATTCAAGGTGATGCTGCCGCTCGTCGGGCCGAGCCTCGCCACGAGTTCGCTGTTCACCGCCATCATGACCTGGAACGAGTTCCTGATGGGCCTGACCATGACGTCGGGCGGCACCACGGCGCCGCTGTCCGTCGGCATCGCCACGCTGGTCCAGCCCTACGACATGCATTGGGGACAACTGGCTGCGGCCGGGAGCGTCGCGGTCGTGCCGATCGTCCTTATCGGCATCTTCGCAAACCGCAGGCTCGTCGCCGGCATGACTCGCGGCGCCGTGAAATGACCCCCCGCTTCCTCGACCCCCAGGAGACCGCGATGGACCATCAGCCCCTCATCACCCGACGCGCGCTGCTTGGCGCCGCCGCCCTCGCCCCTGCGACCCTCGCCTCACGGGCAGCCCGCGCCGCCGGTGGCGTCACCGAACTGATCGTGCCCGCGGCCGTGACGCCCTGGCTGCCCGCCTATCAAAAGGTCGCCGCGCAGTACCAACGCGAGAAGGGCGTGAAGATCACCTTCCGGACCTTCCCCTATGCCGGATTGCGGACGCAGATCGTGAATTCCATCCAGAGCGGGAACGCCGTCTTCGACCTCTACCAGCTCGACGAGCCGGCGACTGGGGAATTCTACGACAACGGTTGGGTGAGGCCGCTCGACGACATCATCCCGGGCTTCACGTTCGGCCCCGGGGTCGTGCGATACGCCGACCTTCCCTTCTGGAACAAGGCCGAGCGCCGCTTCACCCAGAGCGGCAAAGTCATGAGCGTGCCGATCAACGGCAACGTCGATCTCCTCGTCTATCGCAAGGACCTCTACGACAAGCTGGGGCTCGCCCCGCCCCGGACCTGGGACGAGGCCATCGCCAACGGACAGCGCGCCCAGTCGGAGGGCCTCGCCAAATACGGCTACGTCACGCGAGGGCAGGCCACCACCGGCGGCGCGGCCGTCAGCTACGACTTCGAGCCGGTGTTCTACAGCTACGGCGGCGACTGGTTCGAGGGCACGGGCGCGAACTTTCGGCCGGTGGTGAACAGCGAAGCCGCCAAGGCGGGCGCGGCCGCGTTCCGGCGCCTTCTCGAACTCGGGCCGGCCCGGCCGCAGACGGTAGGGCAGGCGGACGTCATCTCGCTGTTCCAGAGCGGACAGGCCTTCCAGGGCCACTTCGTCGCCGCCGGGGCCTCGCAGCTCGAAGACCCAGCGCGCTCATCCGTGGTCAGCAAATGCGGCTTCGCCGTGGTGCCGGCCGGCTCGACCGGGAAGCCCGCGCCCACGAGCGGCACCTGGTCTCTCTGCGTCCCGGCGAACCAGACCGAGGAAAGGCAGAAGGCCGCCGCCGACTTCCTCGTCTGGATGATAGCCAAGGAGCAGCAGACCGCCTTCGCCCAGGCAGGCGGCATTCCCGTGCGGGATGACCTCGACTTCGACGCGCTCGGGCCGGCCGCTGGCTGGCTGAAGCCTGTCGCGGCCTCGACACCCTTCATCCGCTCCCCGATCCGTTACGTCTTCGCGGCCGCCATGCTGGAGGCCGTCGAGCCCGTCCTGGCGCAAATCGGTGCGGGCGACGTCCCGCCCGGCGAGGGCCTAGACCGGCTCGAGGCGAAGCTCGCCTCGATCGCCAAGACGGCGGGCTTCCCTCCAAGCTGATCGGATGTCGCTCCGACTTTCCGCACGTGGCCCCAAGGAGCCCTCATGCCAAGCGCGACGAAAACCACCGCCGAGCGCCCCAACGTCGTTCTCATCCTCGTCGACGACATGGGCTTCTCCGACCTCGGCTGCTACGGGGGCGAGATCCGGACGCCCAACGTCGACGCGCTCGGTCGGCGCGGCATCCGCTTCTCCCAGTTCTACAACACGGCCCGGTGCAGCCCATCGCGGGCATCGCTGCTAACGGGTCTCCACCCACACCAAACCGGGATCGGCATCCTGGCCAAAGACGACCGGCCGAACGGCTATCCGGGCAGTCTCAACGACCGCTGCGCCACCCTCGCAGAGGTGCTGCGCGAGGCGGGCTATGCCACCTGCCTCTCGGGCAAATGGCACCTCGCGGCCGACACGCACAATCCGAACGAGGCTTGGCCGACACGTCGGGGCTTCGACCGTTTCTTCGGCACGCTCACGGGTTGCGGCAGCTTCTACCAACCTGGCACGCTGACACGTGGCGAGAGCGACGCTTCGGCCGAGGCGGACGATCTAGAGTTCTTCTACACGGACGCGATCGCTCGCGAAGCTGCGGCCTTCATCCGGGACCCGGCTCACGACGGTCGCGCCGTCTTCGTCTACACGGCCTTCACGGCGCCACACTGGCCATTGCACGCGCCCAAGGACGATGTCGCCCGCTATGACGGAAGCTTCGAGGCGGGCTGGGACGCCCTGCGGTCGGAGAGGCTCGAACGGCTCATCGACGAGGGCGTGCTGCCAAGCGGCACCACCCTGAGCGAGCGCGATCCCACCCAGCCCGCCTGGGACGAGGCGGCCGACAGGGATTGGCAGGCCAAACGCATGCAGGCCTATGCGGCCCAGATCGAGCGCATGGACCGGGGCGTCGGTCAGATCGTCTCCGCCCTGGAGGAAAGCGGACGCCTCGACGACACGCTGGTAATCTTCCTCTCGGACAATGGTGCCTCGCCGGAAATTTTGCCGTTAGTCGACCCCGAGTTCTTCGCCGGAAGGCGCGACATCCTGCCCATCTCTGCACGGGACGGCAGACCCATGCGGATCGGCAACACGCCCGACATCGTTCCAGGTGACGAAGACACCTACGCGAGCTACGGCCGCGCCTGGGCCAACCTGTCAAACACGCCCTTCCGCTTCTACAAGCGCTGGGTTCACGAGGGAGGGATATCGACCCCGCTGATCGTTCATTGGCCGGCGGGCGGCGTGTCGACCGGGGCGATCATCCATGCGCCGTTCCAACTCGTCGACGTCGTGCCAACCGTGCTGGCGGCGACCGGCGCCGCTTATCCTCCCCGGTCGCGCGAACAGGCCCATCCCCTCGAGGGGCAGAGCATGCTCCCGGTCATGCGTGGCGAGGCTTTCACCTTAGCCCCCCTCTACTGGGAACACACCGGCAACGCCGCGATCCGGGTCGGCGACTGGAAGCTCGTCCGAGAGTACGACAGACCTTGGGAGCTCTACGACATCGCCTCGGACCGAGCCGAGAGCCGCGACCTGGCAGCCGAAAGGCCTGACCTTGCCGCCGAGCTGACCGAGGCATGGGAGCGATGGGCGGAACACGTGGGGATCATCCCCTTCGGAACGACGATCGGGATCTATCGCGAGCGCGGCCTGTCGGCGGAGCGGGCTGCGGGATGAACTCCGACACGCGTGGTGCCCGCATCGGTCTGCCGACAGAGCTGCTCCTTCAAGCTGTCGACCAACCTGAAACGGGACCTCTCCGGCGATGTCAGCGGCATGGACCTGGAAAATCTGCTTGGCCAGATCCAGCCCGATCGTGGTAATCTCCTTCATGGAACGGCTCCTTACTGTGGCGTTGCAAGAAACGACCACGTTAGCACTCTGATG
>JAABUL010008281.1_pt1 | contig 10669 bp, 10 predicted proteins | sample 5559151 | NCBI WGS metagenome assembly JAABUL01 (sample SAMN10711876, study PRJNA513368) | rock metagenome | isolation source: Antarctica rocks | place: Antarctica: Victoria Land, Pudding Butte sud | reverse complement strand
GGCTGCCTTCAGACGGCCAGCATTTCTAACGTCATGTGCGATCGCACTAAAGTTAAAAGTGTGATGGTTCCCTCGCTCCTCGACGACCTCGTCATTAACAAACTCCCCTCTCGTCTAAATGAGGGCCTGTCAGTCGCATCATCACTATACTCAGGCCGTGGCCGACTGGACGCAGAAAAGAGTTGGGTCGCTAACACGTCCACCTACGATTCTGAAAGCAACCAACTGATGGTGCGAATAACCGGCCTCAACTACACCAAACTGGACGTGGTTCCGAAGCCTGATCCGCACACTTTTCACTCCGTCTCCTGGAAACCCGATATTACATTCTTTACTCAGGATCAAATGATGTTTCTTACGCCGGATAAGGCACCAAATAAGCTCGACACCGTACTCGATCTGATTGCACATAAGAAGCCTGCGCTCAAGGTTCTGGAGGTTAACCTCGACGATACAAATACTTCGTGCATGTGGTTCGGTGCTAGCGACATGTCGGCCAGAGCGGCATATTCCAAATATGATTTCGTCTCGTCTAATGCCAAAGCTTTGGTCAATGTGCAGACACAGTACGAAGGCAAGGAGGAGGCTTCGTTCCTCACATTCAACCCGGAAAAGGAAGCCCTTGACCTGTCTACCGAGGTCGCCTACGATCTCGCCATCATCAATGCATCAGAAAGTACCACTATCACCAGTATAGAAGAATTGGTCAAGAACCTGAAGCCGCTTCTTTCTGCTGACGCATTTACGCTTTTCATCCGGCACAAGAATGAGGCAGCGGCAAAGAGTGTAGAGAGCGGGTCTTCAGACGGGTTCGAATATGTCAATCCAACGCCTTCGCCCGAAACGCCCGGGACACCGTCTGAGTCTTCAGGCTCTCAGGTCAACAGGCCGGCAAGTTCTATTAGTTCCGCCGCCTGGGATCAGGATGCAGCCAAAAAGTCTTCCGAATACGGCTGCGCTAATGGTTCGGGCTCAAGCCTCGAGATTGCTAATACGAGCAACAGCAGTCTAGCGTACCTGTGGAGCAGCACTGAAACGTATCCGGGAACTGGTTTGGGGAGGAATCTCCTCGTCGTCCGTCTAGCTAAGACCACGCCACAAGCCCTTCCGCCAACCCTTCAATCTTTATTGGAGGCTTCAGGTTGGACGATTAGGCACCAAACATATTCTTCTTCGAAACCAACAGACGGAGCAGTAGTGTTGATTCTCGACGAGCTGTGGAATCCGGTTCTTACGCAGGTCGATGGGAAACAGTGGGAGGTCATCAAGAGGCTTGTCAGCTCCGGAAATCCCCTTCTTTGGGTCACCAAAGGGGCGCAAGACTCTGTCACAAACCCAGACAATGCAATGATCAATGGTCTCTTCCGAGTGGCACGTCAAGAGGATAGCTCGGCGAAGCTGATCACATTGGACGTCCAGTCCAGCACAAGCCCAGCAACATTCTGGGCGATCGAGAAAGTGCTCGCATCAATCAGACGCGAGGACTCCGCAGAGACCGAGTACATGGAGCGCAATGGTTTGCTGTACATCCCGCGGATCATGCCAGACGCTGCTGTGAATAACTTTAAGAACGCCGAAGCGGAGGGTCTTGAGCCTATCGTTAAAGATCTCCACGGTACCGTGGTGCAAGTGCGGCTCAGAGCTGAGCGATTAGGCACGTTGCAGAGTCTGATGTGGTGCGAGACAGAGCTTGAGGAGAGTCAACTCGATGCAGGAAATGTCGAGGTTGAGGTGGTGGCTGCGGGTGTCAATTTCAAAGATGTCGCTATCACCATGGGAATTGTGCCAGACGACGAACACAACATCGGTCTCGAATGTGGGGGCGTTGTTAAACGGCTTGGCCCGGGAGTGACGAAATTTGAGGTTGGTGACCGTGTCTGCATGCTGAGAGGAGGCAGTTATGCGAATCGTGTCCGGGTTCCTGTCGAGCGTTGCCATCTTATCCCAGCCTCGATGAGCTTTGAGGAAGCGGCAACCATTCCTTCGGTGTACTTGTGCTCCATCTACTCCATACACCACTTAGCAAACTTGAAAGAGGGCCAGTCCATTCTCATCCACTCAGCAACAGGTGGAGTAGGTATCGCCTGCATCCAGTTGGCTCAATACAAGAAGGCTGAGATCTACGTCACGGTTGGAACAGAAGGAAAGCGCCAATTCCTTGAGAGCACCCATGGTATCCCACGAAGCCGGATGTTCTCTTCCCGTAACACGAAATTTGCGGACGAAATTATGCGAGAGACGGGTGGTCGCGGTGTTGACTGTATCATCAATTCCTTGGTTGGGGAGCTCCTGGACGCATCTTGGAGGATTGTCGCTGACGGCGGTACCATGGTTGAGATCGGTAAGAGGGACATTGTCGACCGGAACACCTTGAGCATGGAGCCTTTTGATCGAAATTGCTCTTTCCGAGCATTGGATCTCTCGTATACCCAGGACATGACAGACTCGGTAATTGAAAAACTCTTTGACGAGCTTTTTCCCTTGATTGAGGCCGATCATCTCAAGCCAATCCACCCGATCACTACTTTTGGATTCGAGGATATTATCCCTGCTCTGGCTTATATCAGGAGCGGAAAACATCTCGGCAAGATCGTCATATCCAGCGCAGAAAAAGAAGACGTACGGGTAACTATCAGACCGGCGATTCGCAAACTTCGGCTACAGCCGGATGTTTCCTACCTCATCGTCGGGGGCTTAAAAGGTGCCTGTGGGACCCTAGCAATTCATATGGCTCAGCATGGTGCTCGACATATTATCGTTAGCAGTCGCAGTGGCATCAGCGATGCTGCGTCAACCAGGATAGTGGACAGCTGCGCCTTCCATGGATGCAAAGTTACCGAGGCTAAGGGGGATGTTGGCAACGTTGAGTCTGTCCGACGAATGTTCAAATCCGCGAGTCCCAGAATTTCCGGTGTTATCCAAGGAGCTATGGTGCTTCGGGTAAGTCTTTCTGATATTTGGTAATATATGGAACGCTCTTCTAACGCGGAGAATGCAGGACAAACCCTTCGAAATTATGACGCTGGATGACTATCACACCGCCATCAACGCCAAGGTCCAGGGAACCTGGAACCTCCACCGGGCGTCTCAAGAATTCCAAAAGCAACCGCTCGACTTCTTCACCATGCTCTCAAGTACCTCAGGCGTGGTAGGCAACAAGGGCCAGGCCAACTATGCAGCAGCCAACACGTTCCTTGATGCTTTCGCCAGCTATCGGAAAACGCTAGGCCTGCGTGCCAACACCGTCGACCTCGGATTGATCGAAGACGTAGGCTACGTCGCTGAGCAAGATTCCGGTTTAGACACCCGCTTTGACAAGCGGCAGTGGACGCCTATCAACGAAAGCGTGCTCCGCAAGATCCTAACGTACTCGATCCTGCAGCAGGACGCCAGCGTGCCGATTAATGCGAACAGCAGCACCGAGATGATCACAGGTATCGGCTTCCCACTCCCAAAAGGCGATTCAGATTTGGCGCGCGAGCCTCGTTTCAGCTATCTGTTCAATGGCCGTGGGGGCAGTAAGGCCGGTGGCATGGACGATGGCGTGGGCAGCGACCAGAGCGATCAAGCAATCAAGCAATTTCGCATGATGCAGAAGTCCGAGGCTGATGCGGCTTCCTTGTGCAATGCGTGCGTGGAGGTAGTATCGGAGCAGTTTGTGAAGATCCTGCGGCTAGAGACGGAGCCGGAGCCGGGCAGGCCTCTGATGGCGTACGGACTCGATTCGCTGTCTGCGGTCGAGCTGCGCAATTGGATACGGGTTAAGCTTGGGGTCGAGCTTACAACGCTCGATATTACGAATGCTGGCTCCCTCATTACTTTGTGTGAGAAGGTGGTGTCGAAGCTGCCGCAGTCTGAGAGTGCAGGAAAAATAGATTGGTTGAGAGTATAGCGGTTTGATAGAAGATTCAACAGCGGCTGCCCATAGACTGTATTTAGATTATTTATATATCTAAGAACACAATTTATAGAATTGGAATAAGGTTCACGAACCACCGACTCAAGTACTTAAGTATCATTCTCGCAATCGCCAACAAAGATATCCACTTCATTGACTGTTTGGCTGTTGTTTGGCCATCTAGCTGGCAGGGCAAGATGGGCTTTTGGTCTATGTATGTGAAAGCTGGCCACTTCGACGTGGGCTTCGGAATTCGCTGTAACATTAGCAGAATCAGCAACTCGATGATGGCGGGCCAGGTCCCCGAATTGCCGCTGTAGCTGAACCTAGTCGATATTATATATAAACACAAGATATTGATCTTAATTAGGCCATTTAGCTCTTCAGGACCAGAAATGTCAAGGTGCAAGTTCAAGTCTTGTGATGACCGTTCTTTTTTTTTTTGACATTCTATACGCATATCCGTACGTACCTTAAACGCGGCCCCTGAATCATGTAAATAGAAGCTCAAGCCCGTCTTGTACATTACCAGATGTATGTCTTGTACCTAGATCCTATCAAAGTAATACACATCCTTCAATTTATAGTCCCTAGCCTAGTCCCTGACATTACGAAAGACCTACAGTTCCTGCAACGTTTCCATATGTTGAAATCCAGTTTTCAGTTACCCTCGTCCCTTATCCACCCAAGTCCATGGCTTCAATGAAGCCCTCCAACAACCCCTCCGCCGACGATGGGCTTACTGCCGAAGAGTTTGCTCAACGCGTGGCTCAAAACCCCGTCGAAGCCCTCCGGGTAATGCGGAAGCTTCAGAACCAAGCCCGGCAACACGTCAATGCCACCTCGTCCTCGCCCTCGTCCTCCGCTCCTAGTCCTCCACCCTACATAGGGCTGGATCCTCAATCCCTTGCGACGATAGCTCAGATCGTCGCACAAACCCTAAATAACCAACCTCTTCCCGTCATCCAACTTCCTGCGAACCCTGTCGCTGCCATCATCGCTCCTAGATTCGCGAAGTTCTCTGATATACCTGAACATGAGAGTGTTGAACATTGAGGTGCAGCATGAGTGTGTAGAGGATTGAATTACTATAAGGGGGTGACAACTCGGCTAACTGCAGTGCGTCATGTGACCCCGATAGGCCTGGGCATAACACTAGTTTCAACAGAGAGAGACAAAAATCAATTGAACGCATGGGAGCAGAGTTTGATACAGCGCATGAATGTGAACGACGATCGATGTTCTTTCGATCCTTCGCGAAATCTTGAAGCAGAACTCTATGAGCTTTGTCGAATACTACAATCTCTTCTATCAAAAGAAAGAACGTTCTTTGATGAAAGAGTCTTCACTGATTGATTGCATGAAGCGCAACGTTAGTTACTTATCTACCCAGCTGCTGCATCAAGGTAATCATGCCTGCTCATCAACGATCGACGATTGATTGCATGTCCTTTGGGCGACGATCTTTACGCCCTTCTTGGTGTTCAAGGGCTTGCATATTGCTCGTTGGCATCTGCAATGCATTTTATACTCGTAGCTTTCAGAACAAAAGAGTAAATTGAAGTTACTGGCTAAGGATGTTGGCTGTGGCAATAGGCTGCAGGAGTAGCAACTTGATCATCATAAAGTCTGTCCAGTGATGTCAAAGACCAAGCAAAGTACGGCTCAGATTGCCAACAACCAAGGGTTTTACATTGATAATGGCTCCTTAAAGAAGCTCGTTTTGCATGCTGCATCCTCGGACCAACGGCGTATAATGACTCACCACGACTCAAAGTTTTAAAAAGCATAAGCTAAAACTTATGATGAGAAATTAGATGTTGCTCCTATACGGTGGCTCTCCTCCTCCCCAAGGAATAGCACTTTCAATTGTTAGCCACATATGCTGCATAAAGAGGCGAAGGAAACACGCGAGTGCACGTATTTGTTATGTTTGCTGAATGCGCCTGTACGTATAGTAGCCCAGAAGAAAATGTGGTTGGGAAGTACCACTGAATTCAAAGCCTGCTGGCCTTCAGCGGCTCCCTCTTCGTTCACACTCTCCAGTACCAGCCTATGAGATACCCGAGCGATAATAGCACAGGAGGTCTCATGCGTGCCCACTCTCCTCGCACACATGACTTTGTCTGAACCGCGTGCAAGGCTTGTCGTTCAACAACGGAACAACTCGCATCCTGACCTTTCTTCTCAACTGGCTGACGTATTGCCCTCACTATCTTCGAAATAGGGGCCTGGAAATCTGCAGGACGACTGGCGCTCGTTTGATGTTTTCCCTATCATGTTCAATGATGTCCCAAGATGAACCCGGTGTGACTCACTAATTCTCCGGACGGAGGCCAATTGATCTCCTCTGTCGATTTATATGTATGATATTTATCGTTATGCTGGATAATTATGTGTACCTTTGACTCTGTCATCCACGCCAGCTCATTCGCTTTCTTGAACACATTTTTCTTGCGTTTGCGGAACTTTTCTCGAAGTCGTCGTTCATTCGTCACTCTTGTCATCTTTAAATGATGCTTTGAGAAGCTGTCAAAGCCGTTAATACTTAATTCCTGTCCAGTTCGTATTGCGTGTCGGAGACAAAGTCTCTTGAAATAATTGCGAGGGGCTGAATCCAGATGTTCGAAATCAACTGCGTTATTAACGGCGAACGAAATGGCAGCATTCACAGCTGGCGACGTCGAAAATTGACGGCATCCAGATTTGGTAGCGACAACGCTCTCTTGATTCAGCCTCTCACCATATTCGGGATGCTCATGAGAGCATCCATTAATGAAGTCTCATGATATCGTTTCTTCGCGTTGCTTTTGAATGCTCTAAAATAATTTTGCCGAAGAAATCCTATTCTCTCAGCAAACTATGTAAAGAATTCTCATCTGCATCCACATTACCAGAACATGATGCGAAGGTCACAGAATTGAATGCTGTTATTCCTCTCCCAGAGCTCCAGAATAGACTCCCAGATGGGCCGGAACTGGATACTACTGAGGGTATTAAAGCCGTGATATTTGTTGATCAATGCATTAAATCTTTGACGACTTGAGGCAGAACTAGATCACAATGTCATTCCGCGACGTCCTAAAGACCTCTCTTATCTCTCTTCTATGCTCTTATCTAGCCATTACACATGGATACGCTCTACCAACAGCCGAAAACAGTTTATCTCTTTTGACAAGGGATTATGGTTTAAGTACCTGGACAGATGCAGGAGTAGAAATCGACGTCTACCCTGAACCGAATTGCGCAGGCGATAAGTTTCAAATAGCAGGCGCAAGTCTTACTTATGTAATGGATTACTGGCTTGGAGGTACGAACGAACCTTCAAATTTCCGATCCTTCGAGATATCTCGGGCTTTGAAGGATCAAGAGAAGCTGGACCTCAATAAATTTGGTCAAGGTCCGGATGATACTGAGGCCTGGAGTTGTGGGATTTTTGTGGCGCGCTTCACGGTCGGAATGAATAAAGGTTGTTACAACATTCCGGGGGATGAGTCACCTACTTGTCTTCAACTGTGGCAATCCTAAGGGCTTCGAGGCTTTGGGTCATTAGGGAGCAGTTGTTTTCGAAGGCGAACGTATTTGAAAGGTCCAAATAGCAAATGTATTAGCTTTGACAATAATCATGATGCCACAAAACTAAAGGAATCGTTTCGACGGCGCTGCTCCGACTTCTGTGCTCTTCTTACTACAATATACTACGTTATGGGCACGGATTCTTGACTGTGCACTGGCTATAGTGTCGTTCAGTCTAAAGTCATGTTCTTCGAATCAGCGAATAGGCTTACAGAATATCAGAAGGTATGCGAAGGGGAAACACATAGGTACTGAAAAGAAAAGGAGAGACGGCTTCATCGAATCCTTCCTTTGCAGCGATCGAGCCAAATATGCTGTAGGAAGAGGTTAAAAAGCCCTGTAGTGGTCTTTAATGCGTGAGCGGGGGGGATCTCACGTGTTTCAAGCTCTTCTCATGGTTCGTGTATGCAGCACATTGCCTTTCTCCACCATTCAAGACGCAGAGATCCTTCTTGCAGCTTTGAAAGGAGGCGATGATGAGGGAGCACTTGATATGTCTGTCAGCCCAGGCACACACAGTGTTCCATCGAATCCAAAGGGATAGGTCGGCGTTGATGGCCTGGCGTAGTAGCGTTTGTCAGGGAAAGCTGCCCGCTTGCGCATAAGGTCAAAGAATGTGTGATGTGGAACGACTCGTAGCGTTGGAGCTGTTGCATCACGATGGCGGCTTGCAGGAGTTGACCTTGTGAAGAATGTCATTAGGATGTCTAAGCTGTCAGACCGTACCCGTTTCATAGGAATGCGAACTGAGGCAGCAGCGGGAAGGCAAGGAGTCAGCAATCCCCGATTGATATCTGGCGACGGCATCCACAACTGATGCTGACATCCACAACTGGTGACGATGTCCACAACTGGTGCTGACATCTACAGTTGATGGTCCAGAGCTGAAGGCTTGCATAAATATCCTGAAATGACCCATCTACTGCCGCATTCTTAAAGAGTTCATATATCAAAATCAAAAATCAAAAATCAACAAGCAGATCTCATACAAGGAAAATGTGCTGTCTTATCATTGTTCGACCGAGACCCTACAATGAACGACCACCGCAACCTCTTAAGAATGCAGTAACCAAATGGCTTCAACGCAGATGCCCACATCTCTTCGACGAACGCGATTTTCTCTTCAATCCCTACGAACCATTACCTTATCCTATGCCTGTTACCAATGTGCCTATTCTGGGCACACAAGTTTCGAGTGTACCACCGCAAGCAAACAAAAGCGCACCTTCGTACACTTCAGATGTACCTTCTTACCAATACAAGTAGCACTAAGGTGCAGCGAAGCACTTGGTTCTCTGGTTAATCGTCGCAGCTTGAGCCTGGAAGATAATGTTGAAGTGAAATATGTTTTGGAACTGGCTCGGTTGTAGCCTTGTGGTAGGGCTAGCCCCAAGCATAGCTAGATATTCGGGCTTCTGGTCACTAGATAGCAATCCAAGCATATTACATACACTCGTATTTTCCCATTAATGTTTCAGAACTTAATTTAAACCTTATAAATTGATAACATAATTTTTAAAGAGATGATGAACCTCAATACTGAAGGCGGAATGGGCCTAAACATCGTGCAGACGGCAGCTTTGGGTAAAGCGATGAGCTTATTGGATCTGGCATTCTGGTGATCAAGTAGAGAAACTGTGGGAGGGAGCGGCTATTCCCCAAATGAAACCAATCATCGTTAGCTTGATCAAGTACCATCATGAGACCCACAACCAGACTGCTGGGATGTTGTTTACACGGGCGCCATGTGGTAACTGGTTCTCATGCGAAGCGCCGACCCCGAGAACCAGAACGGGCGCTAATTCCATCGTTGTTTCACTAGGTAGTTTGAAACCAAACAAAATGTAGCTTTAAACATTTGAAGATCTCAGTTCGCAGGTGCTGAGCTACCCACTAGTAGGCAGCAAATATAATAGCCATCTCGCTTCGCCCAGATTTGTTCCACAAGTTTTAGCCACAGACGTTGCATCACTGCATTTATGAATATTCAGCCTACGGGACAATGCTCAAGATTTAGAGCTTTGTTATAGACAGCAGATCGAAAAACAAGCCATCTGCCAACCTCCAGCACGTCTCTCACATTCTCCCTTCCCTTCTCTTCTCCTCCGAATGCCGGCTCGTTATTGATCACATGCCAAAGCCCTCACGAAGCTCGAAGTTGCCAAGTGAGATAGAAGTCGTGTCTCTCATGACGCCGGTGACTTAAAGCTTCGATTCTACTTCTGAAAATTCACGAGGATTCTGCGTAACAGTCACCCTTCCCTTTATATCTAGATCTGCATGCTCGTTACTGATTCTCATGTTGCTGTCATATTTTCTGATACGAAAGACTTCATTATCACTGATCCCCAGACTGTCTTTTGGAATCCAAATCACAGGCCTCTGAATGTGAAGAGCCTCATGCTGAAATACTAATGGAACAAGGCCATCAAGCTCGTTCGATGCGGAATCTTTCTTGCTATCATGCAAATCGGAGAACAGGGTGGTAATAGAACCTTGGCTTGCAGTTGAAATTGTCGTCCAGTTCCAAAGACTTTGCACCAGGATCCGAAGATAATTGTTTGTTTCTGGTGTATGATACTTCTGTCCTTCCTCTTCTTCTTCTCCTTCCTCCGCTATTTCCACCTCAGTTGACGGCAGGAATCGAAGAAGTGGTGCAAATGCATTGTTCAAAAGAAATTGAAAGTTCACTGTCATCGCGGTAGCAATGATCATGATCACAGCTTGACCGACGCACGTAGATCTGTCATGATCATCACGCACTAAGAAGAATAAGCCTATCATACAAAGCTCCATAACGTAAACCCCGGTAAAGAGCTGGTTCAGAGCCGTTGGGTAGAGTAGACCGCTGGTATTTGGTCGGGACTCTGTGACATAGAGCAGATTATAGCGGAACACAACCCAAAACAGACTAAAGGTAATAGAACTAAACACAAGGATCAGTGGAGCGATCACTGAGTATATAATTCCTGTCGAAATTTTAGCAGAGTGGATAAATGATACAAGTACAACTTACCAATGCAGGCGAGATTAGTATAGACGGGGAAAAGTGTGCCCCACTGCATTTGAGGCAAAACTGTCTGTCTCTCCCATTTCTGTCTAGGCGTATGACTCGTGATAGGGGCGAGAACAATCCAGTTGATCAATCCTCCCATTTGCAGGAGTGAACCTGCGCTTACCGAGAAGCCTCGTAAC
>JAABUL010008280.1_pt1 | contig 10671 bp, 11 predicted proteins | sample 5559151 | NCBI WGS metagenome assembly JAABUL01 (sample SAMN10711876, study PRJNA513368) | rock metagenome | isolation source: Antarctica rocks | place: Antarctica: Victoria Land, Pudding Butte sud | reverse complement strand
GCGCGGGTCAGAGGGCTTGGATCCGCATCCATTGTTCGTCGCCGTTGGCCTGGACGAGGGTGATGTCGGTGATGTCGGCGTCGTGGCCGGCGAGGTGGATGGTCCGGAGCAGCTTGGCGGCGCTTGGATCGCGCGGGGTGAGGGCGAGGGTCCAGTCGGCCACGGTACCAGCGGGGGCGAGGGTGAAGGTGCGGCGCAGCGCCGCGAGGTCACCGGCGAGCGGGGCGCGCATGGCGTCGGTCAGGGTTCTGAGCTCGGGCTGTGAGGCGAGGTCGACGACTTGCGGCGGATCGTTGCCGGCGGTGATGACGAGGCGGGCGCCGTCGATGACCATGCGCTCCGGGGTGGGCCAGTCGGTGATCTTTTCGAGGTAGTCGGGGCGGCGGTAGAGCAGGCGGCCGCGGCTTTCGAGGGTGTCGGTCAGGGCGGCGAAGCGGCGCTGCTCGCGGAAGGCGGCGCGGCGTTCGGGGATGGCAGCCAGGCGGGCCATGAGGGCCTCGAGCGGGAAGGGCTCAGCTTGGACGCTCGAGCTGGCTGCGAGCAGCAGGACCAGCGTGCGGCGCGGGATCGGGCTCATGGTCGCTCTCCCAGAAGGGGAAGAAGTTGAACCACTGGAACGGGTGGGCGCGGCAGAGGCGCTCGATTCCGGCGGCGTAGCGTTGGATTTGGGCGCGCAGGTCGTCCTGGCGGTGCTCGCGGCGGAGCCGGACGCGGTCGGCGAACGGTTCGATGCCGATGTGATAGCGGCGGTGGCCGGTGCTGACGCCGTGGAACAGGAAGACCGGGGCGCCGAGGGTGGCGGCGAGGACGAAGGGGCCGGAGGGGAAGTGCGCGGTGCCGCCGAGGAAGCGGGCGGGGACGAGGCGGTGACCCGGCGGCGAGCGGTCGGCCAGGATGCCGACGATCTCGCCGCGCTCGACGCATTCGCGGGCGCGGATCATGCTGGCGGTGTCGCCGATTTCGAGCACGCGGGCGCGGATGTCGGGGGCGATGCGGTCGAGCAGTGCGGCCAGCGCGCCGTTGTTGCGGCGGTACATGAGCGCCCAGACCGGGGCGGGGGCGTTGCGGGCGAGGGTGCGCAGGACCTCGAAGCTGCCGAGATGAGCGCCGAGCAGGATGACGCCGCGGCCCTCGGCGAGGGTGGCGAGCAGGGCGGGGAGGCCGTCGACCGAGATGGCGTAGTCGCGTTCGCGGCCGGAGAGGAGCATGACGCGGTCGAGCACGGCGCTGGCGAAGCGGTCGAAGTGGTGGGCGATCTCGCGCGTGCTGGCGGGGCGGCCGAGGACGCGGGCGAGGTAGTCGCGCGAGGCGCGGCGGGCGCGGGGGGCACTGACGAGGAACCAGGCGACGGCGCCGAGGGTGATGAGGCGGCCGGCGGCCCAGCCGCCGCGGCGCACCACGGCCCAGCCGAGCTGGATCAGCCAAGGGGCTGCGCGGTCGGTGGTGGCGGTCCAGGTCACTCGGGCGGGGCGAGCAGGACGGTGCCGCGGACGACGTCGCGGCCGTGGACGCGGCAGGTGAAGGCGAGACGGCCGGGCTGTGCGGCGCTGGCGAGGATCTCGACGGGATCGCCGGGCCGGACGGGGTGGAGGAACTTGACGCTCGGCAAGGCAGTGGCGTGGGCGGCGAGGGCTTCGAGCACGTGGTCGAGCAGGACGACGCCGGGGACGATGGGGCGGCCGGGAAAGTGGCCGGGCAAAGCGGGGTGCTCGGCCGGGATGGTGAAGACGGCGACCGGGGTGTCGTCCGTCATCGCGATTGGGCGAGCAGGTCGAGGATGGCTTGGCGGGGGAGCTTGCCGAGGGCGTTGCGGGGCAGGGCGTCGACGTGGACGACGCGGCGGGGCAGGAAGACCGGGTCCATGCGGTGCCGCAGCTCGGCCAGGATGCTGGGGGCGGAGCGGGCGGGGGCGACGACGAGGGCGAGCAGGCGGGCGGTGCTGCGCTGGTCGAGGTCGTCGGGCACGACGAACAGGCCGTCGTCGACCCCATCGAGCGCGGTGAGGATCTGGTTCAGCCCGGCCAGCGAGGCTCGGAGGCCGCCGAGCTTGACGAGGTCGGTGCGGCGGCCGAGCAGGCGGAAGCGTCCGTCGGGGTCGAGCTGCATCTCGTCGGCGAGCGGCACCGGCGGGGCGTCGGCGCTGCAGGCCAGGATGGTGTCGCCGTCGGTTCGCAGCGTGGTGCCGGGATAGGGGGTCCAGCGGTCGCCGTCGGTGGTGCGGCGGCTGGCGATGGAGCCGCATTCGGTGGCGCCGAAGATTTCCAGCACCGGGGCCTGCCAGCGCTGCTCGGCGGCGGCGGCGAGCGCCGGGTCGAGCGGGGCGGTGGCTGAGATGCAGCAGGCGAGCGCCGGGAGAGGCGTGTCGAGCAGGGTGCGGAGCTGCAGCGGGGTGGTGACGAGGATGCGGGGCGACGGGGCGGCGTGCAGGGCGGCGGCGACGTCGGCGGGGAAGAAGGAGGGGCCGCACCAGGAGGCGCAGGCGGCGTGCAGCGGGAGGATCGCGGTGGTCTCGAAGCCATACATGTGGCCGGGGGGGACGGTGCCGGCGATCGTGGCGGGGGCGGCTTCGTTCAGGGCGAAGCGCAGGCCGGCGGCGCGGCTGCGCTGGACCAGCTCGCCCCAGGTCTTGGGGTGGGCGATGGGGGCGCCGGTGCTGCCGGAGGTGAACACCAGGGCGGCGAGGCGGTCGCCGGGGATGGTGGGATTGTGGTGGTTGGGGGGATTGGGGGTTTGGACGTCGTCGTCGGTGAGAGGGTGGGCGCCGGGGTAGGCGGCCTTGAGGGCGTCGAGCAGGGCGGGCGAGGGATCGCCGCAGAGCAGGCTGACGCGGCCGGCGACGAGGGCGGCGGCGAACGCGACCATGAAGCGGTAGCGGTCGTGGCAGAGATTGATCAGGAAGGGGGCGGGGGGCAGGCGGGGGGCCAGCGCGTGGGTGTCGGCGAGGAAGCCGGGGGCGTCGATCGGGCCGTTGGGGCGCAGGAACAGACGGGCCCCGTCTGGCCGGTCGATCAGCTTGGGACCGGTCATTACTTGGTCCGATGGGTCTCGACGTGGCCGGAGAGGCTGCGGAGGGAGGCGAAGATGCGCTGGTTGCGTTCGTCGTCGGAGCGGAGCTCGAAGCCGTAGCTGCGGGAGATGGCCAGAGCGAGCTCGAGGGCGTCGATGGAGTCCAGGCCGAGTCCCTCGCCGAACAGTCGGGCGTCGGGGTCGATGTCCTCGGGGGCGAGCTCGAGCTGGAGCGACGTGACGAGCAGGGCCGCGAGCTGTTGCTCGGGCGCGGTCTGTTCTGCCGTCGTTGTCATTGGTGTGTTGGTCACGTCATCCTCACCGGTTAACATTACCTTGGCGGCGAGGGAGTGCCAAGCTGAACTGGACGCGTGTGCTGCTGGTGGCGGGGTGGGCGCTGGTCATTGCGGCGAGCTTGGCCGGGCACTGGGTCGAAGTTAGGGCATGGCCGGCCTGTGCGCAGGCGGCCGGCTCGGCGCTGGTGTTGTGCTCGAGCCTGGCGCGGCGGTGGCGCTGGCTGGGGCCGGTGGCGGGTGTGGCGGTCAGGTCCTCTTGATGGCGGCGACGACCAGGCGGGCGTGCATTGCGGCGAGACGGGCGTTGTCGCGGGCGTAGCGGAAGTGGGAGACGCCGCCCTGGTCGCGGGCGGGATAGTGCACCGGGGCGGGGCGGTTGATGGCTTGGATGCCGGCCCAGCAGAGGCGGACGGCGGCCTCGACGTCGAAATCGTAGCCGCGCATGTGGCGCGAGCGGCGCATGATGCCGAGCAGCGGGGCGACGGGGTAGACGCGGAAGCCGAACAGGCTGTCGGCGATGGCGCCGCCGGTTTCGAGGCGGGCCCAGAAGTTGGAGATCTTGCGGCCGTGGACACGGAGCGCGGGGGCGTCGGGGCCGAAGCGGGGGACGCCGAGGATCATGGCGGCGGGGTTGGCGGCCGAGGCGGCCATGAAGTCGGCGATGAGGGCGGCGGGGTGCTGGCCGTCGGCGTCCATGACCAGAGCGTGGGTGAAGCCTTCGGCGTGGGCGTGTTCGAGGCCGTCCAGCACCGCGGCGCCCTTGCCGCCGTTGCTCGGGCGGACGAGGCGGTTCGTGTCGGGGCGGAGGCTGGCCGGGCTGTCGTCGGTGCTGCCGTCGATGACGACCCAGACGGGGTCCCAGGCGGCGCTTGCGGCGTCGACGGTGGGGCGGAGCAGGCGGCCGGTGTTGTAGCTGGGGATGAGCACGATGTGGCTGGTGGACGCCACTGGATTTAGCGCCCGGCGAGGAAGCGGGCGAGCTTGGGGTCGTCGAGGGCCTGGTCGAGCGCCTGGCTGAGCGCTTCGGCGACAGTGTGGCGGAGGTCGTCGACGGAACCGAACACGGAGGCTTCGCTGGCGGTGACGCTGCCGGTGACGATGCTGGCGGCGCCGTCGTTCTCGAATGCGACCCGGCCGTCGCTGCGCCGGACCCAGCTCAGATGGAGCCGGGCTTCGGCTTCGCGGCGGACGAGCTGACTGGCGCCGAGCCTGTCGATGCGGATGTGCATGCGGTAGGGCGCGGCCGGGCCGATCAGGGCGCGGGCCTGCATGGCCTGGGTGGCGATGGCGGCGACGAGGTCGGGGAGGGGGCGGCCGGCATCGAGGCGGCGGACGGGATTGGCGAAGCCGCCGCGGACGGTGCCGAGGAGGGTTGCGTCCTCGGGCGGGCGGGCGGTCGCGTCTTCTGCGGTGACGGACGCAGCGGCTGGGCGCGCGGCGTGCGTGGCGGTGGATGGGATGTAGTCGATGGTGGGCGGGGCGGTGGTGCAGGCGGCCAGGGCGAGGATCAACGCCGCCGAACAGAGTCGCATGGGCCGGCCGTCCTTTGCGGGGTGGGCGGACGATAGCATCGTGGTTAGGGGGCGGCCAGGGGAGCGGCGAGGCGGGTCATGAGGGCGTAGTAACGGTCGTAGATGGCGGCGAAGCCGGCCGGGTCGGCGCCAAAGCGGGGTTGGGCGAGCCAGGCGATGAGGGGGGTACGGGTGGCGAGCGCCTGCTGGGCGGCGGCGGCGAAGGCGGCGCGGTTGGCAGCCGGGTCGGTGTAGCGGGGTTCGGCGAAGATGCGGTCGAAGCGGCGCTGGTAGGGGCCGAAGATCGGGTCGTCGTAGAAGATGAGCTTGAGGTCGGTGTCGTAGATTTCGTTGGGCTGCAGCAGGGGGCGGGATTCGGCGAGTGCGCCGGGGCGGGCGGGGAGCAGGCCGGTTTCGAGCAGGGAGCGGCGGAACACCGGGTTGTCGTAGGCGGCGCCGGGGTCGGGCGGGAGGGTGTCGTTGGTGTAGCGGGCGAGGTTGACGAACTCGTTGCGCGGGACCGGGAAGTCGAACATCGAGATCAGCACGAAGCGGTTGGTCGGCCAGCGGTCCCACAGCCCGGCGGCGGCGAGCGCGTTGTGGGCGAGGTGGATGCAGTTGTCGCTCAGGATGCTCCAATCGAAGGGCTTGCCGGCGCGGTAGGGGGCGTTCTCGGCGTTGAGGAAGGCGATCATGCGGGCCATGGCGGCGCGGTCGACCGGGATGCGGACGCAGTAGCGGCCGCGGGCGAGCGCGATGGCGTAGTCGGTGCCGACCGAGACTTCGTATTTCCAGTCCTCGCGCGACCAACCTTGGGGCATGTCGGCGAAGACGACGTCGTGGAAGGTGACGCCGGCGTAGATGCCGCGGCGGTGGGCTTCGCGCTGGACGGTGCGGTAGGTCGCCTGGGTGATGGGGGTTCCTGCAGCGACGCCGCCTTCGAAGAAGAAGTCGTGGTCTGGGGTGGCGACCCATTTGGCGTTCAGGAAGTGGGCGTTCATGGACAGGCCGGCGCCGCCGCGCTCGCAGAGGATCAGGACGGGGTAGGGGTCGGCCGGGTCGCGGCAGGCACCGTTGAGGTAGAAGACGGCGTGGCCGCCGATCTCGCCGCGGATGTCGGCGCCGAAGCCGGGGCGCTTCTTGATCTGCGAGAGGGCGCAGTATTCGGCGAAGAATTGGTGGGCGGCGGCGTAGTCGGGCTCGGGCTGGCCGATGGGCGGGAAGCGTGCGGCGGCGCAGGCGGCGAGCTGCAGGGCCAGCAGGAGGCTCAGGAGGCGCATGGTCCGGCTGTGCCGAACCAGCGGCATGTTGTCCAGAGCTTGCTTGCGGTGGGCGGCGGGGAACTGGATGCTACCACGATGGAGCTTTCCGGCAGGACGGCGCAGGGCGCCTTCTCATTCACGTTCGATGGTCGGGCGGTGGCGGCCGTGCCGGGCGACACGGTCGCCTCGGCGCTGGCGGCAGGCGACGCGGTAGCGTTGCGACGGACCGCGGACGGATCGCGGCGCGGACTGTGGTGCGGCATGGGGGCTTGCTGGGACTGCGTGGTGACGATCGACGGGGCGCCGACGCGGGCGTGCATGGCGTCGGCGCAGGCGGGTCTGGTGGTTGAGAGCGGGCGGGCGGAGTCGCCGCCGGCGCGGCCGGCCGCGAAGCAGGCCGAGCGGGTCTGCGACGTGCTGGTGGTCGGCGGTGGCCCGGCGGGGCTGGCGGCGGCGGCGGCGGCGGCCCAGAGCGGGGCGCGGACGGTGCTGCTGGACGAGCGGGCGCGACCCGGCGGGCAGTATTTCAAACCGCAGGGGGTGCGGCATCCGCATCGGCTGGACCGGCAGCACAGGCGGGGCGAGGCGTTGCGGGCGCAGGCCGCGTCCTGGGTGGCGATCGAATCGGGCGCGCTGGTGTGGGGCGGATTCGCGCGGGATGAGATCGCGGCGATCGTGGACGGGGCTGCGGTGTTGTTCCGGCCGCGGCGGCTGATCCTGGCGCCGGGGGCGCATGAGCGGCCGGTGCCGATCGCGGGCTGGACCTTGCCGGGGGTGATGACGGTGGGCGCGGTGCAGGGGCTGGTGCGCTCGCACCGGGTCTCGCCGGGGCAGCGCGTCGTGCTGGCGGGCAACGGTCCGCTGCTGCTGCAGGTGGCGTGTGAGCTGCTGGACGGGGGGGCGAAGGTGGCGGCCGTGGTCGAGGCGGCCGCGCAGCCGAAGCCGGGTGTCGATGTGGCCCGGCTGGGGGTGGCGCTGGGGGTGCTTGGGCCGTTCCTGGCGCTGGCCGGGTTGCGGCATCTGGCGCGGCTGCGGCGGGCGGGGGTGCCGGTGCTGTGGGACAGCCGGCTGCTCGGGTGCGAGGGCGAGGAGCGGTTCGAGCGTCTGGCGGTGGCGACGCCGAAGGGCGTGCGGCGGATCGCGGCCGATGTGTGCGCGCTGAACGTCGGGTTCGTGCCGGAGACGGGGTTGGCGCGGGCGCTGGGGGCGGAGCACCGGGTGTCGGCCTCGGGCGTGCTGGAGACGGTGCGCAGCGCGGCGGGGCGGACGAGCGTCGAGGGGCTGTTCGTGGTGGGCGACGGGGCCGCGCTGGGCGGGGCGATGGCGGCGCTGGCGCAGGGTCGGATGGCCGGGCTGGAGGCGGCGCGCGAACTGGGGCTGCGGGTGGCGTCGCTTGTGCCGTCGCTGCGGGCGTGGCGGCGGGCGCGCGCGTTCCAGGGCGCGTTGTGGCGGCTGTATGCGGCTGACTTGCCGCCGCTGCCGGGCGACGAGGTGATCGTGTGCCGGTGCGAGGACGTGACGGCGGGACGGGTGCGGGCGGCGGTGGTGGCGGGGGCGCGGTCGCTGGCTTCGGTCAAGCGGGCGACGCGGGCGGGGATGGGGCGGTGCCAGGGGCGGATGTGCGCGCTGACGCTGCAGGCGTTGTGCGGCGGGACCGCGGGCGAGGCGGGTCACGCGGCACCGCGGGCGCTTGTTGAATCCGATTATGCGGCGCCGAGGGCGCCGACACGGCCGGTGCCGATCGCGCAGCTGATGCACCCCGAGACGGTGCCGGACGTGCCGATCGCGGCGCCGCATGTGACGCGGTGGGTGACGGCGGCGCCGGGTCCGAATCCGGGCGACTGCGACGTGCTGGTGATCGGCGGCGGGCTGGTCGGGTTGAGTGCGGCGCTGTTCCTCGCCCGCGAGGGGCGCGACGTGGTGGTGGCGGATCGCAGCGAGCCGGGGCTTGCGGCCAGCACGGCCAATGCGGGCAGCCTGCATGTGCAATTGCTGCCGTATGAATTTTCCGAGGCGGACCCGGGGCCGCTGGCCGAGACGCCGGCGCTGGCGCTGCGCAGCATCGCGCTGTGGCGGGCGCTGGCAGCCGAGGCGGGGGAGGATTTCGGGCTGCGGACCGAGGGCGGGCTGATGCTGGCGCGGACTGCGGCGGATCTCGATCTGCTGCGGGCCAAGGCGCGGTTCGAGCGGGCGCAGGGGGTCGAGACGGAGATCGTCGGTCCCAACGAGTTGGCGCAGATGGCGCCGGCGCTGGCGCGCGACTATGCCGGGGCGGCGTTCTGCGCCAGCGAGGGGCAGGGCGATCCGTTGCGCGGGACGCTGGGGTTGGCGGCGCTGGCCTGGCGGGCGGGGGTGCGGGCGGCGCGGGGCGTCGAGGTGCTGGGGCTCGAGCGGGAGGGTGGGGGCTGGCGGGTGCGGTGCGGCGCCGGGTCGTTCGTGGCGGGGCAGGTGTTGAATGCGGCCGGGCCGTACGCTTCGGGGGTGGCGGGGTTGGTGGGCGAGCGGCTGCCGATCGGCGGGATCGTGCAGCAGGTGATCGCGACCAACCCGGTCGCGCCGGTGCTGCGGCAGCTGGTGGCGCAGATGGGGCTGCATCTGTCGCTCAAGCAGGGCGATGGCGGGCACCTGCTGATCGGCGGCGGCTGGCCCGGGCGGTTCGACGCGGACGGGGCGACGCGGCTGGATCGGCGCTCGATCCAGGGCAATCTGTGGACCGCGGCGCAAGTGATGCCGATGCTGACCGGGCTCGAGATGGTGCGGGCGTGGACCGGGCTTGCGGTCTATCTGCAGCGCGGTCCGGTGATCGGGCAGAGCCGGTCGGGGCTGTTCCATGCGGTCACCTCGAACGGTTATACGCTGGGGCCGATCGCGGGGCGTTTGATCGCCGACGCGATGCTGGGGCGGGGCGCGCCGCCGGCCGCCTTTGCACCGGAGGGGTTTGTTTCCTAAACAGGACGCATGGCCCTAGATCCCTACCAGACGCTTGGCGTGAGCCGGACGGCGACGGCGGACGAGATTCGCAACGCGTTCCGCACGATCGCCAAGAAGCACCACCCCGACCTCAACCCTGGCGACGCGGCGGCCGAGGAGCGGTTCAAGGCGGCCAACACGGCCAACGAGATCCTGTCCGACCCGGTGCGGCGAGCGAAGTTCGATCGCGGCGAGATCGATGCGGCAGGGCAGGATCGGGCGCAGGAACGGGCGTCGGATCGGGGCTTCTATCGCGACTACGCGGGGGGCGAGGCGGGGCAGCGGTATGGGCGTGCGGGGACCGGAGCGGATCCCGACGACCTGAGCGAATTTTTCGGCGATTTCTTTTCGGCGCGAGACGGCGGGGCGGGCAACACGCGGCCGCGCAAGGGGCGGGATCGGCAATATCGGCTCGAGGTGCCGTTCCTGTCGGCGATCAACGGCGCGACCGAGCGGCTGACCTTGCCGACCGGGGAGACGCTCGACGTGCGCATCCCGCCGGGGATCGAGGACGGCCAGGTGCTGCGGCTGCGCGGCAAGGGCGAGGCGGGGCGGAATGGCGGGCCGGATGGCGACGCGCTGATCGAGGTGGCGGTGGCCGGGCATCCGTTCTACCGCCGGGTCGGGCGCGATGTGGAGCTGGACCTGCCGGTGACGCTGGCCGAGGCGATGCTGGGCGGGCGGGTGCCGGTGCCGACGCCGCGGGGCGAGGTGACGCTGACGGTTCCGGCCGGGTCGGACAAGGGGACGCGGCTGCGGCTGCGCGGGCGCGGGGTGGAGGCGTCGGGCGGGAGCGCGGCAGGCGACATGTATGCGACGCTGACCTTGGTGGCCGGGCCGCGCGATGCGGCGCTGGAGGAGGCGCTCGGGGCGTGGGCCGGGCGGCATGCGGAGTTCGATCCGCGCGAGGCGTTGCGGAGGGGCGCATGATCACGCTCGCCGCCGTGCTCTCGCGACTGCCGGCGCTCGACGAGCCGCAGTTGCTGCTGTGGGTCGAGCAGGACTGGGTCCGCCCGATGCGGCGGAGCGGGGAGTTGCTGTTCGAGGAGATCGACTTCGCCCGGCTGCGCCTGATCCTCGAGCTGCGGGAGCTGGAGGTGGGCGACGGAGCGATGCCGGTGGTGCTGTCGCTGCTGGATCAGCTGCATGCAACCCGGCGGCAGCTGTGGCGGATCGGGCAGACGCTGGAGCGGGATCGCCCGGCTTAAGCACGGCGGATCATGCGGTAGCCGGCGCGGGCCAGGCGGGCGCCGGCGTCGATCAGGCGGCGGCTGGTGTCGAGCGTCGTGAGCGGAACGTCGAGTTGCGAATAGTGCGCGCCGGTGGTGGCGCGATGCGCGCGGGCGTCGGGATAGATGCTGTAGACGAGGCCGAGATCGGTGTTGCTGCCGGCCAAGCGGTAGGGCGCGGGCGTGTCTGTGCCGATGATGGCCAGCGTGTAGGCGATCGGGCCGGTCAGCCGCAGCACGCCATAGCGGCCGGTACCGTGCAGGGTTGGGACGTAGGCGGCGATGTTGTGCAGCACCCGCTCGATCACCGCCTTGAGCAACGGGTGCCCGGCGGCGGCGATGATGTGCCATTGCTGGTATTCGGGCGTGCCGGCGGCGGCGAGTTCGGCGTGCTCAC
>JAABUL010008278.1_pt1 | contig 10672 bp, 16 predicted proteins | sample 5559151 | NCBI WGS metagenome assembly JAABUL01 (sample SAMN10711876, study PRJNA513368) | rock metagenome | isolation source: Antarctica rocks | place: Antarctica: Victoria Land, Pudding Butte sud | reverse complement strand
GCCGCAGGTGAGGCTCGTGGCAGCTGCACCTCGTCCGATTTGATCGCGCCCTGGCATCTTCATGTCAGCATGCATCCAGTGGAGTCGAGCTTGCATGGCTGTTGTCGGCGCGTTGCGCCGCCATGTGGCGGGAGGTGCCGTCAGGCGCACGGAGCGAATGCAAGCCACAAATGTGCATCGATCACGACGCCGGTGATGCATGCAGATCGGGTGGACGCTCTGGACGACAGGGGACGCGACGTCACTTCTGAGGGCTTTGCCAAGCTCATCGCCGCGGTATGTACCTGGCTTCAGCCCTGGACGAACCAGCAGCATGAAGAAGATCCGAGTGCTGTTCAGACGGCGGTAGCGCAGCAGGTGTTCACAGGCGGCCCGCCCAGGAAGCGTTGCTGTGCGGTCGTGCGCAGGCGGGCGACGCCAGCGCCGCGCGGTGGTCTGCATCGGCCGGCCGTTTGGCCATGCGCAGTCGGTGATTAACTGCGCTGACGATGTGATCCGGCTGTCATCGTGTGTTCTGAACCACCAGGTGAGAGCAGAAGGATTGCCAATCGCAGCTGGATTTTTTACGGAAACAGCTGGTAGATTGGGACATGCTACAGTTCAACCTCCAACATGTAACATGCAGGTCGCCAACATCGTGCTGCTGGAGCAGCTGTACCGCGGATGCATATCCTACAAGGATCGCAGTATCATCATTGAATGAACATCAGAAGTCAGGGTGAAGAACAGCATGTTTATGTAATCATTTACGTTTACAACCATCCTCCTTTTTCTACGTCCAAACCGTGCGTTTTGAGGCCATACACGTCCCCGTTGCAGTGCAAGAAGAAAAACGTACGTCCCCCTATTGTACACATACACACACCTACAGACTAGCAAACCACACACGCACACATGGTCCAGACGGGGGCGCCCCTCCTGCCGAGCTGCTTGATACCTGACAAGCAACCCAGAGAGTCTCGCGGCCGCCTAGCCCGCAGCCTCCTCTAGTCCCCCTCGCCGTCTCGCACATCTGACAGGCCTGCGCCCCCAGGTCGTTGGAATAGGTGCACACGGGGCAGTGCCAGTAGCCCGAGATCGCCTGCACCTCCGCCTCCTCCATGGTGACCGGTTTAACCTCCGCTGCGGCCCCCGCGCCATCATCCGCAGCGTCCGCAGCTCCTGCGTCATTGATAGGGGTTGCCATTGACGGAGGATGGGCTCAGATTGGTCTCTAGCTCGTCTTGGAAGCTTCCGTGACCTGTTTGGACTGCGCTGATAATCGCGCGCCATCGTCTGCGTCAACAGCAGCCCCTGCATCATTTGAACACACTCTAGGAAAAAGGATATTGGCTCATGTTGGTCACCTTTTGGAGAAGGAATTTGGCTGATATTGGTCTTAGCTTCGTCGTCCATGACCTGTTTGAACTGCACTGACAACCCACGCCGATGTCCGCAGCTGCTTCTGGGCGGCATTTGTAGGAAGATATTGTTACGGCAAGTTGCTTCAGTATGTTACCCAGCCACAGGGACTCAACGCGGCCATGCATGCGCACCAGCGATGCTGCAGGCATATCGGCAGCATGGAGTATAATGCTATGTTGCCATTGCCAGTCGATAGAGGGTGTCCCAGCAATATTGCGCACCTCGCTGGGTGCCGCGCGAGCGCTTAAAGGCGCGCCCTTTCTTCGCCGAGGGCGGCGCCTCTGCCTCTGCTGCTGCTGCCACCTCCTCCTCGGGCATCTCTGCAAGGCCATGAGGTGCTTACGAATCAGAGGTCTGCTGCAAGCGTAGCTGTCAGCAAACAAGGTCCTGCAGCAGCCTGCCACCCTCGAGAGGATCCACCCAATCCTGCGGACAAAAATCCACCCGCACATTCTGAAGCAAATGTGCTCTGTCGTTTGTCTCGGGGCCACACCCTAGAGCCTAAGCCTTGATGTAAAACACGCCCATGCAGTGAGCGTCCAGCAGGCTGTGCCCATGCCGCGATCCAGCTCAGTGACCAACCCAGACCCTCACCTCCATAAGACGGCCGCACCCGTGCGGCAGCTGTCCAGCAGGCTGCACATGCCACGCTCCAGTAGTTGACCAGCTTGTATTACTCCTGAACCCTGAACAACTATCAGGTTGCGATTAAAGATTGATGGGAAATGCACCTGTGCGGTAGGTCTTCAGCAGGCTGCCCATGCTGCGCTCCAGCTCGTTGACCAGCTTTGCGAAGTGGAACTGGGTGACGTCGGTGAGGCCGATCAGCGTCTCCCGGAAGCGCGGCCAGGTGTCCGCCGCCGTCGTGCCGTCCAGCAGGTCGTTCATGTCCTGCTCCACCAGCTTGTGCAGCTTCTCCAGGTAGCTCTCCGCCTGGCCCTGCAGACGGGAGCATAGGTTTAGCAGAGGTTATTACGGTCGCCACGCAGACCGCCGCCCAGGCCGGCTTTGAAGAAAGCACTCACCGCAGAACAGTTGCAACGCTGGAAGGAAGCAATGGTGTCCCGCTCCGGCCCGCGTGTCGCGCGCCGCGGAATGGTTTGCCCGCCTTTCGACACCGGCGCACCTCCCAAGGAAGACAACTTCGCCACCTGCGCTGCAGAGGTGACCGAGCTCATCATTCAGCATGGCATAGAGGAAGCCAAGGCATGTGGTGCAGAGTTCCACGAACCCGCCCCTGCGGGGGACCCACAACGCGATTCAGTTCCATGGTTTAGAAACACCGTACCAAAAAAAATCAGCACCCGGTACATGTCACGCGCTCTCAGAAGCGGCGCTATGACACTGCATTTGCCAGCCTGCCCTGTGCAGAGCATATCACAACTTACTGTCTAAATACATCATTGGCGAGCTCTCTGCGTCTGACCTGGCGGAGCACCCTAAAGCAGGAGAATATGCTTCCCAGTTCTCGAAGTGGCGGCCGCCTCTCATATGGTCGGCTGCTGCAGCTGACGCCCTTGCTGCTCAGGACACAGCAAGACAGTTGACTACTGAGCTGGACAAGGCGAGGACCAAGATGAACGACATCCTCAGTGACCACCGCGCCCGGCTGGACGCCCTCAACCACAAGCAGTACATGGAGCAAAGGAAGCATTCCGTCAGGAAGGCGAACCAGATGGTGCTCCGAAAGACTGGCGGCAACACAGGTCAGGCCTCCGGCACCATTGCGGCGGCCAAGCACCCGTTGTATGGCACCATCACCAACCCTGATCAAGGGAAGCAAGCTGTGTGGCATTACAATGCAAAGCTCGCAGCACCTGTGGTGGGGCCCCATACTGCTGAAGACTTCCCGTGGCAGCACCCACCTGGAGGAGAGCCGCCGGTGGACGAGTTCGAGCTGCTGAGCCGTGGGAAGGAGAGCTCCCTCGCACACCGCCTCACGAGGTCGGTCTTCGACGCCCGCCTGCGCATGGCTGCAAACAACAAGGCATGTTCACCAATGAGCTCTTGAAGCACCTGCCTGACAGCCACAAGGACATGCTGTTCAGCTGGGTAAGCCAAGTCTGGCCTCTCATCAAGCTGAAGCTGCCCGCATATTTACTGTTGCACTGAATTTGCATATGTGCTTTGCAGGTTCTGAAGGAGGACGGCGCAAAGGTGCAAGGCTGTACTGGCGGTGGAGCCATACCTAGCAGTCATCAAGCTCATGGAGGCCGATGTGATGATGTTCAAGTAAAATGTTATAGGTTTTCTTACCAACCAAAAGAGCTGTGCAATCAGCTGTGGCGTACGACTGGTGGCAGCCACATGCTGCGGTGGTCCCGTATTACGCTGCCAGCAACGATTGCAAGACAAGCTGATCTGGACGGCCGATAGCGTCTCGCATCTGATGTCACACGATCTGATGCCGTGCTGACGTCTGCGGCTGACATCAGGGGCGCGCTCGCGGAGGAGCTGGGCAACGCTGGCAGGCGCACCCCCACACAATTGCAAGTAGTGAGCACCAGGCGTGCCGCATTTCTGCAGCGGTTGCGAGTGCTGCCGATGCATGTGCAGCTCTTCGAGAGTGAACAGCACAATAACAAGCACGTGTGGAGAGATTTTGGGAAATTGCCTATCATCAGGAACAGCTGTGGACCCCACTTCTGCCCTGCCAGGCTGTTGACACGGGGGACCCGGCAGCCGGACTGTGCGGATGTGTTTGCATGCAGTCAATCGGATCCAGCAAGAAGGAGAAGTCAGCCTCTAGCAGAGTATTCGAAGGTGCGCGCAACTGCTGCAGTGCCCAATGCGCCTTTTGTTGCACCGCCGCATACATGAAAGATGTTATTGCCTTTCATGAATTTGCACTACACTGCTGATGTGCCACCCCTGCTCTGACAGATCCAGGCAGCAGCAACGGCTAGCAGCCGGCGGGGGACGATTGTGTGACCCAGAAAGCAGTGGTCGGACTTGCGAACCCAAACCACGCTGATCGGACCTGCGGCTGCACAAAGCGTCGCCATGCCGATGCGGACGGACGCGACAGCGCCAACTGTTGATAAAACACCAAAAGGCAGCGCGTGAGGGTCGGCCAATCGCTGGCGAGGCGAATTTTATAGATGCAGATTTGAAAGTAATGCCATATGCAGAGGCGGGCATTCGATTCGGCGCATGGCTGCATCATTCGGCGCATGGCTGCATCATCATGTGAAGGAATCGAGTTCCTACTGCACCCCACTGTTGGCCACATGTTGTTTGTTGCAGCAGACCACACCACGTCTGTACACCATGTTCACCAGGTACCAGAGAGCACGGACAGCCGGTTGCTGTGACACGAAGCTCAGGTTCCTAGCTTCCATAACACAGATGCTTTAATGTACTAGATCTACGGAGGATTCACAGCACGCTGGCAAATCGTTCTACAAAATCTGACTGCCGCCGACGAGGCTGGCAATACGTTGGCTTGCACTTTCGACGGATCCACTTTCAGAAGTCATCAGTGTCAAGCCTCGCAAAGATTCAAAAGTAAAACCTGAAAGTCAAAGGAGAAGTGACCGTTCAGTAGCGTTAGGTATCCATTGTCAGTCGTCCACTAGCGAGTCGAAGCGCAGTTCGCCGTCATCGCCGATCAGCTGCAGCTGCAGCATCGGCTGCCCATCGCGGTGCAGCTGAGCCGTCCGCTTCGGCACATCTAGCACCACGTGCAGCGGCACGACGCCAGCATGCGCCTGCGCGCCGTAGTAGCGCACGCAGCCCGGGCCGCCCTCCATGCACATGTTGATCACAAATGTCGTGCAGCCGCCGTTGCTGGCGTGCTGAAAGCTGTACAGGCTGCCGCGCAGCAGGTGCTCGTTGAACGCAGCCCGCGAGCCGTGCGCCAGCAGCTCGAAGCCGTAGCGCGGCGCGTCCTCATCGCTACTTGTGAATAAAAAGTCCAGCCGCCTCGTGGATCCGACAGTGCGCGCCTCCGGGATTATCCTGCGGCCCGCAACCGGTTCTATAGGTGACACCAGGCTCAACCAGTGACGTCAATGCGCCCTTCGCACCATAGCCACTTCCTAGGTTGCACCAGCTTGGGCACACAGCAAATCCGCCCAAGCTATTATGTACATGGGTGGCTCAAAACGGTTTTGGAGCCTCGCCTGTACGATGGCTTGGTGTGGAGGTAGCTGCCCGTCAGGATGCCGCGCGCCGTCCCATACACCAGCGCCTGCAGCACGTACTCCGTCGGCCGGCCGGCGGCGTTGGCGGCTTCCGGCCGCTGGATGATCTCCAGCGGCAGGTTCCGGATGACCTGCTGCGCTATCCATAGCGGGTCGAACACCGCCTCAGCTGGCACCGCCGGGGTGTCGATCGTTGCCTGCCGGGCGCGCATGAGGACCACCGCACCCAACAGCGGCGAGGATACCTCCAGCCGCAGCGAGTCTTCTTCCTGCGGCAGATGCGATGTCGACATTAAATTCGATATTGCCAGCATCCCGTGGGCCATTGAATGGCATTGCGTGACGCTAGCTGTGGTCTGCACCAGGATATAGTGTTCAGGCAGAAATCCGACTGCAATCTAGCAAATCTGGCCCCCACATGTGAGCCAGTCGCACGTGTCAAAGTCCACTACGAAGTTGATTTCAACCTGTAGGCCTCAGGTTCACACGAGTACAATCCCACCTCGCAAGTCACAGCCAGCAAGCCGTCTGACAGCATGCCGCCTGTCAGCCGCCGCCGGTCGGCCGGGCGGATGCGGGCAGAGCCCGTCAGCAGCGCATCTGTCAGCACTTTCTGCTGCTCCGACCCTAGGTGCTTTGCGTGGGCGACAATGCTTGCGTAGCTGCGGAGGCTGCCGACCCATCTGACCAGGCGCTGGCCGTTGACGCGGTTCCAGTCTGCCAGCGTCCGCACACCAGCGTCTTGCAGCAGGCGGCAGCAGTTGCCAACCAGGCCCTTGTGGCCCTGTGGAGCATTCAAACGCCAATGCATGCCCTGAGTCACGATATGATACTAAGCTGAAGTGTTGCTATGCTCAGCCCATCAGAATTAGCACAAACATTGCAATGAACTCGAGGTGCGTGCTTGAAGCCCGTCAACGAAGCACGAAACACGGCACACAGGTCAACGGAGGCAGGCCCGGCAACGGAGCACATAATGCTGCCTGAGTTTTCACACCCAATACATGATGGACTTGGCATGGCAGCGTGTTATGCGCTCACCAACCTGTGTGAGCTCAAAGATGCAGGCAGAAATCGCATGGATCTCGGCACGGCCGGTGCGCTCGTAATCCAGGCGCTCGTAATCGAAATACTGCTGCAGAAGGTCCTCGATGTGGTTCTGCTGGAAGCGCCGAACCGTGAGCGCAACCTGCAGCCAGAGAATAAGTGATGCTCAATTCATGCCAATATCGGCAGTGGTTGCAGATAAGTCACTCATGAGGTTGCCATTTGCCCGCATAGTGTAGTCAGTCCTACGCTCAATCCCAGCCTTGGTTCATCCTTCATGGCCACCTGCTCAGCGAAGGGCGACGTCTGCAGCCGGCGCGCCATGGGCGAGGCCTTCTTCGGGCTGTCCGCGTCCGCAGTGATCGTAGCTGTGGCATCAGACCGGTCGCTCAGCAGCCTGCAAGCACCAATGCTCGCATGCTTCGCAACTTTGAACAACTGTAGGCCGTAGTGATCAGCAGATGGTGTGTACAGCGTGTTGCATCACGCTGATGCTGGTTTGAAAGCATTGTACCTTGCCCGCAAGCGCAGACGCCTCGTCGATGAAGAGGACGACAGGCGGGCGTTTGCTTCCCCCGAAGGCGGCACAGAAGTCTGCCGCCGTTGGATGCTCTCTGTCGTGGTGGATGAGCACGCTGCTGCCGTCTTTGTGTTTCAGCCGATCCAGCATCCACTTCCAAAACCCATTGACGCCCTGCAGCGAGTTAAACCTATTAAATTGCCGGCACGCCCACACGGACACCGGATTCCACCCAGAACAACACAAGGTGGGCACAGCAGCCGAAATTTTCACAGCAGCGCCCAGCATGCAACAGCAGTGCTCCGGATATCTGGCACATTGCATGCCTGGCTGAAGGGATCTTGATTGCCAAGCATGACGCGAAGTGGGTACATGTGCTTCTGGCGGAAACGGGGGCCAGCCGCTGTCACATGAGCGTCCGTGAGGCGGCGCGCCAGTGCCGCCAGCATCGTCGTTTTGCCGGCCTGCTTGTGGTCCGTTAGTATGACGTACGAGCCCTGGGAGAGTAGCGTCACGACGTCATCCAGGCCTTCCGGCTCAATGTAGAAGTTGGCCGCCTCGTCTGCTGCATCGACGCTCGCGAAGGCGCGGCTGGCGCAATTCGGCCGCTTCTTGCTGGTGGAACCTGCACAGATGCCAACGACGCGGTCGCATTCAGGCTTTCGCTCGACGACATGTGGTCATCCATCCAAAGCCCTAGACAATGAAACTTTCGGAACCGCCTGTTTTAAAACGCTAAGAATAACAGAAATAGAACAACAATTCGCATGCCTGCCATTTCTTTGAAGACGTTCACATCCATGTCCTTGTCGCCTGACAGGACTTCGTTCAGGTCGACCAGCTGCTCCCTGAACACCGCTTGCTTCGCGGCTGTGATGTGCTGCAGTGTGAAGCCCTCCTCCTCCAGCAGCCGCGCGCAGTAGCGCATGCCGCTGGCCTTGGTTGAAAAAGGAGGGCCCTGCAGCACCAGGACACAAGAAACAACACATCGGACGCTTCCCTCGGCAGCTCAACTGGTAGCAGCAGCGATGCGCGCGCGCACGCAGCCTGCCACTGCTCGTGTTCCGTGCATTGCGCTGCCATCCACAGGCTTACCTCAGGCTTCGCATCGGGTGTGCTCATCTCTGGCGACGCCGGCGCCGCTAGGCAAGCCCCACTGACACTGGCACAGTCCGATGAGGTCCGCACTGGGAGCTGCAGCTGCCCCAGCAGGCTGCAGCAATCGCAGAATGTTCTTGAGGAAGGTCGTCGTTCCTTTCCACAAAACCAGCGTCGAAGGTCAAGGAACGGTCCGACTTCGCAAGCGTCAGCTTTCAGCCGCTGTCGCAGGTCTGGGCTAGTGCGGGCGAAATTGAACTGCTGCAGGCACGATAGAGACCCTGTTGTTGAAAGTTGAAAGTTTGACGCCGTCTGCGCCTAGCAGGTGAACAAGTGCACGTCGCAAAGCGAACGTGAGCCAAGTTTTATCAGGTCTACTGCAGGCAGAATTGCAAGTGGCCCTCGCTGTATTCGTAAAATCGGACACCCTCCGCCGCGGCAAGGCGGCCGCGGCGGTTACGTCATGCGCCCCGCCCGGGACGCGGGAGTAGGTATAACATTCTGCCTGTCCCAGCTGAGGGCAGTGATCCTGAATGTTCTTGCCACAGGCTCCCATCGGCTCCTCACGTCGGCCTCCTCACGTCGGCCTCCTCACGTCGGTCACGTCGGCTCCTCACGTCGGCTCCTCACCATCACGTCGGCTCCTCACGTCGGCTCCTCACTGCCGACTTCCCCGACTGCCAACACGCCGACTGCCAAAGATACGCCGACTGCCACTGACAGCACTGACTGGTCAGCCCGGAGCGAGCGGCGGCTGAGTCATCGAGCAGTGTCGGCGCTCAGAGGTGATGCAGTCGGTCGGGTGAGCGCCTGAGGTGCACGTCGGCAAAGCCGTGAGGCGAGGGGGCATGTGCGAGCTAAAGCCTCTCTACGGTGCTCATACGACCTGCTGTTGACTCCCTGGGGGCCTTCATTGCTCGGCGATTCGGTCGTTGCACCTCCGACACACAGTAGGACAAAGCAGTGGCAGCACCACTCACGGCTGAGGCAGCGGTTAGAGCTCCGCAGCGTAGCCCTAGTCAGCGGCTTAATAAGGCGCCCAGACGCCCAGGCGATGAGGATGTCCCGGGGTCAGCTGCAGCAGGTAGTCGCGATCAGCAGCAGCCGCCGCAGGCCACGACGGACCTAGACATCACGAGCATGTTCCGGCAGCTGATGGAAGGCCAGCAGCACCTATCTAGCAGCCACGAGCAGGCGCGCATCGCCTTCGCCGGCCGCCTCACCAACATCGAGTCGGCCATCGGTGAGCATGCTCAGGAATTCTCCAGCATCGGCTCTCGGCTTGCCCACTTGGAGCAGCTGCACCAGGGGTTCGCGACGTCAGTCAGTGAGCGCGCCGGCGCTCAGCGCGCGGAGCTCGAGGAGCTGGTGGCTGCAGCGGTAGAGGAGGCCGGGCAGCAGCGGCGCCGCCTCAATGTCATCATCCGCGGCATGCCCATGCACGACGAGTGGGAGACTACCCAGCAGCTGGTCCAGAGGATATCGGAGCTTCTGGGTGGAGCTGCGGTCACAGTCGTAGCCGCCGACCGCATCGGCAAATTGCGGCGCGGCGGCCACCCGCCACCGGTCCGGGTCACCTTGCAGTCAATGCAGCAGGTGCATGCCGCCTACAAAGTGAGGAGCGAGGGCATCCGGATCGGCCCGGACCTCACACCTGCACAGCGGCAGCGCCGCCGGGACCTCAGCCCTGCATGGGAGGCACTGCGGGAGTTGGGTCTGGACCCCCGCTTCCGCGGCGGCGTGCTGACCTATGTGCCACAGCAGGGCGGCCAGCGGCGCGAATGGAACGACACCACACCACCCACCGCTGCCGCGTTTGGGTCAGACCCAGATTCAACCCCCTGGCGGCAGGCTCCTGACGGCCATACCACTGCCCCGCTACGCGCCGACCCTCTCAGCCAGCGCGGCTCCAGGGGTGCTGCCGGCAGGGGTTTCGCAGCGGTGCCGCCGCCGTCGCCGCCTGCTGGACCGCCCACCGGCCCGCTGCGCGCCGTCCCCCTTGGCCAGCCCGGCCCCAGTGCTGCTGCTGGCCAGGGCTCCGCAGCGGTGCCGCCGCCGCCGCCGCAGCCCCGCTGCGCGCCGTCTCCCCTGGCCAGCCCGGCCCGCGAGCTGCTGCTGGCCGGGGACCCGCAGCGGTGCCGCCGCCACCACTGCCGCAGCATGTTCCGTTGCGCGCCGACGGGACCCACCAGCAGACCTCGGTACCCGCTGCTGTGGGGCCCTCCGCAGCGGGGTTTGCACCGACTTCAGCTGCCGACAGCAAGTCACGCGCCACTGGCAGCCGCGGCCGTAAGGCACGGGGCGGCCACAAGTCGGCTGCCCGGGCTCAGGCTGCGTCCGCGACACCCGCTGCAGCCCTGCCACCGCCGCCGACGTCCGCCGCACTGCCGGGCATGCCGCCAAGCCCAGGGCTGCTCTCCAGGGCTGCGGCGGCGGTCACCGGCCTCTTTGGCAGGCA
>JAABUL010008277.1_pt1 | contig 10672 bp, 11 predicted proteins | sample 5559151 | NCBI WGS metagenome assembly JAABUL01 (sample SAMN10711876, study PRJNA513368) | rock metagenome | isolation source: Antarctica rocks | place: Antarctica: Victoria Land, Pudding Butte sud | reverse complement strand
TTGGGCTGCCTATCACAATAGCATCAATAAAATGGGTTCAGAATGATAGTTCTATTGTTTCTATTGTTCCTATTGGTAGAATAAGCGAATACGCTAATTAATCCACCCGACAGCAGCCAAAGGGATATAGAGTATCACGTAGTACAATGCAAGGGGCGCAGCACGCAGGGGTTGCCTTGAGGCCGGTTTCAGTTGTCTTCGTTGACAGCCACATGCAGGATTACTCAGTCTACACTGAATTTACAATGATCATGTTTCGCAGCGAACAAGATACCGTCAGTATCTACCTCATCTTCCACCTATCCTTCCCTTGTTCTTCTTTGCTGTTGGCTTCTGCTATCTCTCTCGTGACCCGCGCTCGGAAAACCTATTAATGAGAAAGGCAAGAAACTTCCCCACGACCTAGTACTCACCAACTTGATTTCAGTAGTTGGCGCTAGCTTCATGACTATTTCTTCCCTTCTCTCTTGGCTTATCTATTGCCTGGCCGCTTACTGCTTTAATGATAACATCTCTTAAACTATTGTCGAAAGGATCAGAGTAGCCAACATGGCCCACAACGCCCTTTTCGAAATAGGTCCACGGTCTGACCTATGGTGTGTGTCCTTAGACTCAACAATGACAAGAAATGTAAATCAGAACTGGGATCATGTCTAGGAAGGATGAGTGCAAACGGGCGGACAGCGCATGACGCACTAGTCCACCGTATGCAGATATATTCTAGATTCTCAAGAGAAAGCAGAGCCTTTAGCCAACACTGAAGAGTGGAGACTTACCCCCTTGGTCCGATCAAAAAACTGGTCCGGCACTAGAAAGTCCCTGGGCTTGACCTCTTCTCTCAAACTGCCCACAGCACTAAATGCCACAACGCACCTCACCCCCAACTTTCTCAGCGCAGCAATATTCGCTCGACGGCACCTCGTGCGGTACGAACTCGTGGTACAGGCCATGTCTAGGAAGAAATGCGACGATGAGGGGCGTGCCCGGGGACCTTAGGTACGAGAGAATTGTGATGGGCGACGAGGGAGTACCCCACGGTGTGCAGAGCGTTGGGTGCGTGAATGGGAGGCAGGCAACGGGGCTGAAGCCGGTGAAGTGGGAAAGGCCTGTGCCGCCGATTATGGCAATGTGAACGGGCCCTTCATGAAGAGATGGTCAGTCTCGTAGCGCGTATGGCAGAGACAGCTCGAATCCGGGTTTGGGGGAGAGAAGGACATTTTGAGAAGGCTCGTGTAGCAAGTCACGCCCGGAGAAGGTTAATATGGAAGTGACTGCGCGACTGAGAATTACCTTCGAATATTTCTGGCAGATTCGCCATATTTGAGAGTGATGAATAAGGTGCAAAGGCAGTGTTGCTTTAATTGTGAGTGAGTTGTGCACAAAGAAGATGAAGACGTTCCTGCATATCAAAGCAAGCCTAAAAGCACATATCTTTTTCATCGAGTATTCAATATATTACATGTGCACGCTCTCGATGATTGTTCTCGATTCTTTACAGCATGTATGCAATGTTTCGGAATGTTTGCTGCACTTACCGGCATTATTTGGTAGCCTGATTCCTTCGAGATCTTATGAAGTCATTTAACGAGTATGATTACTACGATGAGCATCATTGCCTATCAAGAATCAACAAACTTCAATCAAGAGTGCGACAGTTGTAGAGAAAGGCGTTCCAGAGCCTTATACGGCCCCAAAAGGTTATAGATACCCAACTTGACCACTTCGACAGCTCACTATGAACTTAATAATTCTGACAAGATTTCAACAGTAATGACCTTCGCCTTCGAAGTGACGTTTCAAATGAAAGGATTGTTCTTCCGAGAATCCTGATCAAGACTACCAGTATGTGTTGATAGACTAATAACAGTGGTTTTCTTGATTCCTGAAGTACATGGATGCGATGTGTGGTAGTCGACTCCGATTCTATTCTTGCTATGCTCGGACCAAGAAGTTGATTGGATGTTTTGAAGATTGCTGGAGGAGCCAAAATCTTGTAGGTTATGAGAAGCATTCTCTTGCACGGCATATCGACGGGGCAATAATGTCACAGACAGTCTTCAAGCTAATTTTTGGTCAATCAAACGATGGATAGCATACGAGGAGTGTCCTTTCTGACTGAAGAGCTTACTCGAACCAGATGTTTCAAACTAAATCGTTGCCTAAGAAGCTTAGCGAGGTGCATGCAGTCTACGCCATACTGTAACGTACATGTAACATCATCAAAGTTTTCCGTGTTTGCAACAATGATTCTAACAATAGCGCAGATTGCGGTGCTAAACATGAGAACTTAGAGATGATTATACATAACGTGGAAAGGGAATACTGACAAGAAGCCCAAACCTATAAGAGAATATATTCCGACTTTGATCCGAAAGCTTATTTGGATATCTCATAAGAAGATGATTGGAAGAGTTGTAAAGGCCAAATCGCAAAATGCGGACGATACTTATCTTATTAACTAGCTGAAACGATTCGTAGAGATTACTTTGTAGCTTGAGAGATCACCTCCTTAGAATATCCCAACTGCAGCTTGAGCTGACGGAGGTCAGCAGCTACCAGGCATGGTAGGGTCTCGGAGCTTATTGATAGGAGTACACAGGGGTAAGACAGTGGTAGCAGAAGCCAAATTGGCCGCAATGTTTACGTCGTTAACAAAATGCAAGAATGATTTCCACGTCCACTCTATATGGTGGTTCACAAAGAGACGACGCAAAAGGATGTATGTGCCGTCCCAAGCCATAGTGAAGAGAGGCGTCTCCCATGCCTATGCCAACCAAAGCTGTGATCTGGTGTTCTGACTTAGCTGCCGTGCATCTAAAAAGCATTTTGAATTACTTTACCATTGTGAGGACGATAAAGAAGTCATTTTCAGCCTAAATCCTTAATAATCTTGACTCGGACATAGAACCTTGAGCTAAGTAAAGTGAAAGCTAAAGCCAACGTGATTGCCTGAACTATCTTAAGATTATAGCCATGATCCTCATACTGTGCAGAACTTTGATTCTACCATTTTCAAGAATGTAGCGAAATGAGAGTATCAACGCTATTGAGAAAAGAGAAGGGGCAACGTCTTTCAGCAGGTAGCCTCGTCGTTCGGGTATCGACCACTGGTTGCACATGTCCACGTGAAGATAGGGTTTCCTCTAGGAGGGAGGATAGGGTTGAGGACACATGATAGCAATTCATCTGATCGAGCCAATTATCGAAGTAACTACGGCCCCCAAAAATCCACCATATGTAACTGTACCTTACCTATATAGCTTTCAGTTGCGATGTCCCAGTCTAAGAGGCAACGCCTATTTTGCGGCTTATGCTGAGATTTAGATTTGTTCCAACCTGAACGCAGAGTGCTTGTTGTCGGCATCGCATCCAATCTGATGCAAGAGCTGCATTTCATGCTACGACATTTTTATTGTCATTTATGATTCTCTTCTTCTTCCGTTCGTCCTTTCTTTTCCGGCCTTCGCCCGTCCTCCTATTTCCATGATAGGTTCCAGTGATTTCTCTCAACAGATATTTTAGCAAGCCTCCCTCATAAGCCTTTACACGTGGAAAGACTCTGCCCGTCTTCAGAGTATAATCTCTTAGTTCTTTCTCGGAGGCAAAGACTTGGACTTTACTGCGTTGCCTCGTGGTGTCAAGGAGATCGCACAGATTCACGTGGGTCTGAATCATGGCCTTACTTATCTTTTAGACAGGTCTGCTAAACAAATAAAATGCAAGGGAGAACCGGCTTACGCACCTCTCTTTGTGCTACTAAGGTATCAGGAATATTCTCCATACCAACGAGCACGCACATCCTTTCCCATACCTCCATGTCGTTCTCGTCATCGCCAAAGGTCATGTTGAACGCTTTCACCATTGCGATGCGGAACCCCTTCCAAGCTTCATCCCGCTCAGCGTGATCATATTCCTGCTTGCGGGACGGCCAGCCGAAAAAAGCGCATAGACGTCTATACTCGTTATGCGAGGAGCTATAGCGATTGTATTCGAAAGAGCTATGAAGGGAAAAAAAGGCCGCTAAAGGATCGTTATCAATGGCAAAGGTACTGCGAACATAAGGGACGGATTGAAAGCGGGCTGCTGAGAAGGGCTTCATGGTACTGCCGATATATGTATTAGATGGGAAAGAGTCAATGAACCACCCATTATGCTCCCCGTCAAGCCGCTGATCGTCGACTACTGCTGAGGTAGACGGTGGAACAATACTCTTGATCCCCTTTTTGGGCTTCGCTGCAGTCTTTCCATTCATTTTCTGCGCTTTCGTTGGCGATTGAGAAGTTGTTGAGGATTTGACACCAGTATCTTCGGCGTCATAGGCTCCTGCTTTGAAACACTCTGACTTCAACTTCACCGGGAGCGTCTCATCAACTTTTGCCAAGGCTGCCATGTGCCGTCTACCCTGTTTATGTGCTGTGATATCCTTCGGTGCCATAGTGGTCAAGCATAGCGTGCATGTCCATTTCGACTTGTCAAGGGGTTTTGGAGGCTCAGCTTTAGCTTCGGCCGCGGCTTGCAGCACAGGGGATAAAGATAAAACTATATATTAAGTCAAGTCAGCATTGATTCATGCCGAGAATGTGGTACCAAGTTAGTTTGACTCCAAGTGTTCACGGGCGTTAATCAAGTTCCTTGACTTACATCTAGTAGCGGGCTTTGATCCTCTCACAAAAACTATTTTTGGACGGTTGCAAGAGATGTTTGAACTTGACTCCATCCTCTAGCTCACAGATTCGGGTCTTCTTTGTGTTTGAGGAGATGAGTCGATGGCAGCATGAGAAAAGAATGTAAAACGAGCAGAAGGCTGAGCGATTGGCTCTTTTGGAACTGCCCCGCACCACAACGGAGTACGTAGAGAGTACATGCTTAACAGCCTTTGGCCGTAAGCGAGATGTCGTACTCAAGTTCATTGAGATGCACGTAGACTCGCCTAACAATTTTAAAAAGATCGTAGAATTGATAGAGTATAAGACAGAACTTCATACATACTTCGGAAATGTTATATGTAAAAGTGACATGTGATGCGCTCATGAAGACATTGTGTTCCAGCTGGCTCAGGTAATGTCATTAAAGGTCTTGTTGTAGGCTCTATTAGCGCCTGATCTCGACCCCAAATCTTTGATGCAACGCTCTCAGCATCGCAGGACATTTGAGTGGCTTCGTCCACATGTGAGTACTACCTGGTGGGTATAGATAGGTTGCTTACTATCTCCACCACTCATCAGCCTTTTCGTAGCAGATCGGTAAGCAGTCAGTCTAATTCTGGGACGAGTTTTTGGGTTGGTTACAGTTAGTGCGCAACAAGATGTACCTGAGCATCGCTGAGCTAGTCAAAGGCAACCTTTCAGAACAGCCCTTCGAGCGCTTATCTACTGAAAAAGTGGCGACCGAGGGAACGACAGAAAGGAGATCTAACACCAACGTTGTTCCCTTAAGCTCTTTTGAACCATCTCATTCAACTTTGTTGGAAATAGCGGAGTTGATAACCTCCGCCTCATAGAGCTGGTAGGGCTGGGGCCCGCTAGTAGAGTTTTCACCTTCGTGCCTTCCACCTCCTAGATAGCCTCCTAACAGCAACAACCAATATACATATCAGTATGCCCCCACATGACCTTGTATTCCAGCAAAGTTGTTCGTAAGCCGAAGCCGAACTGAATCCAAAGCGATGGGGACTGGGCCGTGTCGACCTGAGGAAGCACTAGCGCTTGACACCGGATACTCTTCGTTATGATACAGAAGATACTGATAGAGTACACTCCTTCTGTATGAGAAGCAGTCAGTCTCTGGAATAGGCGTTTCGCTGTACCCTCGTCTGCTACGAATACGGTAGCCCATCAGTTGGATATAGTGCGTTCTTTCTGGACATTTCTCTTTGTGGATCACGAGCTTCATCTTGGCATCTTATCGCTTTGCTAGGGTCGATACCGGGCGTCTCAGAACGATGCTGCTGCTCGTTGGACTTCCGGTAGCGTTTCAAAATCTGTCGCTTGCCGGTTGATGCCTTTCGCTAGTCCATTGGCTTTCGTCGTAGCTCTTTTCTAACTCCGACACCTTGTATCTCAAGGCGACGATCCGCTTGGACTTCATGAATCTGTCTACATTCAACACCCTCTATCTCAAATCGATTTTCTGTTCGCAATTTATGAAGATGTCCAGATCCCTCCATCTCTCCAATCAACACAGGCGTATATGCGTCCAATTCTGGTTTCTTCCAAGCCTCCCCCGAATCCTTCTGTCCAAACCTCTGCCCATTTCTCCGCTGTGATCTCCTGCGCTGCACCCAAGCCACTGCAATTGAAATAGCAGCCAGGCCAAAGATCGCACAAGCGACACCTATCCCTGCCTCAGCTTTCCTCGAGAGACTGTAACCGGATCCGGGACCGGAATTTGTCGCTGTAGACGCCGATGTATGGGGCGAGCTATTTTGCGAAGAAGAAGAATTTGCTTGCCCTATTCCATCTTTACTCAAGATATCCTTTCATGTATCTTCCCACACTGGAGCATCAATCGTAGCCGAGATGGCTGTGTCATTAGGCTCGATGATGACGACCCGGGACTGAGGCAGACTTGGTCCGGGCGCCTGTGCGAGGAAGTAGCTTCCTGTATCCCAAATCTGGCCAATGAATGCACCTTGCAGAAATGTATGACCGAGATAGTATTGGGCGCTTCCGGAAACGGTGCCACCGGGTAACTTGGGTATGTAGGGTCTGCAAGGAAATTAGGGTGTTGGAGTTTTGACCAGAGGAGGAGTTAAGGTTAGATTGAGAAGAGCCAAAGGGATGGCGATGGTGGTGGACGCATTAGAACTGTTTTCGAAGGTGAATCGTAGGTTGGAGAGAGACGAGAGAAGGATCGATAACGATGTGTGACCAAGGTTTCAGGTATAGAGTTGGAGGTCGGAGTTGAAATTCAATGGGAGGTGGAAGGCGAGAGATGTGCAAACGGCTGGGGGAAGGTAGAGGTATGGGACAGCGGGCTCCGGTACGACTGAAACGTTAAAATTGGAAGACGATGTGTCGGTGGGGTTCAGAAGGTTATTTGAGCTTTGGGATGCTGCGATGGTACTGTTGATGGAGACATTCGTAAGGAGGATGACTGTGCTATTGAAGATTCCTGGAGTCTCCAGAATTCGCGCTTCGTCATAGCCGCCAAAGTACAAAGACCCGGGGATATTGTGTCGCGCTGAGCCCACATGTAGGCCCCATGACGCAGAGATGGGAACATCACTTCCCCCGTGAGCGCCAAGGAATGCTAAAGGCGTGTACGTCTCTACAGAAGCACCTCTAAAGGATGTAGAGATATTAGGTTCATCGGTCCGCTTGGAAGCCAACGAGAGAATTCCTGTGTCAAGCGAGGTTTGGATTCCTCCTGCAAAGTCGACCGTCATTCCATCACTAACTAAGAAAGTAAGGTTATCCAAGTACTGTTCCTCGCCACCTTCGAGAGATATGGTTATCCGTTCGAGTGTATGCGTTACCGATCCATTTAAGCGTAAAGGATCCATCAGGTTGTCATTCCACCCTGGGATGCTATCTGAACGGATGTCGAGCTCGTTTGATGTCAAATTCTTTACGGGGTTCTTGTCATAAAATCTAACGCCGGGATTCGAGCAATTGGAGCCTTGGCGCTCGCAAATAGCTTTCGAAACGACGAGGGTTGCTTGGCTTCGTCCTGGGTATACGGATACATTTTTGGGAGGCCAACCGATTCGAATGTCGAGTGCAGACCACGGTCCATCCGGCCCCAGGGGATTCGTGGTGTTAAAATGCCAAGCCACGGGCGTACCGCTGCCATTCTGGGCTTCCGAAATGTCTACTGAAGCCAGGAAAGAGAGAAAGCTGATAAAGACCTTGGAGAAGAGTATTTACCGCAGAAGTACGAGAGCAAAGCAAGGTACATTAGTATAACGGTAGACGATTTAGATTGCTAGCAAGAAGCCGAGAATCATGGCTGAGGAGCGGCCACAATCCTACCTACGTACTCGTTAAGAATTTATTGGTGTAAGAAATGTCAAAGGAGGATTTATAATGTATATATGGTGGAACTACAGTAGGAAATTGCGGAAGGGGAAAGGAGCTGAAAACCCTGACTCCATATACCACGCCCTAAGGTATAGGGGAAGGGAGATTGCAAACCACACCTAAGGTAAACCCACTCCCGCCCAAGATGCTGAGAACAGGTCCCTGTCAGTGTCCTCCTGCAGCTACTGTTTCACAGCCATGAATCCCGTTTCTACCATTTTTACATTTATAGAACAGGATCGCTACGGTGCACTCATTACGGCGGCGTTGGTCGTTCACGACTCCAGCCCTGAAATAACTAAAAAGTGGTAAAAATGCGAAAAAGAAGATTGAAAAAATTGGAGCCGAAGGCGGGGCTAACCCGCGACCTTGAAGTGCCTTATTGGACATAAGAGCCACACGCTCTACCGATTGACTGGAGAATAATCAGCTAAGCAAATAAAGGGCATTCACGTTGGAACGTACGCTACCCCGGCCAATTGACCTTTTCATAATAAAATGTAGTCTAGTATGGAATATTATAATTACCGCAAAAAATCAAAGCTAAATCACCGGCCTTTTTCAGCCCTAAATCTACCCGCGCAGGAACACCGAAAATCAACTCCAAGCTCATACATTTTTATCTACACATGCTATACCACACTGCAACAGTGCCGTCCTAATACATTTACTACATTCGTATAGTCAAGTACACCTTTCAGATACTTTCTTAGCACACGCCTAAACTTCCTCCAGAGAAATCTCCGCCCAAGCTTGAAGAATGTTATCCGTCAAATCTTCCTTATCCTTCTTTTCCAACTTACGAATCTTCTGTTTTAGGATATTTCATACAGCTTCCATAGGATTAGGATCTGGCGACTAAGTAAGATATACAAGGGTCTAGATTTCGCTTTTTATATATGTATAAGTGAGCGTAGTTGAGATACAAGTACGTATCGTGGCTTGGATCGTTGTCCTCCTAAAAAAATCCTCTTGATACCCCCGTTTTTGTTTGATATTTTGGAGTTCCTCAAGGTACCTGGGAACGATTTCCTTCGTATAGAATGGTGATGTTATCGAGTTCACTTTTAGTTGTACTTCTACATACGTCGTATGTCTCAGCTGTAACGTGTTCTAAGTAGTGCTGACTTTTCTTAAATTGCTTCTATGTCTCCTTCTTCTATCCCTTTAGTGGTTCAGCGCGTCTGGGAGGCTCCTTAATATGCACATTGACATAAGCTTCTGGTACGTCGTAGGGTTGTCTTAAAGGAGTAACTCTCCTTTGTGGTAGTACGAGACGGAGGCAGCGAATAGAGCGTTACGTCCTAGAGTGGAGGTACCTCGCCTATAGTCTCTGGTTCGTTTGCACTCATGTTGCGACGGGTGTCCTCTGCTACGTTGTAATTCCTGCTAAATGTCTCACCCGGCGGCGTTTGGTTCTGCATACAGACTGTACAGCTCAACCGAAGTCTTCATAAGTTGCTAGTCTTTTTTGAAGATAGCAAGGCATCAACACGAAGATCTCAATGCCGACTGAAGCTATCACTATACGAAGTTCCCTACCCCCTGAATCCGGCAAGTTCAAGGATCTGTTGCCTCAAGCTGCTGTGATATCTACCACGAATTCTCGTAACATAATGGAGCCCGCCAGATGGCAGCCTATCTGCAGGCCAGACGTAGGTATAGGGGTCTAGAACGACCCCCTGAATCCAGTCAAAGACTGGATTAGCAAGCTTAGGAGCAACAGGCCCTCTTCGCGAAAGCCAGATCCTTTTAGTATCACCACCGACAACCTTCGAGGCTTCTATACCCAAACGACGAACGTCCTGGGAATCCGAGCATCTTGGTACGAATTGAAGGTGATGGCGATCCGGTTTTGCATCGCAGCGAGTATTGATGCATCTTAGATTCAGTCAGAACCCAATCTTCTCCGGTAGCTTTCGGTATCGAAATCCCTGTTTCGAGGAGGTAAAGATTGGACACGTCATTGATTCCGGTTTCCCTGTTACGAAAGACAATGACTTTGTTTTCTCTACCATTCCTTATACAATTTTTTTTTCTTGGTACGATTGAACAAATAAATCTACCGACTTTTGTGCATTGTTAAATTATCAAGAACTTCACCCACTTTTGCTAATGTTATCGACAAATCGCAAAATCCGGCCCAGGTTCTGCATACAGCCACAATCAACCCAGTTTACCACTGTACGATTCTTCTACGCAGTGCTATGTATATGAAGCTGCAATAAATTTGTTATGAAGAACGACAGTCCTAAAAACCTGTCTAGTTGCTAGCTCTTCGAAGGTCAATCACTATTCAAGTCTCATGTCCCAGCTCACATAATTGTGCACGGATCACTGTCCTCTTCCCAATCCCCCCTCAAAGCAGCATATCTATCTCGCCTTACCTGATTCCAATGTCTGTCCTCCGTGGATCTGTTCCATTGCGGTTGCATCCGGAGACCTGGCATGTAACTCATATCATAGTTCATCAGATCTGGCGGAGGGAGCTCGTAGAGAGGCACTGCGCTGCGGTTTATATTCTCGTACGTGGGCACCGGTGGTTGATTCGGTGTCCACGGGAATATTGGCTGATGCTGCGGTGCTTAAAGAGCAGAAGGAAACTGTGGTAGGGGCAATGGGGCGTTCGGTTGCAGAATGTATGTTGGAGG
>JAABUL010008276.1_pt1 | contig 10675 bp, 3 predicted proteins | sample 5559151 | NCBI WGS metagenome assembly JAABUL01 (sample SAMN10711876, study PRJNA513368) | rock metagenome | isolation source: Antarctica rocks | place: Antarctica: Victoria Land, Pudding Butte sud | reverse complement strand
GTAGTATAGTATTTAGCTCGTGCTTGTTTGCTAATAGTAATTTGTTTTTATTGATTTTGAATATACTGTAATTAAACAATTTTTTCGTTTTTATATAATTACTTTTTTTGCTAAATACGTCTGCTCTATTATTATCTTTATTTGAAATATACTATATTTTGAATTTGTATTGTTTAAGTTTTTCTAATTATTATATTTGTTTTCTGTTAAACTATTTAGTAGTAGTAAAATATACAAAATTCTTGTAGTCTGTAAAAATTGTAAGTTCTAATAATTTTTCGATATATACTTTTTATAATTTCAAGAAAACTACTATAGCAAGTAATTTCTTATTGTAAATATTATAGTTCTATTTAGCTAACAAAAGTTTTCTCGAAAAATATATTACTAAATATTATATATTTTTATATTTTTGACTAAAATATATATTGATAGCTAAATCTAATATGTCGATTTCAATTCTATTTAACAATTGCAAATTGTATATTTTTAGTATTAATTTTTTTAAATATTTTAGTTTAAGATTCTGAAATAATTTCTCTTCTCTGAATTTTTATATTTATAGCGTATTTTTCTTTGTAAAATTTGTTAGTAATATTGTGTTTACTAAATAGTTTTTAATAAACTTTTTGTTATAGTTTATAAAATCTAAAAAAAATTGTACTTTTTTAATATTTGTCGATAGTTTTTATTTCTTGACTGTTTGTAGTTTCTCGAAATCTATATATATTTTGTGTTGTTTAACAACAAATTCGAGAAAATCAATTTTCTCTCGATAAAATTTGCATTTCTCTAGTTTAAAATATAAGTTTTTTATGTTTAAATATTTCAATACTTTGAAAATATAATTAATATATTTTTTTAAGATTTTTGAGTAAATTATAATATTGTTCAAGTATACTATAACAAATCGATTCAGATATTGTTGTAGTATATTATTAATTATTTTCTGATATATTGTCGAAGCGTTTATAAGTTCGAACAATATTATTGTATATTTATATAATCTATATTGTATACAAAAAACTATTTTCTACTTTTTCTTTGTTTTTATTCTAATTTGATTGTACGTTTCTTGTAAGTTTAGTTTAATAAAATATTTTGCTTTAGATAGTTAATTCTAAAGCTTGTTAATATTAAATAGTAAATATCGATTCTTGATTGTAATATTATTTAGTTTTCGATAATCGATATATAGACAAAAAATTCTATTCTTTTTTGATACAAAAAGAATCGAATATTCTATCTATAATTAAAAAATTTTAATAAATTTTTTTTTTGTTTTTTGTCAGATATTCGCAAAGTATTTCGAGTTTTTTTTCGAATAGAATATATATAAATTCAAATATAGATTGCTTGTTTAATTTAAATCTAATTTTATAATTTTACAGTTAATATTTAGAAAGAATCTCTGTTGTTTTCTTTTTTTAAAATAGATACTTTCAACTGTTGTATATTTATAATATATACTTTAGCAGTTTCTTTGCTATATTAGATAGTTCAAGATTTTCAGAAAATTTGTAATTTTATTTATTTATTCTAATTTTGTAATTTAACTAATTTTTGTCAATATTTGTCGAATCAAACTCTGTTAGATTGTTTTTTTGCAAAAATACAAACTTGCTATTTGCAATCGATTTTCGATCCAATCTCTTATCTACTATTGAACGCTGTCGATATATAGATTAAATATAAATTACGTAATTATATTGCGCAAATCTAAATACTTGTATATTTTAGTCGACTTCTAAATTGTGTTGCTTCAATCAAGATATTTCTAGAACAATATTGTAAATAACTATTTTTACTATATTAAAAATTAGTTTCTTGTAGTATTGCTAAATAGCTATTGATAGTAATTTTGTTTTTCTATTTACTTTTTTATTTTTGTTGAATAATAGATTTCTATCTACAATTACTAGATTGTATACATCAGACTTCTTTTAAATAGAATATTCTTTTTTTTTAACAACAGTTCTGATTATAAAATTATCTATTGCATCAAAATCGATTATTGCAATAAGTCGACAATTATTGATCTTAACTAATGTAATAAAATATCGTGCATATATTGTTAAATTTAGTTGCTGCTATTAAACTAATATATTGTATTTCTCTGATATATTTTTTATCAAGAAATTTGAACTTTTTTCTGTTTTTGTACTGCAATTTCTGTTTCAAATATCTGTTTGCGCTAAACTTCTTTTTGTTATTGTTTAAAAATAGATAATTTTCTAGAGAATTATTTAGATTCTTTTTTGTTTTCTAGATAAATTCAGTATAAATTGTTATAGTATTCTGTTTAACTAAATATTGTATATTTTTTTGCTTTCTCTATCTTTTCTTGTAATAGACTTATACTGCTTAGTTGTTGTTCGATTTTATCGAAAATATCTTTTTCTATAGTAGCGTCGCTTTCTAGCACTTTTTTGTATTTATTTATAGTTTAACTTATCTTTCTGTCTCTTAATAAACTAATTAAAATATCAAAATAATTTGTAATATTGTCTAGATATTTGTAAAAGTTTTTTCAGTTATATTTGTTGTCTAAGTCTATTACTGAATAAAAATATAACATTCTTGATTGTTCTACTTTTATAGTTTTATTAAGTATTTGATTAATTTTCTATATAGATACAAATATCTTGTCTAATAATATTTTATCTAGAACTTTCTGCAACTAATCTGAATTTTCTATTAGATAGTAGTTGTTGTTCGATTTAGTCTCGAGAGTATTTATTTCTGTATCGATTTGTTTTTTAATATTGTTTTAACTATCGAATATCTTTTTTAATATAGTATTAATTTGCTAACAATCTATTAAATTCTATAATCGACAATCTTTTGCAAAGTAATTCGATTTGTTATATAAATAGTATATTTTCTGAAATTTGTTATCTTGTTTTTTTCTAGAATTTTTTTTTTTATATTGTTGAATAAAATTCAGTTCTATAGATATAGATTTACAATAATCGAAATTACTGTATTTCTAATTAGAACAATTTTTTTTTTGCTAATATTCAATTATTAATTTAAAAAAGATTTCTGTTTTTTTTCGAAATTAATTGTATCTTTTTTCTATAGCTTTTTTCTATAGCTTGTTGTCGAGATTGATAACTACTTCGATAAAATTAAATATATTGCTAAGAATTCTTCTATTATATATAATTTTGTTTTTTAGATTGTTTTTGAGATTTTGTCGAAACATTGTTATAAATACAATATTGTTTTACTCGATTAGATTGATATATTTCTAAAATCTAGCTATATAGTCTGCTGCAAAAATTTGTTGAATTAGATACTGAATTATTTTTTTTGCAATTTGTTTTTTGTTAAATGTTTCAAAAATTCTTTGAAGCTCTCTTTTGAAGTTGTCGAAGTTTGTAAATATTGTACAAGAATTTTTGTTATAGTTTTTCAGATACTTTTATAAATTTGACTTGAATTAATATTGAATTTTCTCTTTGAGAAATATTGATAAAAAAATTGTTTTTTGATTTGCTAAAACAGAATAGAAAATAAAATAGATATTTATCTGTATAAATTAGTTTTTCAGATCGATACAATTTCTATAGTAGATATCAAATTTGTTGATTCTGATCTTGTTGTCTTTTATAATCGATAGTTGATATAGTGCTAATAAGCTAGTACTCGGAATAGAAGCGCGTTAATCTAATATAGATATTTTTAGAATATTCAAAATATTATACTGCTATCTAGACAACTAGAGTATTAGAATAGATTAATACTATTGAAGAGATCTATAGATATCTTTAGATAATGCAAGCAATTATTTGATAACAAAAATTTGCAGCTTGTATCAATAATAGAGAATAATTTGATAAATAAGTTAAATACAATTTATAAAAAAGTTGTATCTAGAAAATCTATATATACTAAAAAAGATTTTTCTTACTTACTATATTTGCTGTCAAGTATATCAAACTCTATTTATTTTGTTTGCTATCGAGTTTGTCGAGTTCTGTTTGCTTTGTTTGCTGTCGAGCTTGTCGAGTTTGTTTATTAGTGTATCGAGCAATACTTGTTTGCCAAGCTGTCGAGCATACAGATAATTGTACTATATACTACAGACTGCTCTGTAGAGTATATATCAGCTGTAACAAGCTAGAATTGTAACAAAAAGTTCAAATTTCTTAATAAAAAATATATTAGAGAAATGCAATATATTAGTTTAATAGCAGCAACTAAACTTAACAGTATATGTACAATATTTTACTATATTAGTTAAAATTAATAATTGTTAATTTATCGCAATAATCGATTCTAATACAATAGATAATTTTATAGTTAGAACTTTTGTTAAAAGAGAAAAATATTCTACTCAAAAGAAATCTAATATATACAATCTAATAGTTGTAGATAGAAATCTATTATTCGATAGAAATAGAAAAATAAATAAAGAAACAAAATTACTATTAATAGCTATTTAGCAATATTACAAAAAACTAATCTTTAATATAGTAAAAATAGTTATTTACAATATTGTTCTAGAAATATCTTAATTGAAGCAATACAATTTAGAAATTAACTAAAATACAAAAGTATTTAGATTTGCGCAATATAATTATATAATTTATATTTAATTTATATATCGATAGCGTTTAATAGTAGATAAGAGATTAAGTCGAAAATTAATTGCAAATAGCAAGCTTGTATTTTTACAAAAAAACAATTAAATAGAGTTCGACTTAATAGATACTAACAGAAATTAGTCGAATTACAAAATTAGAATAAATAAATAAAATTACAAATTTTCTGAAAATTTTAAACTATCTAATATAGCGAAGAAACCGCTAAAACACGTATTACAAATATATAATAGTTAAAAATATCTATTTCAAAAAAAGAAAACAGCAAAGACTTTTTCTAAATATTAATTGTAAAATTACAAAATTAAATTTGAATTAAACAAACAGTTTATATTTGAATCTATATATATTTTATTCGAGAAAAAACTCGAAATACTTCGCGAATATCTGACAAAAAACAAAAAAAAAATTATTAGAAAATTTCAATTATAGACAGAATATTCGATTTTTTTTGTATTAAAAAAAAATAGAATTTTCTATCTATATATCGATTATTGAAAGCTAAATAATATTACAATCAAGAACTAATATCTACTATTTAATATTAGCAAGTTTTAGAATCGACTATTCGAAACAAAATACTTTATTAAACTGAATTTACAAAAAATATATAATTAGATTAAAATAAAAATAGAAAAAAAGTAAAAAATAACTTTCTATATATAATATAGATTATACAAATATATAATAATACTATTTAAACTTACAAACGCTTCGACAATATATTAGAAAATAATTAATAATATATTACAACAATATCTGAATCGATTTGTTATAGTATATTTGAACAATATTATAATTTACTCAAAAATCTTGAAAAAATATATTAATTATATTTTCAAAATATTGAAATATCTAAATATAAGAAATTTATATTTTAAGTCAAAGAAATACAAATTCTATTAAAAGAAAATTAATTTTCTTGAATTTGTTGTTAAACAACACAAAATATATATAAATCTCGAAAAACTATAAGCAGTTAAAAAATTAAAATTATCAACAAATGTAAAAAAAGTACAATTTTTTTTTGAATTTTATAAACTACAACAAGAAGTTTATTAAAAACTATTTAGCAAATATAATACTACTAACAAATTTTACAAAGAAAAATATATTATAGTTATAGAAATTTGTAGAAAAGAAATTATTTCAGAATCTTAAACTAGAATATTTAAAAAAATTAATATTAAAAATATACAATCTGCAATTATTAAATAGAATTGAAATCAATATATCAAATCTAGCTATCGATATATATTTTAGTCAAAAATATAAAAATATATAGTACTTAGTAGTGTATTTCTTAAGAAAATTTTTATTAATCGAACAGAACTATAATATTTACAATAAAAAACTATTTGCTATAGTAGTTTTCTTAAAATTATAAAAAGTATATACAAAAAAATTATTAAAACTTACAATTTTTACAAATTACAAAAATCTTGTGCATTTTACTACTACTAAACAATTTAACAGAAAACAAATACAATAATTAGAGAGACTTAAACAATACAAGTTCAGAATATAATATATTTTAAACAAGAATAATAGCAAAGCAGATATATTTAGCAGAAAAAATAATTATATAAAAACAAAAAAATTGTTTAATTATAGTATATTTAAAATTAATTAAAATAAATTACTATTAACAAACAAATATAAACTAAATATTATACTACAGATACTTCGAGATAATATAGAAGAGTTTTTAATAGAAAAAAAAAACTTTAGATATCTATCGACAAAATTAACAAATATATAAAAAAATATTATAACAAACTATTGCAAGAGTATCCGAAAATAACAAAAAATTTTTAGTTTTTATATTAGTATTGTCGATTTTTATAGATAAGACAAGTTGTTAAAATATATATTAAACAATATTTTAGCTGTTAGTAGAACAAATATAGTACGCACGCAAACTATAGCAAAATTTAATATTAGAAACTATCTAAATCGCTATAAAATAAAATTATAATAAATTTTATTATTAAGTTGTCTAAATCGACAGATTTAGCAATTGAAGACAGATATAATTTAATATTAATAATAATTAATAAGTTTATTAAGTACTTATATATTATTGTATGCAAAGAGAAGTTTATTGCAGAACAACTAAAATATATTATATTAAATTAATTTATACGGTATTACAATATATTCAAGAGATTAATTAATAACAGAAACAAGCTCTTTATATCTAACTATTAAAAAATACTTTTTTCAATATTAGATACAAGATTTCGAATATCTATTGTCTACTATTTGATTACAAATAATTAGACAAAAAAAACAAATCAGAATTTTAAACAGTATCTGAAATATTATATTAACAATATTTATAGTAACTGAATATTACTTCTATCTATAATACAACTAACACTTAATACAAAGATTTCGAATATTACTAAAATAATTTTATTTTTCGCCAACTATAGCAAGAAATCAAATTTTTTCGAAAAAGAGCGCAAATATCTGTTAGCGCAGTCAGCTATCGAAAAAATAGAAATATTGAAAAAAATATATAACAATATCTCGAAAATGCAAAAAAAATCGATCAAATATTAAAATAAAAAACAAAAAATAGTATCTTAGCTAAAAAAGAAAAATAAAATATATTTTTTTACAAAAAATCTTAGAACAAAAAAGTTAAACAAAAAATTAAACTATATTAAAGTTGAATTGTTTCTTGTCAAAAAAGTTAAAAAATTAGTTAACTACAAACTCGATTTATTTTAAGACGTTAAAATATTTTCAGTATTTTATATATTATTGTTGAAGTCAGCAGATTCAATTATATTTTTATAAAATATCTTTTATTTTTATTTATAAAAAAAAAAACAGTTCGAGATCGAGAAAATTCTAAAACAAAAAAATTAGAAATATTTTATTAAGTAAAAAAAATATTCTATTTTCGAGAATATATAAAAATCTTTTAAGAATTTTCGACAATATTAGAGATTGCTGAAGAAATTTCGAGAAAAAAAATACTTTTTTAGAAATCAGAAGACAGCTCTCGAAACAAATTATTACTAGAAAAAACAACAATTATTTTTTGATTCGAATAAGAATCAGTCGAATTCTTTAAAATATTTAATTTATTTAGATTTTGAATTTCGCGACAAAGTATTTTACTATTATATTTTTTCAGAAATTTCTTTTGTTTGCGCAGTCTCTCTATACGCGTATATTGTTTACAAAGTTTTTGATAAAATTTATTTGCACAAATAGCTGTCAGTTGTATTCTTTTTTCTAAAATATTTTTTTGCTGTTTCAAGAATTGCTATTTAATATTGAAGAAATTACAACAATTATATTTGATCGAGAATTTTATATACTCAGTACAACAGCTGAACTTCTTCTCTATTTTACAGAGAAAATTACAACAAATATAGTAAAAATATTGAGATATAATAACGTCTGTTTAAAGTAGTTTTCGATAAAGCTTGTAACGTTGTTGAGACTTTTTGAAATTATTAGATATAATAGTAGAAAAAATAGATTATAATATTTTCGGAACAGAAAATCTCGGAGAGAAAAATAGTATTACAAATTGTGTACTCAGTTTTACTGACTACAGCGCAAAACTTTTTACAGTATACAGAATACAGTCTGTCAAGAAAGTATTATATAACTGAATCAATAGATCAGTAGAATCAGCAATACTGATTTACTAAAATTACCAATTTAGAAGATTAATAGATTATTGAAATCAGAATAACTAATTCAGTAATTTAACTGATCTATTATATATATAACTTCTAGAATACAACTTTCTTATAAATTGTATTCAACTCAAGATAAGTTCTTACTTATTGTTATTGCTATATCTAGCTGCAATTTTTGTTATCAAGTAATTGCTTGCATTGCCTGAAGACGTCTACAGATCTCTTTAACAGTACAACTCTCTCTGATATTTCTAAGACCCTATTAGGAAGTAGCAGTATAACAATTCTCTCGTTTGCAACAACGACTTGTCTCAATAATTTTAATAGTCTTGCAAGATTGCGCAAGTCTTGTTGTATTTAAATCTTAGATTACCACAATTCTTTCGAAATTTCTGCATTATGCTAATCTACTAAAAATTATTTTCGATTGAAAATGGGTCGACAATAGTGTCACAAGGATGTCACGATTATTGCGACCAACCCGCATCCCCCGCTAAGGTCTTGTTTTGGAAGCTGAAAGTCTGGCACTCATCCATGATTCGCATGATGACAGTCTGCCCGTGATTTACAGCAACAGTGGAGCGAAACGTACTGGACCCGCAAACAAACTTACAGTACTTTTCCACATCATCAACTATGCGCTCATGCCAGTACGATACCTCAATTGCTTCTGAACAGCGCAATAGTGTCTGGAAAGACATTGATATTGTCTGCAAAACTTGCCAAACTCTGCCCATTCCTATTGATCATCGAAGTCGAGCCAATCGTGTTGAGGTTATAGACGTCGACGTTCGAACACGAGCCTTCGATGTCGAATATCATGGTCTGGCAAGTCTCGCCGTTGCCTGCAGCCGAGCATGCTACATCACATCGTCAGCACACATTTGCAGTAGTGGCCGGGAAATACTCGAAGGGTTAGATATGCGTACATGTGTTGTAGTTGTTGAAGAAACTATACAGTCCCGCGCCATAGATCAGGATATTCTGCGAGTTCACAACCCGCAGACCCCAGCCATCAGCGCTGTTCCCGGCAATGCCGCGCGATGAAGCAGCGATATCGGGATCATTGAGAGACGCGACTGGAGCGAAAGGCATCGTCGCGTTGGGATTTGGCTGGTAATAGCTGCATTGATCATCAGCCTCAGTAGGCAACCAAACACCAGACAGAGAAGCTCGTTCGGGGTTTTACGCTGTCTCGGTCTGAATCTGGCCTGCAAAAACGTCCTTCGTGTTTGCGAATTGGTATTGGTACAACACTGCATGTTCTACTGCTGTCCCAACCCTATATCATGAATCAGCGTCACGGAATTGACGCTACCTTCGTCCGTAGGTGGAGGCACTTACAGCCAGGTTGTTCCTTGTCCACTCTCGATGTAAAGGCCGCGACCTGTGTAGATGGTAATTTGCGTACTAAGTAGTCCAAATCAACTACAATCAAGAGGGGCCGCATGGGTGAATTACCTCGTAGGGTCATCAAGATCGTGGTCGGCGGTCCATAGCCATACGTTCTCGAGATATAGAGCCGTAGCTGAACGGGTAACGTGCATCATCAGGTAAGCTGCGATACAATTCGTGTTCACCGACGCCGGTGGGGTAGCAACAGTCGGCGTGGTTGGGCATTGAGCGACTTGGAGATTTGAACCAGTGAAGCCCCCTGATGGCTTGTTAGACTTGCACTATTGGATCACACCGAAGACCAATCACCGACGCGCGCATGCACATCCCAAAGGCCTGTAGGCTTGCTAGTTGACGCAGCTAGATTGACCTCGAACAACACTGCTCCAGGCTGATGACCTTGTGTGCTCACAATCATGTCTGACCACTCGATCGATCCGGCTTCTCCAGGGCGACCAATGCGAACGATGGGCTGTGGTTCATTGATGTCCGCGAAGAACTCGCCACTTGACATGACCACAGGATAGGTCTCCCCAACAATTTTGGATTCAGGTGGCACATTGACCGTACGAGTGATCTTATAGACTCCGAAATCGAAAAAGACTATCCGGTCCCTTTTGGCGGCCACTGTGATAACCCGTTGAAGGGCATCCGTGTCATCGGTAACTGTCCACACCCCTCAGCAACAGGATCCCGTAACTGGAATTATACATACCTCCATCGCCTTTGGCACCCATGGAGCGTACACTGACGAATTGTGAAAGAGGATTGGTCCCGTATTGAGGTTTGCTTCTCTCGTAGAATCTGCCTTGACCACTAAGCAGACTGCCGGGTCGCGGGAATGGATCGATGGGGCCCTCGAATACATTAGGACTGTTGGGTAGGTATGAGTGGCCTTGACCCCAGGCAGCAATGGTTGTTGTGCCCGTGGTCCCTGCAAGCGCGATGCTACCTCCTGGTCCACTTACCGCTACAGGTACATTTTTGAGCTGCACATTCTCC
>JAABUL010008275.1_pt1 | contig 10677 bp, 1 predicted proteins | sample 5559151 | NCBI WGS metagenome assembly JAABUL01 (sample SAMN10711876, study PRJNA513368) | rock metagenome | isolation source: Antarctica rocks | place: Antarctica: Victoria Land, Pudding Butte sud | reverse complement strand
ATATATATATTATTATATTATTATATTATTATATTATTATATTATTATATTATTATATTATTATATTATTATATTATTATATTATTATATTATTATATTATTATATTATTATATTAGTATATTATTATATTATTATATTATTATATTATTATATTATTATTATTTATTAATAAGTTAACTTATAATAGAATTATAGCTTTTAACTCTAATATATATTTATATATACTTACTCTAAGATAGCGTATTAATATTAATAGTATATTAGATCTATCTTATAATACTTATCTTCTAAAAGGGCTTAATAATTATATTAGAGGTAAGGCCCCTCCTTATAATTAATACGCTAATAGCTATTATAATATTAATAATTATATAGAGGTAAATATCCTTATAGCTCTTTATTAGCGTATTAATTAATATATAATAGATTCCTCTAGTATTATATTATTATATAAGGTAGACTATTAATATTATTACCTAGCGTAATATAGTAATAGTATAAGAGAAGAAGAGGAAGAAGCTTAATAAATTAATTACTTAGTAATATAAAGTATATAGGTAGATAATAGCTATAATTAGGTTTATACTTAACATAATTATTAATATATAAGTTATAATTAATAATTTAAATATATATATTAAGGAATTAGAGGGCTAGGTAAAGGTCTTATAAACTAAACTTAATAGTTTATAATAGTATAAAGAGGAATTAATACTATTAAAGCCTTATTAGTATCTTCCTTATAAGCCTATTAAGCTTATAAGATTAAGTATATATAATCTTTAATAGGACTTTATATTTAATAATAGTCTTAATAAATATACTTAGAATATTAATAATAAGTTAGGATCTAAATTTAAAGGCTTTAATTAATTAATCTTTATAATTACGCCTTAGTATAAATAAGTTATTAATATATCTTATTTAATATTAGACTTTATAAGGTATAAGGTACCTAAGCTTACTACTTAATAATATATCTCTAATATCCTTATTAAATTATATTAAGATTAATAGTATTCTTTTAAATATAATATATCATAGCTATTATAATTATATAGATAGATATAATAAAAGTATATTCTTACTTAAATTACTTATATAGGTAAGTATAATTATATAGAGGAGTATAATTATAGTATAAACTTATTAAATATATATTAACTTTATCTTATAACTTATTATATTACCGCCGCTTACTAATTATATATATTATTAATTAAATATCTTTATTATACTTATACTTATTATTTACTTATATATTATAAGATTAAGTTAATTTATATACCTTATTAAAGTCTTTATTAGGTACTTATTAATTATATTTATTACCTTAGCCTATCTATTTAACCTTATATTAAATACCTTATTTATTATTAATCTTGTTAATAATTTCTTTAACCTCCTATTACTCCTTACTATTAATAAGTTTAAGAGCTTATATAGAGATATTTATTAATTTATTATAATTATAAAGATAGTAAGGTTTTAATAATAAAATACAAAATATATTATAGATCTTATAAATTTAGGATAATAATAAGTAATATACTTATATTTTAACTTTATTTATAATTTTAAAGGGCCTTATAAATTAATAAGATAATTTCTTATTTAGGTATTTTTATTTTAAATTCTTTATAATTAATATTATATATTTATAGCTTATAATTCTTATTATAATACTTAGCCTAAGATTCTTATATAATTCAAAGGTATTTAATAGCTTTATCCCTTATAATTTATAATAGTTTAATCCTTTTATTTATATTAGGTACCTCCTCCTTTAAGGATTTATCCTTAAGTTCTTAATAGATCTTAGGATAATATTTATATATAAGGTAGAATAGTATTATTCTAATAAAGGAATAATTATTATTTATATATATAATTATTTAATTTAATCAATTTAAATATTATTTATAAAGATATATAGATAGAAGGTAGTATTAAGTTTCCTTTTTATTTTAAAGTAGAAGTAAATAGCTAATTAAAAGGTATTAATAAGTATAGAGCCTTTATTATTAATAATATTATTTAACATATTATATTAATATATTATTTCTTTATAAAATACTTTTACTAGTTATATAGTATTAATTATTATATTTATAGGAATATACCTTATTATTTTAATTTATTAATTTATAATAATAAGGATTAAATTATAAACTATATTCTTATACTTATTAAGGGGTAAACTTATAATAAAATTTATAAAAATCTCCTTTTAAGGCTTCTTTAAAATTAGAAAAAAATTAAGTTTATTATAAGTTTAATAATAAGGTAATTTAATTATTAATAGATATTCTAAGTTTAATAATATTAATAATCTAAGTTAGGCTTTTATTCTAATTATATTTATAGGTAAGAAGATTATATATCTTCTTAATATTAAAGTAACTTATTAAAGGGTTATTATAATAATAGTAAATAAGCTTATTTTATAATACTTTATCCCTAGGGATATAAAGATAACTATTAAATATTAGTAATCCTTTGGAGTTTAAATTCTATACTTATAATTAATTATAATAGCGTAGTATTAGCGCCCTTAAAAAGGACTTTACTTAATTATTATATTTTTAAATATCCTTAATAAGAGTCTTTATAAGCCTTTAAGTATTATTATAAAGAGCTTCCTTTAATATATTTCTTATATCTTTTTTAAGTATAATAACCTAAATACTTATAATATAAAATATAGGTATTATAATTATAATAATCTCTTTAACTTCTTTAAGTTATTTATTCCTTTAAAAAGTAAGCTTATTTTATAATATTAATAATAACTTTATATTTAAGAGAGACTTTCCCTTATAATTAAGATAGTAAAATAGTATATTTATAGGATTTAACTTTCTTAAATAATAGAATATTTTAAAATTATAAGTAATAAGCTTTAATATCTATTATACTTATTTAGAGTTAAGTTCCTTTTACTTTATAAACTCCTTAGAGTTATTATAATTAATTTATATTTTAATAATAAACTTATTACCTTTTAAATAATATTATTACTATTTTATTATTATTATAATAATAAGTAATTCTTAATTATATATCTTATAATTTTATTTTAAGTTAATTAATTTCTAAGATTAAAATATAATAAGTTATTAATATTTATCTTTATCTTATTATAATAAAATTATCCTTATAATAAAGTTTAATATATTAATCTTTATATAAAATACCTTTATAGGGTTATAATAATAAAGAAATAATATAAAAGTAAAAGTATTTTATAATATTTATAATACTTCCTTAATAATAATTATTTAATTTAATAACTTAATCTTTTTATTATCTTTACTCCTTTTAAGTAAGCTTATAAGTAGCTTTATTATATAAGAGTAATTATAAATAAATTAATAATAAAAACTTATAAAGCCTAAAAAGACTTATATATCTTAATAGGTTTTAAATTAAAGCTATTCCTTAATAATTTTTTTATATTTAAGATTTATCTTAATATTAAAAGTTAAAATAATAAACCTTAAATATTTAATTTATTTAATATTAAATTAATACTTTTTAAGATTAATAAATAATAAGAATTATTTTAATTATTCTAATAATTATTAAATATATTATTAATAATCTATTAAATTAGAGTTATAAATTAGGATATTATTTAAGTATATTATATATATTATATTAATAAGTCTTATAAGGGCATTATTAATATAAGCTTAAAATATAATTAATATATTAATAGACCTAATTAAGTATTTAAAGTAATTATAATAAAAATAAAATAAAATATTTTATTTATTACCTTCCTTAATATAAATCTTATAATAGGTATCTTTAAAATTTAACTTTATAAATAAAAATTAACATTATTTAAATAATTTAATAACTTAATAATTAAAAGTAATAAATATCTATTTTTAAAAATATTTATATTTAAATATTTATAATTTAAATATAAATATAACTTATTATCCTTTTTTTAATATAAAGAGGACAAGTACTTTAACTAAAAAATATATAGATAAATAAGGCTTTTTTAAAAAAAAATTCAAAATAATATTATAATTTTATTAACTTAATTTAAGATAAATTATAAAGAGATTTATAAGATAACTTTTTACCTTTTATAAGATTAATAATATAATTACCTTCTTTAAATATAAATAAGATATTTACTTTATTATTAAAGAAGATATTAATAAAGCTTTAAAACTTCCTAGAGAGCTTAAGATTATTATTAATAGGTTTACTTATTATTATATTATTATATATAATAATAAATATATTTAGCTTTTTCCTAATATTTTAAGTAAATAATTAGGGCTTATTAATTTATATTATATTAAGATTAATATAAAAGTATTAATATTTTACCTTTAAATCTAATAAAATATATTAATTCTTTAAATTAAGTATACTTAAAATAATATTAAGGCCTTATTTATTTATTATATAAAATAGTAATATACTATTTTTTATAACCTCAATTATCTATTAATTAATAATATAATTAATAGGTATTATAAATATATATATTACTTTTATTTAATATTTATATTTATAATAAGATAGTATTATAAGATTTTATATCTTATTAAATTATAAACTTTAATAAAATTAAAATTAAATAAAATTTAAAATTTAAAAGTATTATTATTTAATATCAATTATTTTAAAGATTTACTTATTCTTTTATTATAATAAAGGATATTACTTTTATTAATTAAATTTCTTATTTTATTTTTAAGGTAATTATAAGGCCTAATCTTTTTTTATTAATATTATATTATTTTTAATATCTTTAACCTTCTACTTTGACTTATTTCCTTTAAATTATAGTTATTTATTATTATTAAAATTTAAGTTTTTAAACCTTAAAATATAATCTTTTAAAAGTTTATTATTACTTTATAACTTTTATTTAAAATTATTTAAAAACTTTTTTTATAAATTTAAACTATTATTATAATAATTATACTCTATTATATTTTTAAGTATAATAGCTTAAATAAAGATTTCTTTATACTCCTTATAAATATTATTAATATTTAAAACCTTATTTTTTAACTTTATCTTAAACTTTATAAGGAAAAACTAGGCCTTTTATTCTTTATTAAAAAGTAATAGATTAAATTTTAACTCCTTTGAATAAGATTTAAAATTTAAGATTCTTTGATTAAGCTATTATTATACTACCTCCTATCTTTTATAAATAAGGAGATAATAGTTAATTAAATCTATAATTAAATTTAAAAGAATTTATTTAAAGAATTTAAAAATAATCTTCTTAAAATTATTAACTTATTAATAGGAATATTATTAGGCTTTATAGTTACCTTCTAAGGAGTTTATATAATAATTTATATAAGACTTTAGCGTAATAAAGTACTTAATAAATATAATAAATATAATATTAATTTTATAAAATTAATAAATATATTCCTCCTTAAAGGTATCTTTATAAGTATATATCTTTTCTAGGCGTAGAATATATATATATAATAATATTAATAAGATAGTAGTTATACTTATTATTAAGACTTTTATAGCCTAAATATTTTAAAGTTAATTAATATAAGTTATTAAATTAGCTAACTTATCTTCTTCCTTTAAATAATAATTTTCCCTTCTAATATTATTAAATAGCCTTTAATATTTAACATTAATATTTAAGATAGTTATATTAAATTATAATATATTACTTTAATAATATTTATTAGGAATAATATTTTAAAGGACTTCTTTTATATTATTATTAAACTTAATATATAAATTATATAAAGAAGTTAATATTATAATAACTTTAAACCTTTTCCTTAAGAAAGGTAAAGAGATTAAAATTATAAGGCTAAGTATTACTAACTTTAAGTTAATAGCTTAAAAATATAAAAGATATAAAATTAAATAATAAGGCTTAATATAAGTTATAATATCTTAATATCTTAAGTAATATATATATTAAAATTAATCTCTAAGGAACTTAAGAAAATATAGGGGAGTACTTAGATAATATATATCTATTAAGATACGGCCTAATATTATATTAATATTACCTTATATTTATAAGAAAGGTCTACTAAGCAGGTGGTATAATGGCGTATAAGGCGTATGTATACTACGGCCTAATATTACCTTATATTTCTCCTTCCTAGTCTTAATAGGTTATAAGGATATAAGGTAGATTATAAAGATTATACCTTAATACTACTATTATCTTCCTTATTAATAGTATTAGCTATTCTTTTACTTTTATACTTCTACCCTTATTAAAGTTATGAAATATTAGTTTAATTAATCAAGGGAATTCTATTAAAATAAATACTTTAGGCTTTTCTTTATTATTTTTTATATTATTACTACTTCCCTAATCTTTATTATCTTCCTTTACCTTAGTATTCCTCTTAACCTTTCCCTTAGCCTTAATAGCTTTCTTCTTAAGAGCTACTTTCTTAGATTTAATATCCTTAAGAGCTAAGTTTTTAGCCTTTATGTTTTTAATTATTATCTTCTTAACTATTAGGTTTAAGGTTATAATCTTATCTAGGTTAAATATTAATAATATTTTACTACTTATTATAAGTTTACTTATAATATTAATAAATAAGGATATATAAATTAATATAATATTAGAGGATAACGATATATTAATTAATATAATATTAAAGGATAAGGATATATTAATTAATATAATATTAAATAATAAAGATATATTAATAAGATTTTTTAAGGTCTTTACAATTTATATTCTATATTCTATATTCTATTTTATTATTCTTATTAATTATATATCCTCTAACTATAAGTTAATGTAGGATCTTATATTAGCTATTATCTTAATAAGTAAGTTAAGGGCTAGTAATAAGATTAACTTATATTTAGTACTAGCTATAAACCTCCTTATACTACTTATAGTCTAGGAGAGCTAATAGATCTTAATTATAGTGTAATAAAGTATTATAAGGCGTTATATAACTATTATAAAAGGGATATATAAAGGAAATATATGAATACTAATAGGAATACTAATATAATAGGAATAGTAAGAGGAGGAATTAATAATATTACTAAGAAGATAAATATTAAGAATAATATATAAAGATATTTATTATAAATTACCTCTTAATACCCTCCTCTCTTATATATAATCCCTTGCTCCTTTTATATATATATTACTAGAGATATAATACTAATAATATTAACTTATATATAAGAACGCCTAAAATAGCTTAGAAAATAAGACATAATCTACTTATCCTTATAATATAAGATATTTATTAATAACTATTATATATTAAATAGCTAGTAGCTTCTTATAATAATAATATAAACTCCTTCTCTATTTTAACCTAGGACTAATTACCCCTTTACGCGTTTATCGATTCTTTTCTTAATAAGGGCCTATTATACTATAAAGTAATATTATAAGACCTTTACTTATACCTCTATTAAATTACTCCTTTATTAGCTATTAGAACTATAATTACTTATATAAAATAGATTATTCCTTTATTAATTATTAAAACCTCTATTTACTTATATAAAATAAATTACTCCTTTATTAATTATTAAAACCTCTACTTACTTATATAAAATAAGCTACTCCTTTATTAATACTTTTAACCTTATTATCCTTATCTTATCTTAACCTTAATAATAATTATAAATAATTATATTAAGGTTTATACCTTTATAAGTTAAAGTTATATTTATATAAACCTTTATAAATATACCTATATTAATATTATACTTTAAGTAGATATTATATATATATAATATTCTTCTATTAGATTTAAATATAATAGGAAATAAATAAATATTAAGGGAATATATACTTATTAGAATTTTAAGGGTTTTTACCTAATATATATACTTATATATATATATATATATAGTTTCTCTTATAAGTCGTATATACATAGAATAACTTAGTATAAATAGAAGTAGAGAGCTTTATTATATATAGTAACTATAATATATAATATTAAAATACGTGATAGAAAACTTAATTAGATTACTAAGTATAGATATATAAGAATTAAGATATAATTATTAAGATATATTAACTAAGTATCTTAATACTTTAATAGGACCTTATGTTTTAATACTCCTACTTAAATTATCTATATTTAATATATAATAAAAATAAAAATCTAATATTAAATAATATATATAAATATATTATAAGTTTAAAATAATTATATTTAATTAAAATTTAAAAATAATTAAATCTTTTTAAGATATATATCTTTATTAAAATAATTTATTAAGAAATTCTACTTTTTAATAAAATATAATTATTTAAAAATTAAATTTTAGACTTAAATTATATAAGTTAATTTTATAATAAAATATAATAAAATATATTATAAAAATACAATTATATAAATTATTAATTTATAATATCTTATAAGGTATAATAATTAAGTAAATAATTATAAGGTATAAATAATATTATCTTTATATTGTTATTATTAATTTAAGGTATATTTTAAAGAAATATACCTTAAAACCTATTAATTATTTAAATATTAAAAAGATATTCTTATTATATTATAATACCTCTTCTAGGCTAAGGCCTTTATAAATAATTAATAATTTTATAAATTAAGTTATATTATTAATATTAAATATATAATTTAATATAAATTTTTAGGTCTTATAATAATTTACTTAATTAAAATTTATATACTTAATAAGATCTTAAAGAGAGCCTTAAAAAATAAGTTAGAAATTAATTATAATATATAAATAATAAAGAATTTATTTAACTTTAAATTAATATTATTTATTTAAGTTAATAATATAATGGCTAATAATTAAGATTAAATAAATATTTTAAATATTTTAAATATAATATATATAAGAGATTTAATAGCTTTTTAATAATTCTTTTTAAATAATAGGTTTACTTTATAACCTACTTTAACTTTATTTATATAGATATTTATTTCTATTAGTGTAATAATATACTTATATTCTTATATATTAAAGTCCCGTAGTACCTTCTTAATATAAATAGCTTAACTTAAATTTAATATTTATTATAATTAATTTTAAATAATTTTAAATAATTATTATATTAAGATAATATATATATAATCTTAAATTTAGTATCTTAAATTTATTATTTAAGATATCTTTAATATATTAAATAATTTCTTTACTTAATCTTATAATTAAGATATTATTTATATATAAGGCTATTAATATCCCCTTTTTAGATTTAATAAATATATTTAAGTTAATAAATAGAGGTATTAAGCCTAAATCTTTTATAAAATTAATAAGGGTATAATATTATATTTATAATAATTATTTAAATTTATAAAGTACTTTAAAGAGTTAATAAACTCTCTTACTTTCTTTATAATTTATAAGCTATTTAATATAAATTTCTTTATTTATATTATTATAAAGGAAGGCTATCTTAATATTTATTTATTTTAATTTTTAATTTATAATAGTTATTAATATAAAGATAGTTTTATAACTTATAAATTTAATTATTAAAGTAAATTTTTTATTACTTTTATATTATTTAAATCCTTAAATAATTTAATATACCTTATATTATATAATTTCCCCTTAAAGATTATATTTTAAGGTATAAACTTATTTACCTCTTAATATATACTTATTTAAGGGTAATAGGATTACTTTTTATATATAATTTTTTTATAAAGATTTAATTTTATAATTTATATTTAAGTTTTATTAAATATTATATCTATTTCTTATTATTTATTAATAGATCTTTAATTTAAATAACTTAAATTTATTTATATTAATTAAAAGTATAAGGACTATTATACTTAAAGGATTTAATAAAAATTTATAAAAATTAGGTATAATTAATTTAAGATAATCTTATATTATTAAAGTAATTATATATTCCTTAATATTTAATTATAAAAGTAAGTTTATAATAAGGATTATGAGATTAATATCTTATATATAAATATCTTACTTTTTATTATTCTCCCTTAAAGTAAATATTTATAATCATTTATTAAATTAAATTAAAGTAATTTTTATATCTTACTTAATATTAATATATTAAGAATATTTTTCTTAAAAGTAAATATTCTTAATTTAAATAATTTACCTTTTTATAAGATTTTATAAGTAAAAGATATAACCCCCTTTATATTTTAATAAATAATATTTATTACTCTTATCTTCTAATTTCTTTAAAATTTAATATAAGGTATAAGTTATAAAGTTAATTATTTATAAATAAGAGAGCTTTAATTTATATTTATATTATATTTAATAAGGTATTTTACTTAATTTAATATTAAATGATTAAAGTATAAGGTAATTAATTAAAGTTAGAATTTAATAGAATAAGTTATATTTTATATAATAATACTAAAGTAAATAGATTAATAATAATATTATAAATAAATTTTATTAAATACTTCTTTAATTAAATAATATCCTTATAAAATATTACCTTTTACTAGCTTTAAATATAATATTTATAAATAAGCTTATTAATAATAGGCTTTAAGAAATTCATATCAATTATTATTATAAATAACTTATTAATACTTTGTTATTTAAAGTATTTTATATAAATATATTATAATAATTAAACTTTATTTAAGGGAATATTATAAATATTAAGAATTAAGGGCTTTTATAAACTTAAAATATAAACTCTTATAGATTAATTAATATTAAAGGTTATAAGG